>ERZ779626.786-NODE-786-length-16827-cov-5.366802_pt1 | contig 16827 bp, 14 predicted proteins | sample MGYA00514209_ERZ779626 | MGnify/ENA primary metagenome ERZ779626 (study PRJEB29562, sample SAMEA4376713) | mouse gut metagenome | isolation source: Cecum | study: EMG produced TPA metagenomics assembly of the A DSS colitis mouse model was used to assess the...
CCCATCCGTTCCAATGCGTAATTTCTTTTAAATCTTCCAATATATATTGGATCGTATCTTCCGAAAAATCATCCAGACTTGCTTTTAACCCGGGAATGATATACCTTAAAATCATTTTCCTGTAGGGATAATCTGCATCGTTGAATTTTTCCAAAAACCTGTCCCTGGACTTCGCATCCATAGATTGGGCCAAAAATCTCGATATTTGCAATAACTGCCATCTGCTTCTGTTTTCTTCCCCATCCTTTTCCAATTCTTCAATCCAGTTCAGCCACCAATCCATATTTTCTATTTCAAAAGTTCCAAATCCCTTAATACCAGGCGGCACCGAACCACCCATCAACCCTGCCACCAACTCCTGGTTTTTCAGCGACAAAAGCCGGATAAACAATTCTTCCTTTCCCGTCCATTTGAGCCTTATTTCCTTAAGCAGCCGGAAGGGCTGGGTTCCCAATTCATCCTCTTCCATGGAAAGCAAAGATTCCAATTCCCTGAAAACATCCTCCTGGTTTTCTGGGTCTATGCAGACTGACATTGCAGCTTTAGCGATTCCACGGTGTGAATTTGCTTTCCACCGTACATAATCTTTCAAATCCCCCCTGCTTCCCACGATCTCCTGCAAAGCCTCAAACGCCCATACACCATGATCCAGGCAGTCGAGCAGCCTGTCGATATGTTCCTCCCGAAAGAAGTCCCATGGCATAGCTTCTTTAGAAAAGCGCACCAGAAAATATACCGCCATTGCCGCCCTTTGATATCCCTGCATGAATAAGTCCATCGCCATCACAAGGCTCTCCGCCGTTTTCCTTTCCCCCAGGTAATCGCAAAAGATCTCCTCACCTATGGAAGGAGACTTTGCAATTTCGGAATCCCCTATCAATATGCTGCGGACGCTCTCTTCTCCGAACTTTTGCAGAATAAGCGCCATCGAGCCAATAAACCCCTGCCCCTTCTCAATCTCCTTTTCCTCAATAGTTGCAAACTGCCGGACTTCGCCCACCATTTTTTGAAGCGCCCCCAAATCCTCTTCTTCCACAATCTCGCCCAGAATTTCAGCCATCCCGTTCCGGCAAAAATTATAATCGGATGGATGTTCCAAAAGGAGCCGCATGCACTCTTCCTTGATAGCATCCCCCTTCCATCTCCACAGGCAAAACAGCGCCGAGCCACCAATGCTGTCCCCAAATTCGATCACCTTTCTCAGGTTTTCTTCATTTTCCTCCGAATACTGCAAGTCATACCGAAGATACTTATCAATTCCCCATCGATGCCTGTCTCTTATCCCCCGGTTTTCTATGATTTTTCTTAAGATTTTCTTTTCCACTCCCGCCCTCTGGAACTCCATGTATTGAACAGCCCAAAGAACCAGCCCGAAATCAATTCTAAATAAATCATCAATAAATTCTTCCACCTCATCATCCGAAAGCAGGTTGACCATGAACAGCACGGTCTGGTCCCAGCGGTAAAACCTTATTTTCTCACGGACGACCTCTTTATCCTTCCGGTAAAAACAAAGCAATTCCTTCGCCGCCAGATATTCCGTGACCGTCTGGTGTACAAACGCTATCTTTCCGTTACTGTGCGGTATTAAAATTGCTTTATAAATCAGCCAGTTTACGGCCTCTTCCTTCTCTTCCGTCCTGCCAAAAACATTCTGCCCATCCATTCCTTCATAGATGAATTCAACCGGAAATGCTTCTATGCCCATGTCCAGCGCCCGGTATGCCGCTTTGGATAAAATTGTTTCGATCTTCGCCACCTTGGCAAAGCGCGCGGTAAAATCTTTCTGCAAGTTCCCAAAAAACTCATTATAAAAATGCTTTGGCTGCAAAATATTCTTTATATCAATTTCTCCGCTGATAATATGTTGAAAGTAAAAAGGCTTGCTGACAATCCCAAGCATGACCGCATTTAACTTTACCGTCATTCCCCTTTTTTCCAATTCTTCATCGATCGTATCCCTGTCGATCTCATCCAGATAATAAACCGGAAACGGATATTCCTCCAGCCCGTCTGAAGTCCTCGCCCCGATCACAACCGCCGCATTCCCGAACTGGTCAAAAACCTTTTCAAAGTCCTGCCGATACTTTCCCCCGTCCCAATACTCTTTCGGCATTTCGTTAAACGAATCGAGGAAAATTTTACACCGGCATTCCTTCCTGATCATTTCCGGTGGCAATGTCTTTGAAAATTCCTTTTCTATCATCCTTTCCAGATTGCCGTCATACAATTTCAAATCAATATATACCGGCACATCCATTTGACGGAAATCGATGCTTTGGCTATCGGACACGCTCTCTTCCAGGCATTTTTCATTTAATTTCTGTGCCATTTCTGCAGCCGTCTGGCGCATCGCATAACTTTTCCCTGCTCCCGGTGCTCCGATCAATACCGCATGCTTTTTGACGCCCATTAAAAAGTTTTTCACAAGGCTTCCATTATATTTATCCGCATAACGCATTTCCGTCCGGTCAGACTTCCTATGGACGCGTATCCCGAACTCCGTCTCCGCCCTCCTGTATCCGGTAAACCGCGCCGCGTATCTTATGAATGCAAGAATTGTTTCCGCTTTATCCTGCCCCGCATCCGCCTTTCCTCCCACATCCGTTTTGTCAGAAGCATGCAATTCGTCATTTAAAGTTTCCAGCAGTTCCAGCAAGGGGGCATGGCTTCTGGCACCGTCCGGCTTCGCCTCCGTTTCGTAACCGATTAAATGGATGCCGTAATTCCTCCTCCAATAATTGGCCTCCGCATCTTCCACATCCGCCATAACCGCATAATGATCCCTAACATTGCCCTGGTAAATATTGGAAAGGATATCCCTGATATACAAAAAATCGGGATCCCGCAGTCCGAACCCCATATATACGACGGGCCGGCTGACCATCAAAGTCTTCAAAGTTTCCAAAGCCATATGCCTTTCGCCGTTCAACAGCAGGGAACGGTATTGCTCCCTCGTTAAAATAATGCTCTCCGCATCCCCCACATCCCCATGGGGCTTATAGATAAAATCAGTCGCCCTTGCCTGGGATATTCTCCCCATTTCGGCCAACTGGCGGTTTGTAACGACCATTATCGGTTTCTTTGCCCGCCACTTCTGGATTCCCATCTCGATCAACTTATCGTAATTGGTCGTTATAAAGCATTTTACCCCAAGATCCAATATCTTCTTGTGGATCTCCTGGGGTTCCGCCTTCCCGCAGCGGCATGCACGAAGCATAAAGTCTCTGATCTGCAGCTTTGTCAGCCGGTCAAATCCATAGCTTGCCGCCTGCAGCAAATCTCCGTTTGCGGCTTCTCTTTTTACCAAGGAATTGTCTTCCCCACATTCTTCCAAATAATCGGCCAATTCATCCAATAACCCCGCCCAGGAAGGCAGACCCGACCAGGTGGAAATCCCCGATCCGATAAATAATACGCAGTCTTCCTGCTTTAATGCTGTTATTATGCCTTTCAGCCTGTCCTTTTTCATTGGTAAATCCGCCCCTTTTCTAGCTCTCTTTCAAATACATAAAAATGCTGCCTTCCACCACCTTCTAATACTTGGTCCAGTCTTTTTTTCTCCTGATTTCATATGGTTTCCAATAGTCATTATACAACCCAAAAAATTCAGATAATACAGGCATCATATATTTTTGCTTTTCCAGCCTTTTAATCCTATTGACCAATTTCTTAATAATTTCAAATACAAATTGAACAGAATACGATTGAATAATATCTCTCGATTCATATTCTTGCAGAACCCCCATTGCATTCGTTATTTCATTACCCTGCAAATCATGAAATTTCACAAGACTGATGGAATCTATTATATTTGCAAGTTCTTCTTTATTTGAGATGTTCTTTGTTTTCTTTGAAAAATTCAAAATATCCTGAGATAACAAATACCAGTCAGAAAGCGGATCTTCATATTCTATACTGGTATTCATCATACTGTCTATGTTGTAATAACGTGACCTTTTCGCAAAATCATTTAAAAATCCAATGATCTTCACATGCAAAGGATTATTTTCAAAACGAATTCCTATATATTCGCAAAGTTTTATCAGGTCATGTCCAAATTTGCGGGGATTAATATCTGTAGGAAAGGCTCCTTCATGATTCACTCTATACTCATTGATGATAATAATTTTCAACAATCTTTCAATGCCAATAGATAGTGAAAAAAAAGCTTGGTAGTAAAGTCCCTTATTATACAAATCAGCCTTTCTCAATGCATTCAACCCATTTCCCAGCAAAGATGCCGTTAGGTTCGCCTCATTCGCCAAATTACGTTCTTTATCTGTAAACATTTTCCCTCCTTAATTACAGGCTTTCCATCCACTTCCGCAATCATGAAATTATTTTGTTTTACATGGTCTGTATGCCGGCTGTTATTCCTGCTTAAGCAGAAGCCCCATACTGTAATCTAAAATTTTTTCCTTACGCTCTCTTAACATAATTTGGTAAAATTCCTTTTGCATAGGTGTAATAAACGGTGTTTCCTCTACCAGACAGTTAATTTTTCCCATGTCAATCCGGGCATATATACGTTTCAGTGCAGCATTGCAATCCGGATTTTTCAGGGATGATATATATTCAAAATAAGAAACCTTTTTTCCATCTTCCTCCACCGCTGAAGTTGGAAAGACAAAGATTCGTCGGTCAATCTCACTCTCATTTTCCAGCACATCCTTCATATCCTCTGCTGCCAGTTGTGGATAAAGACAGGAACCGCAGTCATAAACCGGAGCCATTTGGGCGGTCTGTTTCTCCTCGTCTACCAGAATGCCCCAGTTTCCATTGTTACGGTCAAAATTACCAAGCAGAGCATCTGCAATAAACATGTCCCAAAAAAACTGTGCCATCTCCTGTTGCGGCACAAGTGTCTGTTCGCCGATTGCCGCCATAATGGACGACAGTTCCGTGCCATATCCGTTCTGTTCACTGTCAACACAGGTATTCTTAAGCTGTGCAAATTCAATCAGTTTCTTTCCACCGGCAGTAAAATCCCGGCAAGCAACCACTACTTTTTCCTTGCCTTTTTTGTCCGTATAAGTGCCAAGCAAGGTATCCTGAACCTCAATTCCTAATAATTCATATATATGACAGGCAAGATATTCACTGATGCATCCGTTGGAATAACTCATGTTTTTGTTCCGTCCCGCTATGGATGGAAATTTTAACATATATCCTTTTCCATCATACGTTATATGGATTTTATTTCCGTTCGCACCTCCATATGCCTTAAATTTGTTTACTTCACAGGATGTAAAATCAATCATTTTCTTCCACCACCTCATCTGCAAACAGATACTTCTTCCGCAGGTAATCTGCCTGTTCCTTTGTGATCCGTCCGCCCCACTGACATGCATTGATGGAGCCATACAGTTCTCCCCACAGGCAGTCCATGTGGGATACCTGCTCTTTTTCTCCCTGAATGTATTCGCCCAGTGCCTTTCTTAAACTCTCCGGCAGCCCCATTTCCAAATACGTCTTATTTTTAGGCTTTCCTCCCTCATCTCTGTCATTTCCTGTTTCCAGAAGGAGCAATTCCTCCATGCTGATTTCCAGTGCCCTTGACAGTTTGGCAAGCGTCGCTGCATTACATCTCTCAAATCTCGTCTTCCCTGAACAGATATCGGACAAAGTTGCCCAAGGCACTCCGCTTATCTTGGATAACCGGTAGCGTGATAATCCTCTTTCCTCTAACAGTTCCCCGATCGTCATATTCTTTACCTCTCATCTGCAACCCTTTCAGGTATTTGATAAAACTTTCTCTGTTGATATACATTATATCGGTGTTCCGATAGAATGGCAATAGAATTATACGCAAGCATTTTGTGAACCCACCCTTTTGCATACTCGCTGACAAGCTTTCACAAAAGAATACCTCCAAACCTTTGATGACTTGGAGGTATTTCATTACCTTTTTTACGCAAGTTCCAATTCTTTACCCTTGATAATAGCTTCTATCTCTTTTATATCCTTATCAATAGCAGGCGCTATCTGTTCTGCCGTAAAGCCATTATTATGCATCGTTATAATGTGCCAGTATACTTTTTTGTCCTAACAGCCGTTTGGCACTCTCATCATACTGCGCCTTCTTATCTGTAGACCGTCTAATTCTTCTCTTTTCCACAATACTGCATCAATAATTATTACTTCCACATGCCCACAAAACGGAAACATATCCACGCATACGCCCTTTACCGCCCGATACCCCCGTTTCCCCATATACTCCAGATCTCTCGCCAGAGTTTCCGGGTTACAGGAAATGTACACTATCTTTCTCGGTGCCAGTTCCACGAGAGAATTCAAAAACACTTCATCACTGCCGGTTCTGGGCGGGTCCATAAACACCGTATCTACCCTTTCCTGCTGTTCTGCCAGCTGAACCATAAATTCCCCCGCGTCCTTCTCATAAAAATCGATGTTCCCTATCTGATTTCTTCTGGCATTCGCTACGGCATCCCTTACCGCATCGCCGTTCAGTTCTACGCCGATCACCCTTCCGGCTTTGCCGGCCGCGATCATTCCGATCGTTCCGATCCCGCAATAGGCGTCCAACACCGTTTCCTTTCCCGTAAGGCCCGCATACTCTACCGCCTTGCGATATAGCTTTTCCGTCTGTACCGCATTCACCTGGTAAAACGATTTGGGGGATATTCGAAACGTAATGCCGCACAAAACATCCTCAATATATCCCTTTCCGTAAATCGTCTGCCCCTTATCTCCAAGCACCATGCTTGTCTTTCGGTCATTCACATTAATGACGATCGTCGTAATATCCGGGTGCTGTTTCAACAGCGCCTTCACGAAATTATTTTTCGACGGCAGAATCGGTGAAGACAGCACCAGAACCACCATGATCTGCCCCGTCGTCTGCCCTATCCTTACCACCACATGACGCAGCAGACCGTACCCGCTGTCTTCATCATAGGTCTTTATTTTAAAAGACGGAAGCAACGCCCTGACCGATGCGATAATGGCATCTGCTTTTTCATTTTCCAGCACACATGCCTCTATCGGAATAATGTAATGCGTTCCCTCTTTATACACACCCGACAGCGGCTTTCCCTGCCGGTCATGGGTAAATGCCGCGCTTACCTTATTCCTGTAATGCTCCGGTTCTTCCATGCCGATGATCCCTTCCAGACGCACATAAGGTTTCAAAAGCTTCGCCGTCTCTTTTTCCTTTAGCGCGAGCTGCTCTTCATAAGGCAGATGCAGCATCTGACAGCCTCCGCACTCTCCGAAAGCCCTGCACCTGCTTTTTCCTTTCTGCACTTCTTTTCCCATTCTTGCCGGACGGAATTCCTCACCATATTCCTTCCTGTTTCCGGCGGTTCTCTTTCCCCTCTCATTTCCTCCATTCCTTTTTTCAGGCTCGTTCTTTTCCTTTTTTATATATTCTCCTGTTCTCTTTCCCCTTCCTGCATGGCCGGTTTCCAATGCGCTTCCGTCCTTGGATGCATATCTTCCCTTCTTCTTATCTTTATCGCCCCGCCCTGCTGCGGCCTTCCCAGTCCCTTTTCTTCTTTCCGTTGCCATTTCCTTATTTTCCTTTCTTCCTAACATGGCCGCCGGCATAAAGCTATGCTCCGCCACGCTTTCCCTTCTCCCGCTGCTGGCTCATGAATGCCTCGGGGCACATTTCACTTTTTCGCTCTCCCCAATAACACGAATCCGTTCCCTAATTTCCATCCGACCATTTTTCCATAAATTTTACGACTCTCCGCCGGTATTCCTCCGGCTCCACCAAATGACTCGTGCCATGCGCCGCCCTGTCCACGATAAAAATCTCTTTTTCCGCCGCGCACGCCTCATAATTCTTCCAACTCATCCTCGCCGGCACGAAAGCATCCCTGCCTCCGTGGATAAACAATACCGGTATCCGGTTCCTGCGCAGACTTTCCACCGCGCTACATTCCTGAAAATGAAATCCAGCCTTCCTATGGCATATGTAATCCGCCGCATAGAGAAACGGAAACTTCGGCAGATGGCAGTCCTTCCCAAGAACATAAGCAAAAATATCCCACGGAGAAGTATAACCGCAATCCGCGATGATTCCCTTCACCTGCCCGGGAAGCTTCAGCCCCGTTGCCATAAGCACCGTCGCCCCGCCCATGGAAATTCCCGACAGGAAAATGCTACATCTCCTTTCAAACCGCCTGGAAATATATTCCGTCCATTGGGCCAAATCATAACGTTCCTTCACGCCAAAACAAATATGCTCTCCCTCGCTCTCCCCATGGGCCCGCTGATGCGGTACGAGGAGATGATATCCCTGTTCATGATAAAATTTCACCAGACCCGAAAAATCCCACACGATCCCTTCATTTCTATAGCCATGCATCAAAATCAATACTCTCCGCGACTCTTTCGGGGCCGGCAGATAATAAGCGACCAGTTTCAGCCCGTCATGGCTCGTCATCGCAATCCTCTCTTTTTCCTGGGACTGGAACCAGGTTTTCCCTTCCTCCATCTCTCCAGTAAAGTCGGCAAAGCCCAATCCGGCCGGCACTTTTTCATCTGCCGTCCGTTTTCCGCCAGCCGGTTCCTTTCCGTCTCCCCATTTTTTCCTTCCCCTGCCGGCGATCACCTCGTTCAGCCGTTCGGCAAGTTTCCTGACTCCCTTCCTTTGAAACAATGAAACGCTGTTATCACGGCAGACCGCCAGTTTAAACAGCTCGTTAGAAATCCCGTATACCGGCAGCGCCAGGAGAACCGCTGCCATGCCAAGGAATTTTATTTTTATTCGTTTTCCGAATTTCTGCGTGTTACCAATACTTTTCTCTCTTCCCATCTTTTTCATTTTATTATACCCCACAGATTCCTCTGCCCTACATACTGCTCATTCATCCAATCGACTGCTTCTTCAAGCCCCTTCGCGCTGAAATCAAACTCCATCCTCTGCTTTTTCTGTTCAGGAGTTGCCCCGTATCCATAGGGCTCCGGCCAAATAACGGCTTCCAGCCTAACTTCTTCCCCCTCTTTTTTTCGGAGCATATAACGCATTCCCTCCATGCTCCCCGTATATTCTTCTTTTTTTATGTAATTGAACATATGAAACTTATCTTTATCTATCATTTTTCTTTCATTCTCTCACTTATGGAAAACAGAACTTTCCTGCATGCATAGTGCCCTTTTTACTAATAATTATCGGCAATTTTACCACAATCAGATCCAAATTACAAGTTATTACACATTCCGTTTTTCTACTCGTCCGTTATTTACGTGCGAAAAAATACCCCTCCGCGAAAAACACCCGTAAACTACGTCATAAGTTTTGTGCGTATAAGGGAAAAGGAAAAAATACAAATATCAGAAAGGGAATGGTTCAAAAAGCAGCAAAATGAAAAAACTGAATATCGACTATTTAAATCTATACCGCGGATCCGCGATCGGGATATGCAGCGGCATTGCCCTCCATATCCCCACCTTATCCGAAATTTGCGAATATGGTGAAACCAGATATTATCAAATGGTAACTACCTTGTGTTCAACCGGCATCGATTTCTGCTGGCAGCTCGACGAAATGGGGATTCCATTTGATGAAATATCCGATTATCAATTATTTTGCCAGCTATTGCGCAAATACTATACCGCCGACGACTCCAGGATCTTATTCGGCAGCCGTCTGGATTTGTCAAAAATGAAAACCTGCGTCGATCAGAAAAATAATATTTTACTCATTCAGCGGGAGGAGGGAAATGACGACGATATTATGATCGATGAAGACACCTATTTCAAAATAGCTGGCTGTCTGCGGGCCATCCACCACTTAAAAAGGGATGACCGGGTCGCCGGCACCAACAGCTGCCGGAGGGCTTTTATCGAAGACGCAAAAATGGAATATGAAGCCCGCAAGCTGGAACCGGCAAAATCCACCCTGCTGCCCATGATTTCCACCATGGTCAACAGCGAAGGTTTTAAAAGAAATGACAAGACGGTATGGGACATGAATATCTTTGCTTTTATGGACAGCGTAAAGCGCATATCAAAAATTAAAAACGCAGATCTTTTGCTGCGGTCCGGTTATTCCGGTTTTGGTATAGATTTAAAAAAAGTAAGAAAAGAAGAACTCAATTACATGGGAGAGCTGCATTGACCAGCTCTCCTTCCATTTACAAGGAGGATTACACGATATGAAATTTAACCCCAATGAAGTTGTTTTTGAAAAAATCAGATACATCGAGGAATTTGAACCGACCACGAAGCAGCTCTTAAGCAGACTGACCAACGTAAAAGAACCTACCCTGAACTTCACGTCCGAAGGCACTCCCGTTACCGACGCACAGGGCGCTGAAATCGTTACCTTCTACAATGCCGCACAGGGAACCCTTTCCTATACGAACGCAATCCATTCTTTCGACCTGCTGGCAGAACAGTTTTCTTCCGAAAAGAATATTGCCGCTCCTGACAAGAAAATTACCGCTCCCGTCAGCGAAGTCCTGGAAATCGCCGGCAATAAAGTAACATTGAAGTATGTGCCTGTAGGCGTAGCCGGCGCTGAGATTAAATATGTCCAGTTGGTCAACGATGAAAACGAATTCGGCGAAACATTGGAAGTCTCCGCCACAGCCGGGGAAGGCAAATTCACAATCGACGCGGAAAATAAAACTCTGACGTTCCCTGCCGATACCACGGGCAGAGTTATCGTGGATTACGAAGCGGAAATGGAAGAGGCAATCAGCCTGGCAAAGACTACCGATTCCATGCCGCCGATCCGGACGCTGCATGTACATTGCTATTTCCGGAACAAATGCGACAGCAATATCAAATATATCGGCGTTATCACATTCCCCAGAGCGCAGATCGATATCTCCAGCGTGGATGTCAGCCTGACTCCTGACGGCGGCCATACCGTTACATACAAGCTCCAGAAACCTTACTGCGACGAAGCGGGCAAGCTCTGCGAAGTATTCGTATACAAAGATTAAAACAGGGGGGGATACCGAAAATGCCAAATGAACCGAACGCGGTCTGCGCCATTTGCGGCCGGAAATATTATGTCTGCCATGCCTGTAAAAGCACAAAGACCCTAACCCCCTGGCGCGTCATTGCGGATACTATGGACTGCTACAAGATCTATACGGTTCTGCGCCATTATACCAATGGTTCCATGCCCAAAGAAACGGCGCAAAAACAGTTGAAAAAATGTATTTTGCCGGAAACATTCCAGCCGCATATCCGGTCCGCTATCGATGAAATCATGCATACCGGTCAAAAAGCTGCAACCCATATCCCAAAAACACCCCGAAAAAACAAGTAAGGAAAAATAATGGAAATATATTTGGACAATGCCGCAACCACACCCTTATCCGCCCCAATGAAAAAGTATTTAACTTCCATCCTGGATCTTTGGGGCAACCCATCCTCTCTCTATGCAAAAGGTACGGAATCCAAACGGATCATATCCGATGCGCGGCGGTCTGTCGCCAGGTTCATCCATACCGTCCCGGATCATATTTATTTTACGCCCTCCGGGTCGGCATGCAATACCTGGGCTGTCCGCGGATATGACAAGGCACACCGCCATACCGTCCTGTACTCTCCTATCGCCCACAAGTCTCTTCTGCAATGTGCCGAAGATTGTCAATATCCTCATCCGTTAAAAACGGACTGCCACGGATTTATTGACCTCCACGATTTCGAACAACGGCTGGCCTCCTGCCACCTGCCCCCCTTCGTTATCATCGATTATGCCAACAGCGAAATGGGAACTATACAGGATGTAGAAAGAATTATCGCTCTGACACATTCCTGCCATGGAATCGTTTACCTGGACTGTACCGGCAGCATCCCCTCCATTCCCATCGATGTCCAAAAGCTAAACGTGGATATGGCCGGTTTTTCCGCCCATAAGCTGGGCGGGCTGAAAGGGTGCGGCATATTATACAAAAAATCCTTCATAACCCTCCCACCCTTCATTTACGGCAGCCAGGAACAAGGGCTGGTGGGAGGCACCGAAAACATTCTCGGCATCGCCTCGGCCGGCAAAGCCGTTGAGGCATACGATTACTCCTCCATCCGGCCTGATGGCAGGGATTACGTCTACAACGATATCATGAAGCATATCCCTGACAGCTACTTAATCGGCGCTCCGGTCGAAACCGGGAAAAGGCTGCCCCATAACTTATATATCTGTTTTCGGGGTGTGGATGGGGAATCTTTAATGATCCTGCTGGATATGTACGGCATACAGGTTTCCACAGGCTCCGCCTGCAACGGCCGGAGCCTGTCCCCTTCTCCCGCCCTGTCTGCCATCGGAATAAACCGAAAGGATATCCATAGCTGCATACGGTTTAGCTTCAGCGGCAGGGAAACTATAAAAGAACTGGATTACGTATGCGCAACGCTGAAACAATGCGTTGCCGATCTGAGAGGATTTCATGTACCATAAAATGTTATATTGCTGATAAAAAGGAGGATTTTAGCATATTGGACAATCTAAATTTTTTACAAAAAACAGCCGCCAAACTGAAAACTTTGTTCAAAGACCCTTTGGCAAATGCTGTTAAAGAATTAAAAGAAGTAAACAGCATGCTGACCCAAATCAAAAAAACCGCAGACCAGTTAAGCAAAACCGATCTGTCCAACCTTGAAACCGCCGCATTTCATGCGGCGGACAAATATGGCAAACAAGCATCCAGCTATCTTTCCGATTTTCGGAAAATGTATAACGCCGGTTACAAAAATGCGGAAGCCATGGCCGAACTGAGTACGCTTGCCCAGGCTGCCGGAGACCTGGAAACCAATCTGGCCAATGATTATCTCATTGCAGCGGACGCCGCCTATCAGTTAAAAGGAAATACCGAAGCATTAAACAAAGTATTGGACGGCCAAACCCATATAGCCGGCCGCTATGCCTTATCTATGGAAGATTTGGCGGAAGCAACCAAAATTGCCGCTTCACAATCCGCCCATTCCGGCGTTTCCATCGATCAATCCACCGCCGCCATGGGCACTATGATCTCCGTCACCAGGCAAGGCGGCGATCTGGTTGCCAACGCCTGGGAAAGCATTCTTATGAATATCCGACAGGTGGAAGGCGAAACGGAAGACGGAAACTTCCTTAACGCAGAATCATTAAACAACTATGAAAAAGCCTGTGAAGCATTAGGCGTCTCTTTAAGGGAAATCAAAGACGGAGTATCTTCCCTTCGCGATCCTATGCAGATCTTAGAAGATCTATCCAAGGCATATGCTGAGCTGGATGAATCCGACTCCCGCAGAACGGAGCTGATCCGGGCAGCCGGTAATGCGGAATATGGCAAACAGCTAAACGCCCTTCTTGAAAACTGGGGTCTTTATGAAAAGATGCTGGAAGACTATGCGAATGGCGGCGGCTCCGCCATGGAAAAAGCCATGCAGTCCGCCAATAATTGGGAAGGATCCATCAACAGACTTGGCAATACTTTTACTAAAGTGATCCATAATATCGCCAATTCCGATGCCGTTACCGCCGTTATCAACGGTTTTAACGGTCTGCTTTCCGTCATTGATAAAATCACCTCCGGGCTCGGTTCCCTTGGAAGCATCGGAATGGGAGCCGGCATATGGGCCGGCATGAAAAACACTGGTAAACGCCGTATGAGTGTACGGATTTCAAAAATATTTTTGTTTTGAATATGCCCTTCATACCTAAGCGGCACATAATTTATATGCATAAGCTATATTTGCATAAATTATGCTGCGCAAAGGCAGGAATGTGTGAGCCTTGTCAACTCACAGTGTTTGCCCCGCGGCATTTTTGCCGCGAAAATAAATCGTAATTGGGGATTGCTGTTCCCCAGTGCTGGGAAGCTATCTTATAGTGAATATATAGTACCGCATAGCTACAACGTGGCTGGAAACGGCGAGCGTGACATGCACTCCGAAAGGATGCCAGCAATGGCAAAAAAATATGCGGCAGGCCATAAGCGGAAACGCTAAGTGGCATGTCCTTGTGGAATCGGACAAAACCACCAATCAGCAGCGGAACCCCTAAGTCTGATCTTTCAGATATGGAAGTGTTCACAGAGTATAAACGATTTTGAGTCGCAAGGCTTGTAAGAGGTACTCGAAACCAGGAAGGAAAACCTGCCCGTGACTGGGTATCAACCAAAAGAGTGAGACTGCTCTCCTGTTTTTTATCAGCAACCGGTTATATTCGGGAAAAAACAGGATAATGCCGGGATTTCTCCTGGCCTTTGTGGAGAAAACGGAGAAACACGATGGTTTCAATATTACAGAGGAAGAGGGACGGAACCTCTTAAAATACTTTACCAACAGCCTATGATTATCATGATTTACTTATTAGCCCGAGATTATGCCGCGGAATCGCAGGAAAAATGGTACTCTACGCAGGATATGCTTGGGATGGTATTTTCAGATTTGGAAATAAATCCAGATTACTAAAATCATTTAATATTTAATGATGAATTATTGCTTTAATATAGCATTTTCCTGATTTTTACATTATAATATTACTAATAATACTCTATTCGGATCGAGCCAGTTGTTTATCTTGGTGATTGGTATGTCTGTGAAATAAGAAAATATTTTATCATACATATTATTAAAATTATAGTCAGAACAAATATTTTGAATAGAATTATGTGGTTTTATGATATATAATGGTAGACAAATATAATTATTGGATTACTAATTATGGGAGGATTTATTATGGCGCTTATCAAGTGTCCCAAATGCGGAAAAGAGATTTCTGATAAAGCAAAAAAATGTGTAGGATGTGGTCGGGAAGTAAATTTAAGTATATTGAATATGAAGGCAGATGAAGTTGTTTCAAATGAGACTGATTTAAAAAAAGATACGTCCTATGAATGTGAAATAATGTTAAAAGAAGCGGAACTTGAAATAGAAAAGATGAAAGAAAATGCAAAACAAGAAGTAAAATCAATGAATGAATCCGCTAAAGCTATGGCAATACAAAAACAGAAAGAACTTGACTTGGAATATAAAAAAAGAAAAAAAGAACTTGATGAGAAAAAAGAATTTTTACAAAAAATGCAAGGTGAGCTAGAACAATCAAAAAAAGAACAACAAATTTATGAGTAACAACGGACAGAAATGGTTAAAAGAAAATCCGTTCGTCCACACAACAATATTCTTTTTATATTAATTCCCGTTGCTATTATGTTATGCTTTATGATTATAGTCTGGAGGAGATTGGATAGTTTTTCAGCAGAAATAGAATTTCTAGTTTCTAATAATGCTCAAGCAGAATCGCAAATTCAAAACGATACCACAGAAAATATGCCTGATGAAAAGGTTCCTGATATCATGGAGGATAAGACGCAGAAAAATTATACCGAAGTAGATTCTGCGGAAGAAAGCTTCATAGAAAATGATATAACAGAGCCGGATGCAGTAGAAACTGTCAATGCAAACGATGATATGAAAGTTGCTGCCAGTATTGAGAATGATTCCAGAATACAAACTACTTTTGATTCTTGCAAAACCGGGAAATATACACATTTACTTTTTACAATGAAAAATATTTCGGATGAAAATATAAAGATTTCAATTAATTCGTATCAGTATATTAATGATGTAGCTGTTAAAAATTCTGGAATTATAGAATATAATTCTGAAATTCCAGCGGGAAAAGCAACAATAATTGATTTTTGCTTTGAGAGAGATGATATATCTTTCTCTGAAATTAATAAGATAGAATTATGTTGCAAGAGTTCTGATAATACGGGTAATGAGATTGAACATTCTTTTATATTCGATGGTCTAAATATCAGTATCAAGTAGTGTATTAAAAGGAGAAATAGAAATGGCGTTAGTAAAATGCCCCGAGTGCGGGAAAGAAATATCAGACAGATCAAAAATGTGTATACATTGTGGTTATCCTTTAGAAGAGGAAACTACTGAAACTGTTTATGTTAAATGTCCAGAATGCGGACAAGATATTCCTAATGATGCAGATAATTGTACTTACTGTGGTTGTCCAATTAAATTTCAGGAACTGATGATTAAAAATGATAATATTCCCATATCAATTCAGAATCATATACCAAAACAACTAAATAAAAAGATAATAGCAATAACTGGAATAACAGTTGCAGCAGTGATAGTTTGTATTATTATCTATAATATTAAGGTGGTTCAGCCACGAAAAAATGAAGAACAAAATAGAGCGATTTATGAGGAAGCCATAGAATTGCTTGAAAATGGTAAATATGAAGAGGGCAATGAACTTTTACAATCTATTGCAGGATATAAGGACGTTGATACTGTCTTAGAACAGATAAAATGGGAATCGTATACATATGAATGCATTAATGATTTTAAAACATGGCTGAAAAACCCTGATTCGTTTACATTATATGAAGTAGTGTTCTACTTAGATGATGAATCACATGGAATATATGGTTCATTACTAGGGGATATTGATTTTTCTTATCCTGCGATTGTTTTTCAAAGTGGTGCCCAAAATGGTTTTGGTGGGAATACCACAGGATATGAGTTGTTTTATTACTTTAAAGATAAGGGATATACTTGCGTTGGTTCCTGTGATTCATTAGACGAGGATGAATATTATAATGATAAAGGTGAACTGAAAGATGAAGATGATGGCGCAATGAAAGTCCTTTTGTGTAAAGAAATCAACGAATTAAAGGCAGAAGCCAAACAAGTTGGCGAAGTGGATATGGGCAGAATAAAAAGTATTATAAAAAATGATTCATATTCCACTATAAAGATTATTGAATAAGAAGTGCAAAAGAGGTCTACGGAACATCGTAGTGCTGTATCCGGTTAGTTTCTAAACTATAACCGGATACAACCTGGCTAATTTAATTCGTGCATCCTGCGTCTTAAACTGCCAGTTGA
>ERZ779626.788-NODE-788-length-16776-cov-6.587644_pt1 | contig 16776 bp, 19 predicted proteins | sample MGYA00514209_ERZ779626 | MGnify/ENA primary metagenome ERZ779626 (study PRJEB29562, sample SAMEA4376713) | mouse gut metagenome | isolation source: Cecum | study: EMG produced TPA metagenomics assembly of the A DSS colitis mouse model was used to assess the...
GTTCCGTTAGCGTTTCCCGTCTCGCCGTTGGTTCCGGTGGTGTTTGTACCGGTTCCGTTTTCCGTGCCGGCGTTGTTATCCGCATTGTTAGCATTCCTGTTACCACATGCGGTGACGAGTCCGAGCATGAGAACAAGAAGAGAAACGGATATCAGTTTTTTGCTGTTTTTCATAACATTTCCTCCATTTTCATAATGTTTTCATAGGCCGCTCATTTGGGCATAAGCATAAAACTTAGCAAATTAAGCACAACATTTTCAAATGTTGCATTAGTATTATGCGCATGGAGCGAAAAAATATACGTTACTATTTTTTGTATTATGAATAGAAATTAATAGAATAAGAATTTTAAGAAAAAATACCAAAAGAAAGGCGGCGGCGATGGAATTCAGACCTTGTATCGATATTCACAATGGAAAGGTAAAACAGATTGTAGGCGGAAGTCTGCGGGATCGGCGGGGCAGCGCGCAGGAAAATTTTGTATCCGAACAGGATGCGGCATTTTATGCGGATTTTTATAAAAAAAGCGGGATAAGGGGCGGACATGTTATTCTCCTGAATCCTGAGGGCGGCGAATATTATGAGGAAACAAAAGCCCAGGCTTTGTCGGCGCTCCGGGCTTATCCGGGCGGATTGCAGGTAGGAGGGGGAATCCGTGAAGATAATGCCGAAGAATATCTGGAGTCGGGGGCAAGCCATGTCATCGTGACTTCTTATGTGTTTCGCAATGGGAAAATAGAATACGGAAATTTGGAAAAGTTAGTCCGCAGGGTAGGAAAAAGCAGGATCGTGCTTGATTTAAGCTGCCGGAGAAAGGACGGGGCGTATTATATTGTTACCGACAGATGGCAGACTTATACGGACGTAAAGCTGTCGGAAGAAACGCTGGAAGAACTTTCTTTTTATTGTGATGAGTTCCTTGTTCATGCGGTGGATGTGGAAGGGATGGCAAATGGGATAGAAGGGGAAGTGGCTGCTCTTCTTGGAAATTGGGGAAAGATTCCCATCACCTATGCGGGCGGCGTCCATGATTTTTCCGATTTGGAAAAACTAAGGGAACTGGGAAGAAATAGAGTAAATGTCACCATCGGCAGTGCCTTGGACTTGTTTGGCGGAAATATGAAGTGGGAAGATGTAATTGCTTATACAAAAAAGAACCTATTTGATGTAAAATAGGTTCTTCCCTTAATCCGCTACCAAATCTGCCACCATATTACAAAGCCCAATCTAAATTTATGGATAATTTGTCTATACTAAAAGCATAATCTTGATATTGATTAATGTGAGTTATAATGAGAAATTATAACTTTGTTACGTTTACAGCCTGAGGGCCTTTTTCGCCATTTACTACTTCGAACTCAACGGCAGCGCCTTCTTCAAGAGATTTGAAGCCTTCCATATTAAGTCCTGAATAATGTACGAATACATCATTACCCTGCTCATCAGAGATGAAGCCGTAGCCTTTTTGGTTGTTAAACCATTTTACTGTACCTTTATTCATGCCAGATACCTCCAGAGATTAAGTATATCGTTTCCTCATAAACGATATGTTTAGAATAGCATATATTAAAGTAAAAGTAAAGGAATAAATTAGTTATTTGTTGTTTTTTTAACAAATTCTGAGTGCATAATAATTTCTAAAGCCGAATTTGCACAAATAAAAGTCTTATAGTGCAAATACAAATAGGAATAATGATGATATGCTATAAGAGGATTAGAGATAATCCAATGTAAAATTCCCCTTTTACATGGGAAAACACTTACCTTCGGGTGAGTGTTTTTCTGCGTTATAGGGGAATTTTAAACAGTATATCATATGAACGGATGAGGATAAAGATTATGGAAGGCGATGAAAGAAGAAAAAAAATTATAGAGATACTGCATGGGAGGAAAATGCCCGTATCAGGCACGGAGCTGGCGGCGGAACTGGGAGTCAGCAGACAGGTGATCGTACAGGATATTGCTCTTTTGCGCGCTACGGACAAAAATATTCTTTCCACCAATAAAGGATATATTTTTTTTGACGGCGCACAGGAGGAAAACAGGAAAAAGCGGACTTACAAGGTGAAGCATAAGGATGAAGAAATATTGGATGAACTTTTTGCGATCGTGGATATGGGCGGAAAGATAAGGGATGTTGTGGTAGAACATGGGATCTATGGGCAGATATCGGCCGATTTGATCATAAACTGCCGGGCGGACGCGGAAGCTTTTGTTAAAAAGGTGGAAAAATACAAGACAAAGCCATTGAATAATCTGACCCACGGTATTCATTTTCATACGGTGGAAGCGGATTCGGAAGAGGCATTGAACCGGATTGGGGAAGAACTGGAACGAAAAGGGTACTTGATTCGTTAGGAAAAATATGTTATCCTTGCCATTGACTGACAAGACAGATGTGTTTACATAGAAAACACAAAGAAGAGAAAGGGCGAGGAGAACCAAGTTTGTGTCTGCGCGGCATCCACAAACTTGAAAGCCAGGCTGGCTTTGCGCAATAAAGCCGCGCAGAAATGGAGTAAAAGATGAGAGGATTAAAAAAGCTGCTCAATGAAATTTTTATTGACGGACTAAGCGGGATGGCGTCGGGATTGTTCGCCACATTGATTATAGGAACGATCATACAGCAGGTCGGGAATCTCATACCCGGAGCGGCAGGGACTTATTTGTTCATGGTAGGAAAGCTGGCGGCAGCGGTAACAGGTGCGGGGATCGGCTGCGGTGCTGCGTTAAGGCTGAAAGCGGGGCCGTTGGTTATGCTGTCCGCGGCAGCAGCCGGAATGACGGGGGCTTTTGCCGGAAAAATAACGGAGGGCGCGGTTCTTGTAGAAGGAACCATATGCCTTTCCGGCCCCGGGGAGCCTTTGGGAGCGTTTATCGCCGCGATCGTGGGTATTTATGCAGGGCGTCTTGTGACGGGAAAAACGAAGATAGATATTCTGGTGACGCCTCTTGCCTGTATTGTGCCGGGAGCGGCGGCAGGGCTGGTGCTTGGGCCGCCGATTTCCGCTTTTATGGCATGGCTGGGATCTGTGATCAACTGGGGGACGATCCAGGCACCGCTGCTGATGGGGATCGTAGTGTCCGTACTGATGGGGATGGTTTTGACGCTTCCGATCAGTTCTGCGGCCCTGGGTATTATTCTCGGACTCAATGGAATTGCCGCAGGAGCGGCGACGGTCGGGTGCTGTGCCAATATGGTCGGGTTTGCCGTGGCTTCCTTCCGGGAAAACGGGGTAAACGGTTTGCTGGCGCAAGGTTTGGGGACGAGCATGCTTCAGATCGGCAATATTGTAAAAAAACCTGTGATCTGGCTGCCGGCGATTATAACGAGCGCAGCGCTCGGCCCGGTTTCCACGATGATATTCGGGATGGCGAATAATCCCACCGGCTCCGGTATGGGGACGGCGGGGCTTGTGGGACAGATCAACGCATACCAGGTGATGGCGGAGGGCGGAATGGCTCCCGGTGCGGTCATATTTCAAATTGCCCTGATGCATTTTGTGCTTCCGGCAGCCCTTGCTTTTTTAATTTCCGAGTGGATGCGCAAAAGGCAGTGGATCAAGGATGGAGATATGAAGCTGGACGTATAAAAAGAACATTTTGTAATAATTTTGAAACATATTTGGAACAAATTGTTAAAAAAATTTTGAAATAAAGTTGTATTTCGCAAGTCACCTGTGGTAAAATAATATGAGTTTACTGGAGGTGACTTATTTTATGAAGCTGAGAACGCGAAAGAGTAAGAAAAGTTATACAGTAATGATAATCTCTGATTCGGCAAAAAACAAAAGGAAAGAATTTCATATTAATGCCGGATTTGCGGGAACAGTAATGCTGGGAAGTTTCCTTCTTCTGGTCTGTGCCGTCTGTTACGTAGTGTACAGCGTGATTACCTTATCCGATTCCATGGAGAGGTTCAAGGCACAGGCAGAGCAGAATATCAGCTTGCAGGAAGAAATAGAGCGGCTGGAGGCGGAAGCAGGGAAGTTAGAAACGGAAAAGGAGGAGATGGCGGAGCAGATAAAAGTTTTGAATGATACCGTGAATGAACATGCGGAAGTGGAGGAGGCCATGGCGGCGCAGGAAGAGGAAGAGCATATTCCGAAAGGCTTTCCTTTGAGCGGAACCGCACAGCTGAAAACGGAAGAGACAGCGGGAGATGACGATGATGCGCAGGGTATGCGTGCGCATGAGGACAGAAAAGAAGTCATATTTGCTGCGTCGGAAGGCATTAACGTAATAGCTTCCGGTACAGGAACAGTTTTATCTGTAGATGTGGACGTGGATTATGGGAACGTTGTCAGCATAGACCATGGAAACGGCTATATTTCTATTTACCGCAACAAAGGTAATGCAGTAGTAAAGGCAGGTAACGAAGTAACGCGTGGGGCTATTTTATATGTGGTCGGGGAAGACAACACGGAAATGGGCTACAGCATAAGCAAGGACGATACATATATAGACCCTATGGAAATGATTGAAATCAACGGTTAGGAGGAAAATATGTTGGGGAGTAAGAAAACAGCGAATGTAAATGCAAAGATTGGAAGCATCATCGGTGCTGATATGCTGGTAGAAGGAACGATCACTTCTGAAGAGGCGGTTCGTATCGACGGAAGAGTAAAAGGCGATGTGAGCAGCCAGGGCGCATTGGTGATCGGAGCATCGGGAAAGGTGCTTGGAAATATTAAAGGCGCGGATATTATGGTTGCCGGAATCGTAGAGGGAGACCTGACCTCGGCAGGAAGAACAGAAGTGGCATCTACGGGAAGCATTCGGGGCAATATCCAGACGAAGAGCCTGATCGTGGATGAAAATGCGATCTTCCAGGGACAGTGTAACATGAATTCGGCAGAAGTGAAGCTGATAGAAGAGATCGAATAATAAATAAACAGAATAGAAAAATCAGGAGCCTGGCGGATCGCAGACAGCAGTTTCCGCTTCGGCTCCTGTTTTTTGTGCATCAAAAAGGGAAAGTATCTTTATTACTCGGCCGGTTCTTTATTTTCCATCCGGTTGAATACCATTTCGTATCCATCGTTCCCGTAATTTAAGGAGCGGTTGACCCGGCTGATCGTGGCTGTGGACGCTCCGGTTTTATCGGCAATTTCCAAATAAGTCTTGCGGTCGCGCAGCATGGTGGCTACCTCGAATCTCTGGGAAAGAGATAATAATTCGTTGACCGTACAGAGATCTTCGAAAAAAGTATAGCATTCTTCCTTTTCCCTGAGGCTAAGAATGGCATCAAATAAGTGGTCTACAGCGTTTGTTCTTATTTTTTTATTCATTGTTGAAACCTCCGAATACCTTTCTATTCTATATAGGAACTTTAGAGATAAATGCGGGTATATTTTAACATATTAAAGTTATAAAGTAAAGATAAAAGGCGGATGCCCAACGGAAATCAATTTTTATAAGCCGCATGCCGGGCAAAATAAAATGGGGCTGGGGCGGCCGGAAACGGGACTGGACGGGGTTCGGTTTTCTGCCGGAGCTTCCAATCAGATTTCATTAATGAAATGGGGCAAGATGATAAGACCGGCCGGGCAGGAAAAGATATGCTTGTCATGTGGTTTTTAATACTATATAATGGAATGTAAAAGCAGGAAAATAGCGGGATGGAGGTTGGCATGACGATAGACAAGGAAGATTTATTGAACAGCATAGTGGAAAGTCTGGACAGGATTCATCATATTAAATTGGATGATATTCCCAATATCGATCTGTATATGGATCAGGTGACGACTTTTATGGAAAAACATTTAAAGAATACAACCAGATATCCCGGGGAAGATAAGATATTGACAAAGACGATGATTAATAATTATGCAAAGAATAACCTTCTCCCGCCGCCGGTAAAGAAGAAGTATTCCAGAGAACATGTACTCTTGCTGATTTTTATTTATTATTATAAGGGGATATTGACGATCAATGATATACAGACATTGTTGAACCCTCTGACGGAGCGCTTTTTTCATAAGGATGGATTTGATCTGGGGGATGTTTATTCGGAAGTGTTCGGTTTGGAAGAAAAGCATGTGGATATGCTGAAGGATGATGTAGTGCGGAAGTTTCAGGAGTCCAAAGATACTTTTGAAGATGCGCCGGAAGACGAAAAGGCGTTTTTGCAGCTGTTTTCTTTTATTTGTATGTTAAGCTTCGATGTTTATATAAAGAAGCTGATCATAGAAAAAGTGGTGGATTGTTTTTCCATGGCAGCGGACGAAGCGCGCCGGGAAGGAAAAAGGAATAAAGGGGATAAACAGGAATAAGCATGGAAAATAGGCATGAAATAGGAAGTGAAACGATGGGAGCTGCCGGCTGGCAGTTCCTTGTTTTGTGCCGGGAGCGTAGAAAAAAATTTTAAAATAAAAAAATTCGAAAAAATTGAAAAAAATTGAAGATAAGAGGCAGAGGAATGCGTTATAAGGGATAGAAAGAGAAAAAGGAGGGAGGAAAGTATTCATCCTATGAACAGTACTTTAAAAATAAATAAGGAAGAAAGGCTTTCCATGATGGTCGATACTTATCAGAACCTCGTTTTCTCTGTCTGTTATAAAGTAACCGGAGATTATTTTGCGGCGGAGGATCTTGCGCAGGAGGCTTTTCTGTCCGCTTATAAGAATCTGGATGATTTTGAGGGGGACAATGAAAAAGCCTGGCTATGCAGGATAGCGACGAATAAGAGCATTGATTATCTAAGAAGTGCAAGGAGGAGAGAGTCGCCGACGGAGGATCTCTTTTTTGAGCAGCAAAGCGGGGAAAAAGAGTCGCCGGAAGAAATCTGTCTGGAGCGGGAAGTAAAGGAAAGACTGCTGGAATATTGCGGAAGGCTGAAAGCGCCATATAATGAAATTGCCAAAAGCGTCTATTATGACGAAAAGAAAGCCGATGAGATCGCGAAAGAAAGAAACGAAAATGTTAAGACGGTACAGACGCAGATATACAGGGCAAGAAATATGCTGCGGAAAATATACGGAAAGGAGAGGAGCGCATGAAGAATGGAAATGAATATATGGATGACAGGGAATTGGAAGCTTTGATTGCCGAGGTGGAAAACAGCGGAATGATTGCGCCTCCCGTATATTTAAAGGAACTGATTATGAAAGAGGTAAACCGGCGGCCGGAGGAGGGCGGTAAGATACGGAAGGCGTCAAAGGAGGAGCTGGTACGGGCGGCGAAACGGAGGTTTTTTGCCGACAGCCTCAAAATCGTAGCGGCAGCCGCAGCAGCGATGTTCTGTCTGACGGAGATGCCGGTTGATTTCAGCGGCGGAGGTATGCTGGAAAGCAGCAGAATAGAGGCGCAGATAGAGAAAGATACGGAAAGGTATTATGAGGAGAAGCAAAAAGCCCTTGCCGGTAAGGAAGGCATTGGCGTAAGGCTGGGAGAATTGCTGGAAGAGCGTTTCGGATGGGAACTCCCGGCGGGGACAGATGGAATATTCGGTGGTTTTTCAAATTGGTTTGGAATGGAGGAAAAGGATTATGAATAGAAGGAAGAAGAGCGGATTTTTGACATTTTGTTTTTCGCTGATTCCCGGGGCAGGAGAAATGTATCTGGGATTTATGAAGATGGGTGTCAGCTTGATGGGATTGTTTTTTGCAGTAATAGTGGTCGGCGGATTTTTGAATGTGGCATCGGTGATGCTGATTGATGTGATAGTGTGGTTTTACAGTTTTTTCCATGTCCATAATCTGGCAGGAATGCCGGACGAGGAATTTCTGGCTGTAGAAGATGAGTTCCTGTTCCGGCTGGACGAAGTTTTTGATATGGGGTGGAAAAAAGAAAAATATAGAAAAATAGTCGCTGTCATCATGATTGCGGCAGGAATCCTGCTGTTATGGAACGGATGGAAGGCAGCGTTGAGGCCATGGATACCGTATTTCCTGTTTGATATGATCAGCCGGTTTGAGAATACGGCACCAAGGATACTGGCAGGAATAGCGATTATATTCGGCGGCATTCATATGATAAAGGGAAAAAGGGAAGAGATGGAAGAAGTAATCATCGATATTGATGCCAATGATATTAATGATACCAATGATATCAATGATACTAATGATATCATTGATATCAGGAAAGAGAATAGTTCAGGGAACAAGGCAAGGGAGGCAGAGACTGGTTTTATGCCGATCGTGGAGGCGGAAAGGAAAGGATATGGAACAGAAACAGAGCGTAAGGATTCGTAGAGTAGGTACATTGACCTTTGGCTGCATGCTGCTGGTATTCGGAATATTGTTCCTGATACGCATATTTGTACCGGGTCTGGATTATGAAATCATTTTCCGATGCTGGCCCTGTATCCTGATTGTTCTTGGAATAGAGGTGTTGGCAGGGAATTATAAGGCATCGAAGATAATAGGGGAAGGATGCCAGGTACAGTTTGTTTATGATAAGACGGCGATTTTTTTAACAATCTGCATTACCTTCTTTACTATGGCGATGGCGGTGGCGGAGTTTTGCATACGGTGTGCTGAAGTATACGGGAATGGGTGCATCAGATTTTGACAGGCTGGAAGGCTGTTATGGATACGGTACGGAAAAATGGGAGGGAAGCGTTTGCTTCCTTCCCATTTTTTCCGCATAGGAATGGCGGATTAAATTTCTATTTGGCTGTTTCGGCAAATTGTGTGGTTACTAAAGCTTCATAAGGAACACGCTCGGAAAGTTCACCAGCTTCGTCGAGGATGTTCTGCAGCAGAGTAAACGAATCTTCTTCAAAAATAAGATTATCTTTCCATGTATCTTGTTCATAGTATCTGGTCACGATGGCGGTGATCGTTTCGATGTCAGTTTCTTCGAATTGGGGCGCTATGGCTTTCGCAATTTCTTCGGGGGAGTGGCTTTGCACATAATCCATTCCTTTTTGCAGCGCATTGGTAAAGGACTGGATGACAGCAGGATTTGCTTCCATAAAGCTTTTCTTTGCGCTGAATGCGGTATAGGGAACATAGCCGGAATCTTCGCCAAGAGATGCCACCACATATCCGTCTCCTTTGGCTTCGAGGGAGGTCGCGTGCGGCTCGAATTCAACAGTAAAATCGCCCTGCCCGCCGGAGAAGGCCGCGGCGGTGGAACCAAAGTCAATGCTCTGGTCGATATTCAGATCGGTTTTGGGGTCGATGTTATTCTTTTTCAGGATATATTCGAATACCATTTGGGGCATACCGCCGGCCCTCCCCCCAAGAACGTCGCTTCCTTTTAGCATATCCCATGAAAACTGATCGACGGGTTCCCTCGATACGAGAAAGTTGCCGGCGCGCTGGGTGAGCTGTGCGAAGTTGACAACATAGTCCTGGGCGCCGCCCAGATAAGTGTAGATCGTGCTTTCGCTTCCCATAAAACCGATGTCGGCTTCGCCGGAAAGAACGGCGGTCATTGTTTTATCCGCCCCGAAACCGGTGATCAGGGTAAGATCAATGCCTTCTTCGGCAAAATATCCTTCCTCGATGGCTACATACATAGGGGCGTAAAAAATAGAATGCGCCACATCGTTTAAAGTAACAGGCGTGAGTTTTCCCCCGGTTCCGGAGGCGCTTCCGCCTTCCTGTCCGCCGCATCCGGCAAGTGTGCAGCCAATAAAAATAAGGCACAGGCTGAGAGCGGTGATCCTGCGTAACAAAAGACGAGCGTTCTTTTTCATTGTTTTTTCCATAATACCTCCATAAACGATTGATGTTTTATTATATAAGGGAGGAAAAGCAAAGGTGCCTGTACGGTTGCGCTCAATTCCGAAATCAGTTATAATGTTCAATAAAAATAAGATGCATATGGAGGAAGAACAGGCATGGGATTGATAAAGGCAATAAAAGGCGCGGTGGGGTCGGTAGCGGCGGATCAATGGAAGGAGTATTTTTATTGTGATGCATTGGATAATGAGGTGTTGGCATCAAAAGGAAGAAAGCGTGTCAGCGGCAGAGGAAGCAATACGAAAGGCGATGACAATATTATTACGAACGGATCCGTAGTAGCCGTAAACGAGGGGCAGTGCATGATCATCGTGGATCAGGGGAAGGTCGTGGAATTCTGTGCGGAAGCGGGAGAGTTTGTGTATGATACTTCTTCGGAGCCGAGCCTGTTCTATGGAAGTTTTGGGGAAAGCCTGGCGGACACTTTTGAGGCGATAGGAAAGCGTTTTACTTTTGGGGGAGATGCGGCGAAGGATCAGAGGGTGTATTTTTTCAATACAAAAGAGATTATGGGGAACAAATATGGTACGGCGAGCCCGGTTCCTTTCCGCGTGGTGGATGCGAATATCGGCCTGGATATCGATATTACTTTGCGCTGTAACGGGCAGTATTCTTACAAGATAACGGATCCTTTGCTTTTTTATAAGAATGTATGCGGAAACATCCCGGGGGATTTTATGAGGAGCGAAATAGAAGGCCAGTTGAGAACGGAATTGCTGACGGCGCTTCAGCCGGCATTCGCGAGAATTTCCGAGCTGGGCGTCCGCTATAGTTCTATTCCGAAACATACGACGGAGTTGATGGAAATATTAAATGAGGAATTATCCGCGAAATGGTCGGGGCTCAGGGGGATTTCCATCGTTTCTTTTGGGATGAACTCGGTGAAAGCGCCGGAAGAAGACGAGGCGATGATCAAAGAACTTCAACGGACTGCCGTATACAGGAATCCTAATATGGCGGCGGCAACGCTTGTCAATGCCCAGGCGGATGCGATGAGGGCGGCGGCGTCCAATACAAGCACCGGCCCGATGATGGCGTTTGCAGGCATGAATATGGCCAATGCGGCGGGGGGGATGAACGCGAACGATTTATTCGCCATGGGACAGCAGCAGATGGCCGGAGCGGCCCAGATGCAGCAGGGCAGCGTGTCAGGGCAGCAGCAAAGTGCTGCGGCGGGAAATTCTGCCGGACAGGGAGCTGCTGTTGGCTGGGTATGCGGCTGCGGACAGGTAAACAAAGGGAAATTCTGCAGCGAGTGCGGGCAGAAGAAGCCGGCAGGGGAGGCGCTTTACCGGTGTGATAAATGCGGCTGGGAACCGGAAGATCCGAAAAAACCGCCTAAGTTCTGCCCTGAGTGCGGCGATCCCTTTAATGACGGAGACATCAGATAGGAAGGAAGTTATGAGTATTTACGATACATTAAATGAGCAGCAGAAACGGGGAGTTTTTGCAGTGGACGGGCCGGTACTGCTTTTAGCGGGGGCGGGCAGCGGGAAGACCAGGGTTCTGACGCACCGGATCGCTTATTTGATCGATGAGATAGGCGTAAGCCCATACCACATTATGGCAATTACTTTTACCAATAAAGCGGCAGGAGAGATGCGGGAACGTGTGGATTCCATTATCGGGCATGGGGCGAACCAGGTCTGGGTGTCCACATTTCACGCGGCATGTGTGAGGATTCTTCGCAGGTACATAGACAGAATAGGATTTGACAATAATTTCACCATATATGATATGGATGACCAGAAAACGGTGATGAAGGATGTGTGCAAGCGTCTGCAGATCGATACGAAGATGCTGAAGGAGAGGGCGATTTTGAGCGCCATATCCTCGGCGAAGGATGAGCTTATATCCCCGCAGGATTACCAGATACAGGCGATGGGAGATTTTCATGGGGAAAGAATTGCCAGGGCTTATGTGGAATACCAGGAGACGCTTAGAAAAAGCAATGCGCTGGATTTTGACGATCTGATCGTGAAAACGGTGGAATTGTTTAAAACCTGCCCCGAAGTATTGGCCGGTTATCAGGATCGGTTCCGATATTTGATGGTAGACGAATACCAGGATACGAATACGGTGCAGTTTGAATTTATTCGTCTTTTGGCGGATAAATACAGGAATCTTTGCGTAGTAGGCGATGACGACCAGTCGATCTACAAATTCCGGGGGGCGAATATCAGGAATATTCTTGATTTTGAAGAAATGTATCCCGAGGCGACGGTCATTAAGCTGGAGCAGAATTACCGTTCCACCCAGAACGTGTTGGACGCGGCCAATGCGGTGATAAAGAACAATAGGGGACGCAAGGAAAAGGCATTGTGGACGGATAAAGGGGAAGGAAACAAGGTACATTTCCGGCAATTCGATACGGCTTATGAGGAAGCGGAATTCATAGCGGGCGATGTGGGCAGCAAAAAGAGGCGGGGAATTGCCGATTATGGCGATTTTGCGGTTCTTTATCGAACGAATGCCCAGGCGCGTATGCTGGAAGAACGGTTTATTTTGGAAGGAATTCCCTATGATGTGGTAGGCGGTACAAATTTTTATGCCCGAAGGGAAATCAAGGACATCCTGGCTTATTTGAAAACAGTGGATAACGGCAGGGACGATGTGGCGGTAAAGCGTATCATCAATATACCGAAAAGGGGAATCGGGGCGACTACGATTACCCGCGTGCAGGAATATGCGGACGAGCGTAATATCAGTTTTTATGATGCTTTAAGGGAAGCGGATCAGATCATGACCATTGGCAGGAGCGCGGGGAAACTCGCTCCCTTTGTAACGATGATTCAAGGTTTCCGGAGCAAATTGGAATATTACGGGCTGGAAGGGCTGATCAAAGATATCATAGAGACGACAGGGTATGTGAAGGAGTTGGAAGCTTCGGGGGAAGAGGATGCGGAAGACAGGATACACAATATCGACGAACTGATCAGCAAGGTGGTAGCTTATGAAGAGACGCATGAAGAGGCCGGGTTAAGCGGATTTTTGGAAGAAGTCGCTTTGGTGGCAGATATCGACCGGATAGAGGGGGAGAGCAGCAGAGTATTGCTTATGACGCTGCACAGTGCGAAGGGGCTGGAATTTCCCTATGTTTATCTGGCCGGCATGGAGGATGGAGTATTCCCCGGTTACATGGCGATCACCTCGGATGACAGAGAGGATATAGAGGAAGAGCGGCGTCTCGCCTACGTAGGGATTACGAGGGCAAAAGAGGATCTGACGCTGACTTGTGCAAAGCAGAGGATGGTGAGGGGAGAGACCCAGTATAACGCCGTCAGCCGTTTTGTAGAGGAAATACCGGCGGAATTGCTGGATCAGAAGGTTCCTTCTTTAAAGAAATGGAATTATGTGGACTATGATGAAGGCTCCGAGGAAAAGCTGCGGTTCCGGGCGAAGCCTTTTGGTATGGATCAGACGGAACGCGGGGATGCCGGCGGCGATTTCAGGGGAAACGCTTCTGTGAATGGAGGAGCAGACTCTTATCAGAGAATATTCCATAAAAAGCAGACGGACTCCGCCCGGCACAAACCTAGGGCGACTGCGGTGCCGAAGAGAACCCCGGCGGAAAACCGTCCGTTTATTGCGGGAGGCGGAGCGGGGAGCCTGAAGTCGGTGAATGGTTTGTCAAAAGGAGCGCCTGAGGCCGAAGCCGTGAATTACGGAGTGGGCGACAGGGTCAGACATATTAAATATGGGGAAGGAACGGTAATGAAATTGGAAAAAGGACCCAGGGACTATCAGGTGACAGTCGTATTCGACGGTGCAGGGCAGAAGATTATGTATGCGGCTTTTGCAAAATTGAAAAAGTTGTAATTTTTTTAAATTTTTATAGTAAATTTTTGGAATTAGTGTTATATTATATAAAAGGGTTTGGTGATTTTGCAAAAGCTGGAATTGGAAAAAATCATAATTCATATTCTGCATGGCAATACTAAACTAAGTAAAGATGAAAAGAGGTAAGGATTATGAACAGGTTGAACAAATTAGAAGAATATATCGATATGTCAAGAATCAATGAACTGCTGGGAAAAAAGGAAGAGGAAAAAAAGAAATGCAAATGCTGTGATACCGCGCTTTGGATATTGGCGGTAATTGGCGCAGTTGCGGCAGTAGCAGGTATTGCTTATGCGGTTTATCGTTATTTAAGGCCGGATTATCTGGAAGATTTTGAGGATGATTTCGACGATGATTTCGATGACGATTTTTTTGAAGATGAAGACGAGGAAGAGGATGATTCCAAGGAAGAATCCGAGGAGTAATGTTTTACTGAGAGCAGCATTTTAATAAGGCAATAAGATTAAGAAGTAATACTATAGAGCAGTGAAATGTTAACAGGGATTGCTCCGCAACTCTTGTTATATTGTTTACCGGATATTCTGCAGCTGTTATAGACAATTTTTTGTATATAACGGCTGCAGTTTAGTTATGGGTTAAAATACGCAGCGGGAAGGAGACGGAAAGGCGGATGAAAAAGGGAGAAGTGCTGGAGGGAACGGTAGAAAGGGTGGATTTCCCCAATAAAGGAATGGTGCCGTGTGAAGGCGGCTGGTGCGTGGTAAAAAATGCCCTGCCGGGCCAGAAGATTTCCTACAGAGTCAGTAAAGCGAGAAAGGGAAAGGCGGAGGGCAGACTTTTGGAAGTATTGGAAAAATCTCCATGGGAAGTGGAAAGTCCTTGCCCCCACTTCGGCATCTGCGGCGGTTGTACTTATATTTCCCTGCCCTACGGGCAGCAGTTGGATATCAAGGACAAGCAGGTAAAAAAACTGCTGGATCAGGTGCTGGAAAAGCAGGAGACGCCATATATTTATGAGGGAATAAAAGCAAGCCCTGCACCTTATGGTTACCGGAATAAAATGGAGTTTTCCTTTGGGGATGAGGTGAAAGACGGCCCCCTTGCCCTTGGCATGCATAAAAGAGGAAGTTTTTATGATATTGCGACGGTGCGGGAGTGCAGGATCGTAGATGAGGACTACCGCAAGATCCTAGGATGTGTATTGGATTATTTTGCGGAAAAGAATATAAGTTTTTTTCACCGATTGCGCCATGAAGGCTATTTACGGCATTTACTGGTCAGAAAAGGGGCGAAAACAGGGGAGATTTTGATTGCTTTGGTGACGACGACCCAAGAGGAACATGATTTGGTTTCTTTCCGGGAGGCGTTGCTGGATCTGGAACTGGATGGGAAAATAGTGGGAATCCTCCATACAAAGAACGATTCCAATGCCGATGTGGTGAGAAATGACGGAACGGAGGTATTGTACGGGCAGGATTATTTTTATGAAGAACTGCTTGGGCTGCGGTTCAGGGTTTCCGAATTTTCTTTTTTCCAGACAAATACATATGGCGCAGAGGTGCTTTATCAGGTGGCGAGAGATTATATCGGCCCGCTGGGCGACCGGGATGGCAGGGAAAAGGTAGTTTTTGACCTGTACAGCGGTACGGGAACGATTGCGCAGATGATGGCGGCTGCTGCGGGAAAGGTAATCGGCGTGGAGATCGTGGAAGAGGCGGTGGAGTCAGCCAGGGAAAACGCGAAGCTGAATGGATTGGACAACTGCGAATTTATAGCCGGGGATGTATTGAAGGTTCTCGATGAAATAGAAGTGCGGCCGGACATTATCATATTAGATCCGCCCAGAGACGGGGTTCATCCGAAGGCGCTTCGAAAAATTATCGATTATGGAGTGGACAGGCTGATCTATATTTCGTGCAAGCCGACCAGCCTCGTGAGGGATCTGGAGGTGTTTTTGGAGAACGGATATGAGGTAGAGAAAGCGGCGGCGGTGGATCAGTTTCCTTGGACGGGGAATGTGGAGACGGTATGTTTATTGTCCAAACTTCATTCAGACCAACATATCGAGGTGGAGCTTCAGATGGACGAGCTTGATTTGACGGCTGCGGAGAGCAAGGCAACCTATGAGGAGATTAAAAATTATGTGTTGGAGCATAGTGGATTGAAAGTCAGCAGTTTATATATCGCACAGGTAAAAGAGAAATGCGGAATTATTGAGAGGGTGAACTATAATCTGCCAAAATCAGAAAATTCCAGACAACCGAAATGCCCACCAGAGAAAGAAGCGGCGATAAGGGAGGCGCTGGGATATTTCCATATGATTTAATGATTGCTTAGAAAAGGAGGAGTTTTTCTCTTTGATTTACACCTTTGAGTGCTATCGCCATTTTCTTGTATAATGAAGCCAAGAAAGGACGGTGAGCTTTATGGGAGAAAAGAAAAACCATTTATATGTAGATAGCCAAGAACGGAGCATTATATTGCATAGCCTTGTGGAACTGAAAAACCAGCTCATTAAGCAAGGCAGATATACAGACTGCGTTGATGAACTGATATTTAAGGTCGTCAACGCACCAGTAAAGAGAATGAAAATTAAATATGTCTAAGGCATATCATTATGAAGCCGCTTATTCTTATTGATTTTTTAAGAGTAAGCGGCTTTTTTATATAAGTGGCCACTATTTGTTCTCTGAGTCTGGTTTATTGTATTCATTTGTCGAAAAAGTGAATAAAAGCTCATGTTTTGGTGAATTGTACATAGATTATGGTTTAAAAAGTGAGTTTTACAATATAAAGGAGGTGAATTGAAATGAACCAGTCAGTAAGTGCATTAGGGAGTATTGTTCGTATAACAAGAAAAAACAAAAATTTATCTCAGGAGGCATTAGCTGAAAAACTTGGAGTTTGTAAAAGGACGATTATAGACATAGAAAAGAATACAGGAAATCCAAAGTTTGAGTTATTGTGTATGTTAGTGAGAGAGTTGGATTTGCCACTTTATAAGGTGTTTTATCCAGAGGTGACAGAAGAGTTGGAAATAAAAGATGTGCTTATGAAAGAATTAAGTGATTGTTCAGACTACGAAATGAGAATTATTTTGTCAGTAGTAAAAAGTTTGCGATATACATTGAAAAACGAAAGTAGAATTGAAAATTAAAATATAAAGTTCTATATGGAAAAATTTATAAAATATAGGATTATATAACCATATTAAATATATGGTTACAGACTGTCAAAAAAGGTCAGCAAAAGCTGACTTTTTTTGATACAATAAAACCAG
>ERZ779626.790-NODE-790-length-16740-cov-5.934372_pt1 | contig 16740 bp, 14 predicted proteins | sample MGYA00514209_ERZ779626 | MGnify/ENA primary metagenome ERZ779626 (study PRJEB29562, sample SAMEA4376713) | mouse gut metagenome | isolation source: Cecum | study: EMG produced TPA metagenomics assembly of the A DSS colitis mouse model was used to assess the...
GCAGGTGTCGGCGTCGAGCACCGTTCCGCTGACCGCGCCCTTTTGGGCGAATGCGGCCACGGCGAAAAGCAGGAATAGGGTTGAGAGTAGTAGCCGTTTCATCTTAATGTTCTGTGTACTTTCTGATTTTGCGCATGCGAAGATAGCTTTTTTCTCGCAGACGACCCTCCGATGCGGGGTGAATCGACAAAAAAAGGGCGTCAGCCGACAACCGACGCCCCGACTGCAACAAACCGGTCGATGTTCCTAACCTCACTTTTTCTCCTTTCCGGAGCGCGGTCCGTCGCATTTCCTGTCCCCCGCGCAGGGGGCGCACTTGCGGCCTTCACGCACGGCGGCCTTGTCGCCCCGGCCGTCCTTCATCCGGGGACCGCGGTTCATGCCGTGGCGCGGGCCTTGCATCTGCTTCCACTGCTCGAACTGTTCGGGCGTGAGGATGCCTTTCATCTTCTCGGCCTGCGCCTTACGGTATGCGCGCATCTGCTCGGCCTGCGCCTGCATCTCCTTTATATCCTGCAGGTTGACCTCATAGAGCTGCTTCGACTGCTTTTCGCTGAGGTTCAACTTCTCGGTCATGCGTTCGGTCCTGCGCTGGGCCATCTGCTCGGCCGTCGGCCGCTCCTTCATCATCGGAGCCTTCTTCGAATCCTGCGCAAAAGCGCCCGTTCCGGCCAGCAGGCACAAAGCCGCGGCGACTGCAAAAATTCTCTTTTTCATAATCTCAAATATCAATGGTTAATTCAATCCGTCAATCGGACCCGTTTCGGTCCCCTTACGATGCAAAGGTAAGGCCAAACCGGAAAAACGGAACGGCAATGCGGGTCAAACGCCCGAAGCTCAGGGTCAAACGCCTATTCGGCGGGTTGAACGGACGTGAGCCACGCCTTGAATTCGGGGACGCGGGCCTTGGAAATGACGATGCGCTCAGGAGTTTCGAGCACAAGACTCAGCGAAAGACGGCTGCCGAACCACACGGAAATCTCCTTCACGGCGCGGCGCGCCACGATGAACTGGCGGTTGGCGCGGAAGAAATCGGCTTCGGGCAGGACGGCCTGCAGCGCTTCGAGCGTCTTGTCGAGCGGATAGGACGCCCCGGCGAAGGTATAGGCCGTCACCTTCTCGTTGCAGGTATAGCAGAATGCGATATCCTCGCGTTTGAGCGGAATGATCTTGTCGCGGACATGCACCAGAAAGGTCTGCTCGCGGCGCGCCGCGGCCAGCGTGCGCACGCGCGAACCGTAATCGCTGCGCTCGCCCTTGGACAGCCGCATGAGCTTGTCGAGCGCCCGCTGCACGTCGGCCGCATTGAGCGGCTTGAGCAGGTAGTCGATGCTGTTCACCTTGAAGGCCTCCAGCGCATAGCGGTCGTAGGCTGTCGTGAAGATCACCGGCGCCGTAACCTCCACGGCGTCGAATATGCGGAACGAATCGCCGTCGGCCAGATGGATGTCCATGAACAGCAGGTCGGGCTGGGGGTTGGCGCGCAGCCAATCGACGCTCTCCTCGACGCTTTCGAGCGTATCGACGACACGGATGTCGGGAGCCGCCTGTTTCAGAATGGCTTTCAGGTTCAGCGCGGCGGCGGTTTCGTCCTCTATGATCAGTGCTTTCATCCTGCAAGGGGGTTATGCAGCGGCATCCGCACGACGAACTCCTTGTCGGTGTCGATGATTTCGATGTCGCGGCCGGTTATCAGGTGCCAGCGGTTGCGCAGGTTCTCCAGTCCGATGCCGGTCGAAGGTTCGGGTTCGAGCTTCGGCACCTTGGGATTGGCTACCACCAGCCAGCCGTTCTCGGTGCGGATCGAAATGTGGAACGGCTTGCTGCGGGTTATGGTATTGTGCTTGACGGCATTGCCGATCAGCGGCTGCAGCGAGAGCGCCGGAAGCGTCCACGTGCGGTACTTTTCCTCGATGTCGATGTCGAAGAAGAGCTTGTCGGCATAGCGTATCTTGAAGAGATAGCTGTACGCCTCGACGAATTTCAGCTCCTCGTCGAGCGTCATCAGCGTACTCTGTCCGTTCTGGATGATGTAGCGGAACGTATAGGAGAGCTGGTCGATGTAGGTCAGCGCCTTCTCGTCGTGCTTCTCGCGCACGAGCATCGCCAGCGAATTGAGCGAATTGAAGAAGAAGTGGGGGTTGATCTGTCCCACGAGCATGTTGTAACGGGTCGTGAGGTTCTCGTTCTTGAGCCGCTCGTTCTCCATGACGACGGCCTGCTGCTTCGAATTAAGCACATAAACCCAGCCGTAGAGCATCGACACCGCCACGGCGAACGAACACTTCAGCAGCAGCATGTAGTCGAAAATATGGTCGCCCATGCAGTTCAGCATGATGCGTCCCGAACGCCACTCCGTGACCGGCGCGACCATATACAGCGCGGCGGCGGCCAGCACGCACCATATGCAGTGGCGCACGAAGCGGCCCGGCGTGTACCTGCGGCGGACGGAGGTGAGGATCGAAAGCATGATGAACGAAACGACCAGATAATAGAAGAGCTGCAGCGCGAGTTCCGTCGTTTTCGAAGGCCGGTTGAAAAGCGTGCTGTAATCGAACTCCTCGCCGTTGCGCATGCGCAGTTCGGTCATCACCGGATGCGCCCCGTGACGGCGCGGCGCGGCCAGATTCGCCACCAGACGGTCGCCGTCCTTCAGGTTCATCCGGTAGATGCGCTGCATCATCACATAGACGCTGTCGCCGTTCTCGTAGACGATGTAGCCGTGGCCGTCGGGACTTATCCGCAGCGTTCCCTCCTCGCCGCGCGCAATGACGCTCGCCTTGGCCGGACGCTGCTGTCCGTCGCTCTTCTGATCGACGATCAGCAGCAGCACGTAGGAGAAATTGACGACCAGACTGACGGCCAGCGCCACCAGCAGGTTGAGAATCAGGTCGGAATATTTCGGTTGCAGCCCCATCCGCCGTTTACTCCTCCTCTTTGAACCACGACGCATAGAGCATGTAGTCGCGGGCCGTGCGGCGGATTATCTCCTCGCGCTGCTGGGGCGTCACCTCCTTGACCTTCTTGGCCGGCACGCCCGCATACACCGAATTGGGTTCCAGCTGGGCGTTGGAGAGCACCAGCGCGTTGGCCGCGATGATGCAGCCCGACGGAACCACGGCGTTGTCCAGCAGGGTAGCGCCCATGCCGATCAGGCAGTTGTCGCCGATGCGCGCACCGTGGATGACGGCGTTGTGGCCCACCGACACGTCGCTGCCGATAATGGTCTGCGACGGATGCGGCGAGCCGTCGTAAAGCGTGTGGAGCACCACGCCGTCCTGAATATTCGTGCGGTCGCCGATGACGATTTTGTTCACGTCGCCGCGCAATACGGCGTTGTACCAGATCGAACAGTCACGGCCGATGGTCACATCGCCCAGAATGACGGCCGTCTCGGCCAAAAAGGTATTTTCACCGATTGCGGGCGTATGTCCCCGCACCTTTTTAATCAAAGCCATAAGTTTATATGCTATTAAATGTCACTTCGCTTTTGTATCGTCTCCGCGTGTCCGAGGGCGGACATTCACGGCAAAGCCGTGTTTTCAGGTCTGACCCTCCCCTAAATCCCCTCCTCGGAGGGGACTTGGCATTAGTGCGGACACATGCTATTGAATGTCTCTTCGTGTTTGGCTTCCTGCCAGTACTCCTCCATCTTTTCGAGCGGAAGATCGTGGAGCGTATGTCCTTCGGCGGCAGCCTTTTCCTCCATGTAATTGAAGCGGCGAATGAACTTCTTGTTCGTACGTTCCAGCGCCGATTCGGGGTCGATGCCGTAGAGCCGCGACGCATTGACCAGCGCGAAGAACAGGTCGCCGAATTCGCCTTCGAGCTTCTCCCGGCAGCCGGGGGCTTCCGAACGCATCTCGGCTTCGACCTCCGCGATCTCCTCCTTCACCTTGTCCCACACATCCTCGCGCCGCTGCCAGTCGAAACCCGTCGCGGCGGCTTTCTCGCCCACGCGGAAAGCCTTGACCATAGCCGGAAGCGAGCGGGGTACGCCGCCCAACGTGCCGCTCTTGCGGTTTTTCTTGCGGAGTTTCAGGGCTTCCCAGTTCTCCTTGACCGCGTCGGGCGTATTGGCGTGAATATCGCCGTAGACATGCGGATGACGGTATATCAGCTTGTCGCACAGGGCATCGGCGACCTCGCCGAAATCGAAAGCTCCCGCCTCCTCGCCCAGCTTGGAGTAGAACACCACATGCAGCAGCAGGTCGCCCAGCTCCTCCTTGATGCCCTCCATATTGTGGTCGGTGATGGCGTCGGCCAGCTCGTACGTCTCCTCGATGGTATTGCTCCGCAGCGAATCGAAAGTCTGCTCGCGGTCCCACGGACACTCGCGGCGCAGCGTGTTCATCACTTCGAGCAAACGGGCCGTAGCCTCCAGTCGTTTATCTTCCATGCTCAGTTACAGTTTACGGCAATGGCTGTTCGGGAAGCGGAGTCGGCCGATCTGCCTGAGCGCGCCCGTCCATGCCGGAATTTATTTTCAGCAAAGGTAGCAATTCGGCGGAAAAAAAGTAACTTTGTCCGAAACAAAATTCCGTACCGCCATGAAACTGCGATACCTGCTGCCCCTTGCGGGGGTGTTCTGCACCTGCCTCTCGACATACGCCCAGCCGTCGCCGGCCCGTCAGGCCTTCTACGGGGGCGCCTGCCGCATCAGCTCCCGGACGATGCTCTGTTACGAAACGCCGCTGGCGCCGCTGGCCGCCTACCTGCGCGAATATATCAACGTCGAAACGGCCAGCGACAGTATGTCGGCCGACGACGCGATCGTGCTTTCGACCGATCCGACGCTGGGCGGCGAAGCCTTCCGCCTGACGGTGCTCCCGCAGCGGATCGAAATCGCGGGCGGTTCGTACGGCGGCGTATTCAACGGCGTGCAGGCCCTGTTCCGGCTGCTGCCCGCCGAAATATACGCCAAGAACTGTCCGCTTCCGGTCGAGATCGCCTGCACGAAGGTCGAGGACGCACCGCGCTTCCCGTACCGCGGCATGATGCTGGACGTGGCCCGCACGTGGATCGACGCAGCTGGAGTGAAGCGTTATATAGACTTGCTTTCCTATCACGGGATCAACAAATTGCACCTTCATCTTTCAGACGACGAAGGGTGGCGTATCGAAATCAGATCGCACCCCGAACTGACCGAAATCGGCGGCTTCCGCGGCGGCGATTCGCCCGTGCGTCCGGTCTACGGCAAATGGGACGAGAAGTACGGCGGGTATTACACGCAGGACGAGATGCGCGGCCTGATCCGCTATGCGGCGGCGCGCAACATCGAGATCATTCCCGAAATCGACCTGCCGGGGCACAGCCGCAACATCGCGTCGGTGCATCCCGAAATACGCTGCAACTATCCGCCCGACACGGTTTCGACCAACGGTTACGACTACCGTTCGGCGTGGTGCGTGGCCCGCGAAGAGAATTACGCGCTGCTGGCCGACATTCTCGGCGAGTTATGCGCGCTGTTTCCCTCGGAGTACATACACGTCGGCGGCGACGAGGTGGACATGACCCAGTGGAACCGCTGCCCCGACTGTCAGGCGCTGATGAGCCGGCGGGGCATGACCGATCCGCACCGATTGGAAGACCTCTTCATGGAGCGCATGGCGGCGATTCTCGCGGCCAACGGCAAGCGACCCGGCGTGTGGAACGAAGCCGTGACCACGGGCGGCCTCTCACGCGAATGTCTCGTATACGGCTGGCAGAGCGTCAAGGCGTGTCTCGACGCTACGGCGAAAGGCTACAAGACCGTAGTGATGCCGGGCGAATACTTCTATTTCGACATGCGGCAGACGCCGCAGGAGGAGGGGCACGACTGGGCGGCGGTCTTCGACGCCAAAAAGGTCTTCGGATTCGACTTTACGGAAAAGGGCTTCAGCGATGAACAGATGCGCAACGTCGTCGGCCTGCAGGGGACGTTCTTCAGCGAAGCCTACGTTTCGCACGAGCCTGAAAAGCCCGACTATCTGGACTACATGTGTTTTCCGCGCATCTGCGCGCTCGCCCGCATAGCTTGGCGCGGCAACTGCGAGGGGTGGGACGCCTATTACAGGGAGCTGACCGACCATTACGACCGCATGGCGGCCATGGGCATCCGCTTCCGGCTTTTCCCGCCCAAGGTAAGCTACAAGGAGGGCGCCTTCACCGTCGTGGCGGACGACGGCTCGGAAATCTTCTACCTCAAAGGCGATTCGCCCGAAGAGCATCGGTACACCGGCCCCGTCAAAACCGACAAACCGCATCTCTACCGCTTCCTGACGCGCTACAAGACGGGACGCAGTCCCTATGCGGCCGACAAATCCTACTACAGGACCCTTGCGCCCGCCGTGACGATCACCACCTCGATGGGCGAAAGCACGCAGTTCCCCTACACGAACGCCTCGGCTTACAAGGGACTTGCACGCACGCGCCGCGCCTGCCGTCAGCAGGACTGGATACTCTACACCTATGAACAGCCGGTGAAGTGCCGCGAAATGATTTTGCAGACGGGAAACCGCCAGCTGCCCAAAACCATTATAACCACCGGTTATGCCGAGGTGTCGTACGACGGCACGACATACGAGCGGGCGGGCGATCTGGAAAAGGGCAGTATAACTTTAAAGCCCGGCCGGCCGGTGAAAGCCGTGCGCATCGTCTCGACCTGCGACGACAACGGCACGCCCTACGTCACGATCCAGCCGCCGCAGATAAAGCCGGTACTGTAAAGAAACGATCAACCACCGAGAAAAAACCGACAAAAGCAGGATGTAAATCAATGCTATTTTTCCAATCCGATTAAAAGGATCGGAACGGTTAGCACACTATAGAAATTCTCCAAATACCACTTTACCCGTTCAAAGGAGACTATCGAACAGTGATCTTTGGAAACATATTTCAAAAAGTCCTTTGTCCCACAGACATAGATTCCTACATTAATCATATTCTTGATTTCGGCCCCCGCTTGCAACCTCAGCAAATCACCACCGATAAACGATCTGTGATTGAATGCCACATCGACACCTATGTTATTTTTCCAGAAATCAATTACCAAATCGTTATCCGAATCGTTGAATACTTTCTTCTCCGCTTCCCAACCTTTTTCTAAGAAGAGATCTTTAAGAAGAGCGTTTATCGCAGGTTGTCTTCCCTTTTGAATTTTTTTGCCGATATTCTCTTTCTCCCGATTGATTTCATCAAATTTCAACTCTATATTGCTAAAATTCAGCTGATCCAATATACCGTCGATTTCATTCTTGATCGTATATTCCGAGTTTAAAATAATATCAGCATATCTGTGTGCATATTTTTTACATTTCATGTCTATAATATTATACACAAATATATAAAATTAGATCGACAGGATGACAAAGTTGGTTTATTTTATTTTCTAATTTCGACAAGAATAAGTCGCAGTTGCAAAACAGTCTGTTACAAGCAATCGCAGTTTAACCGGTTAAAATCATGAACGGGGCGGATTGTAAATACAAGCGGAGAAAGGCTTGGAATCCGACAAACGCCCTCTCTGACGGCGGTGCGTTTTGCCACAATAGATGGCCAGAACGTCAGCTGAAAGAATTTCCGGAGCCGGAGTTCCGCACATGGGCCGCTCTGACGGCAAAGAGGTAGAAGAGGTATTGCGCGGCATAATAGGTAATCATCACGACACAGGTCCGGCAGGGAACGGGCGCGACGAAGCGTCCCCATGCGATCACGGAGTCGGAAAAGACGAACAACAGAGCCGCAAGGCGGAACCATGCGGCATACGCTCCGCGGTACTGAAGCGCACTGTATAACATTCCCGCGATGACGAGTCCGTAGACGGCGACGCCCGCGCGTTCGGCCGGATCGGCGGCGCGGGGAACGATGCAGACGAACAGAAACAGCAGCAGAGCCGTCAGCACCGGCCAGACAAAAGGCCGGGGCGCAAGTTGCGCCTGCGGCAAGAAGTAGCACATGTAGGCTCCATGCGCCAAAGCGAAAAACAGCATCTGCGGAATGAACATCCCCCCGGCGCCCGCCGCATCGCCGACGGCCGACAACAAGAGCGCCGCGCCGACCGGAATCAGCGGTTTCAGCCGGAGATAAAAGAGCGACAGCGACAGTAGCAGGACCGGATAAGCGACCTTATACGGAATCACCGCCGCCTTGGTAAAGAACAGCGCGGCGCCGGCTGCGAAAAACAGCGTGGTCAGGCAGAGCGTTCGGGAGATTCGTTGCATGGTTTCGGTAAAAAAGCCGCCTGTACTTACGAACAGGCGGCTTCGATTATGGTCAATAAGCTCGTCGGCATGACCGTGGCGGGCGTGTGCCCGCACCGAGATGCGCCGAGCGGCATTCGGATTGGGATCAACCGCGGACCTGAGCGCCGCACCGCTGTTCGAACTGCGCGGTGAGGTTCCTCATCGCCTTTTCGATCGTCTTCTCGTCGAGCGTGCGGGTCTTGTCTTCGAGGATGAAGCTCAGGGCGTAGGATTTCTTGCCTTCGGGAAGTTTGTCGCCCTCGTAGACGTCGAACAGCGAAACGCTCTTGAGCAATTTGCGCTCAGTGGCGAACGCCACGTCGCGCAGCGCCGAGAAGGTCACCTGCTTGTCGATCAGAAGAGCCAAATCGCGTTTCACTTCGGGGAACTTCGAAAGCTCCTCGGCCGCGATCTTATGCTTGCGGGTCGATTTCACGAGCGCGTCGAAATTCATCTCCAGATAGTAAACATCCTGCTTGACGTCGAGCCGGCGGCGGATTTTAGCACTTACCGTGCCGATCTGCAGTAGCTCCTTGCCGCCAAGCGACATCGAGAGCGCCTCGCCGAAGAGATCGTTTTGCAGCGTCTCGGTCCGGAGCGCATAGATATCGATGCCGAAGCGGCGCAGGAGTTTCTCGGCCACGGCGCGCAGCGTGAAGAACGACGCGGCCTGCGGCCGGGCGTTCCACGACGCAGGCTCGGCCACGCCCGTCACGGCGATCGCCAGACGATACTCCTCGGAGTAGGCCGCGAGGCGGTTCTCCTCCGAGCGTTTCGACTCATCGTAGAAATAGCAGTTGCCGAACTCGTAGAGTTTCAGGTCACCGTTCTTGCGGTTGGCGTTGAGCTGCACGGCTTCGAGCATGTTGAACAGCAGCGTCTGGCGCATCACGTTCAGGTCGGCGCTCAGCGGATTGAGGATGCGCACGCAGTTTTCGGGCTTGTAGGATTCCAGCCCCTCGTAGTAGGCCGCCTTGGTCAGCGAGTTGGACATGATCTCGGTGAAGCCGTTGGAGGTCAGGAAATCGGCAGCGAGATTCATCAGCTTGCTGCGGTCGGGCTTCGGCGCATAGGAGAGCGTCGAGCGGACGCGCGAGGGAATCTCGACATTGTTGTAGCCATAGATGCGGAGAATATCCTCGACGAGGTCGGCTTCGCGCTGCACGTCCACGCGGTAGGGCGGCACGGCGACGCTCAGCACACCCTCTTTCTCGGCGAGAATCTTCACTTCCAGCGCGGCGAGGATCGTGCGGACCGTATCTTCGGGAATCTTCTTGCCGATCAGCGAGTCGATGCGGGCGAAAGAGATGTCGAATTTGAAGTCTTCAACAGGATTGGGATAGATGTCGGTAATGTCGCTCGAAATCTCGCCCCCGGCCAGCTCTTTCATCAGCAGGGCGGCGCGCTTGGCGGCATAGACCTGCATGTTGGGATCGACGCCGCGCTCGAAACGGAACGACGAATCGGTGTTCAGGCCGAAACGCTTGGCCGTCTTGCGCACCCACACGGGATTGAAATAGGCGCTCTCGATAAATACGTCGGTCGTCGTGTCACCGATGCCCGAATCCAGTCCGCCGAAGACTCCGGCGATGCACATCGGACGCTCGGCCGAGCAGATCATCAGATCGTCGGCCGTCAATTTTCGCTCCACGCCGTCCAACGTCACGAAAGGCGTGCCTTCGGCGCAGGTGCGGACCACGACTTCGCGGCCTTCGATCTTCGCCGCGTCGAACGCGTGCAGGGGCTGCCCCAGCTCGAAGAGCACGAAGTTGGTGATATCGACCAGATTGTTCTTGGGATTGATGCCCGCGGCGCGCAGGCAGTTCTGCATCCACTCAGGCGAAGGGCCTATCTTGCAGTTCTTCACCGTCACGCCCGCATAGCGGGGGGCCGCTTCGTGGTTCTCGACGCGGACGGTCACCGGCAGGTCATGGTTGTCGGGAGCGAAGGCCGAGACGTCGGGCATCTTCACTTCGGCGTTCAGGCCCTGACTCCTGAGGTAAGCCGCCAGATCACGCGCCACGCCGATATGCGACGCGGCGTCGACGCGGTTGGGGGTGAGTCCCACCTCGATCAGGTAGTCGTCCTCGATGCCGAGGTATTCTTTGGCCGTCATGCCGACGCGGGCGTCGGCCGGAAGTTCCATAATGCCGTCGTGCGAGGCCCCGATGCCCAGTTCGTCCTCGGCGCAAAGCATGCCGAGCGACTCCACGCCGCGGATCTTGCTGCGTTTGATCTTGAATTCCTCGTCGCCGCCGCCGGGGTAGAGCACCGTGCCGACCGTGGCGCAGAGCACCTTCAGCCCGGCCCGGCAGTTGGGCGCGCCGCAGACGATCTGCAGGGGATCCCCGGCGCCGACATCGACCGTCGTGAGGTGCAGGTGGTCCGAATCGGGATGGTCCGTGCAGGTCAGCACCTCGCCGACCACGACGCCGTGAAGCCCGCCCTTTACGGTCTCGATCTTCTCGAAACCCTCGACTTCGAGTCCGATGTCGGTCAGTATCCGTGCGATTTCTTCGGCCGGAAGATCGGTGTCGAGATAGCGTTTAAGCCAGTTATACGAAATATTCATAATTAAAAGCTTTAATGTTCCTCTTGCAGTTCAACATGCCGGACCGCCTTCCCCGCGGCGGAAGGCCGCGTTTGCAGGTCCGGCCGCCCCGGAATCCCCGCCTTGGCGGGAAGTGCCGCCGTCACAGCGTCCGGAACGGCATGCTAAAATCGAACAAAGATACATAAAAATTGTTAATCTCGTCGAGATTAGCGCACTAAATCGCGCCGGCGCTTCCGACCGGCTTTTCGACGAACGGGCACGGAAAAGGGGAGGACGCCATATATGTAGGTATCGAAAATATCCGCCGAAAAATTTGGATTTAAGGATCGGACCCGCTATATTTGCCGAAAAGAATATGATTCGCAATTTCAACATACAGGCTTGGTGGTGGCGCTCGTTGACTCTCGTGGACAATGAGTGCGGCTCCGTGCGTGTATAGTTGAAACCTGATACCAGCCACAAGCCCGTTGTTTACGAGAGAGTAAACAGCGGGCTTTTTCTTTTGCACTTTCACAAAACAAACGGAAAAATAAAAAAGAGTATGAAAACGAAAAAATTCTGCCTGACCGAGAATCAGATGCCCACGCAATGGTACAACATCGTGGCCGACATGCCCAACAAACCGCTGCCCCCGCTGCATCCCGCGACCAAGCAGCCCGTAACCAAAGAGCAGATGAGCGCCATTTTCGCCGAAGAGCTGATCGATCAGGAGATGTCCGCGGAGCGGTTCATCGACATTCCCGAAGAGGTGCAGGAGATTTACAAAATATGGAGACCCACGCCGCTCGTGCGGGCTACGGGGCTGGAGAAGGCGCTCGGCACGCCCGCGAAAATCTATTTCAAGAACGAGAGCGTCTCGCCGGCCGGATCGCACAAGCCCAACACCGCCGTGCCGCAGGCCTACTACAACTACAAGCAGGGCATCCGCCGCCTGACCACCGAGACGGGCGCGGGGCAGTGGGGCGCAGCGATCGCATTCGCGGCCAAGCATTTCGGCATAGACCTGCAGGTTTACATGGTCAAGGTCAGCTACGAGCAGAAACCCTACCGGCGGCTGATGATGAACACTTGGGGCGCCGAGTGCATCGCATCGCCCAGCACGCTCACGGCATCGGGCCGTGCGGCGCTTGAACGCGACCCGAACTGTTCGGGAAGCCTCGGACTGGCTATTTCGGAGGCGATCGAAGTGGCGCTGCAACACCCCGAAGATACGCGGTACTGTCTGGGAAGCGTGCTGAACCACGTCATCCTGCATCAGACCGTGATCGGACAGGAAGCCGTGGCGCAGATGGAGATGGCCGACGCCGAGCCTGACGTGGTGATCGGATGCTTCGGCGGCGGCAGCAACTTCGCGGGATTGGGATTCCCGTTCCTGCGCAAGAACCTCACGGAAGGCAAAAAAATCCGGATCGTGGCGGTCGAGCCGTCGAGCTGCCCGAAACTCACGCGCGGCAGTTTCCAGTACGACTTCGGCGACGTGGCGGGATTCACGCCCCTGCTGCCGATGTATACGCTGGGGCACGATTTCCAGCCGTCGGACATCCACGCGGGCGGACTGCGTTACCACGGCGCGGGGTCGATCGTCAGCCAGCTGCTCAAAGACGGACTCGTCGAAGCGCAGTCGCTGCCGCAGACCGAGACCCTCGCCGCAGGCATTCTCTTCGCCAAGACCGAGGGCATCATCCCGGCGCCGGAATCGACGCACGCCATCGCCGCGGCCATCCGCGAAGCCATGCAGGCCAAAGAGGAGGGGACGCCCAAGACGATTCTGTTCAACCTCTCAGGCAACGGCGTGATCGACCTCTACGCCTACGAACAGTATCTGGCGGGAGCGCTGAAAGACTATGCGCCGGGGGATGCGGAAATCGCAAAGACGGTCAGCCGGCTGGAGCAGCTGATATGACCGGGACCGACGATACCGCAAATAAAAAAAGACAGCCCGCAATGGGTTGTCTTTTTATTTTGACACCGGCGGTTTCGGGACCGGAAGCCGGTCTGCGCCCAAACGGAAGGGTGTGCATGCAAATCCCGCGCTTCGACACGGTCGTCATTACCTCGACCCCAGCCAGAGGAAGAACATGCCGACGAGGATAAAGGCCAGATCGAAAGCTTTGGAGCGGAGGTTGTGCTCGCGGAACAGCACGGCGCCGCACAGGAAAGAGACGACGACCGAACTGCGGCGGACCATCGACACGACGGAGACCATGGCGTCGGGCTGGTGCAGGGCGTAGAAATAGGCGAAATCGGCCAGCACGAGGAAGAACGAGATCAGCGGAATGGCCCAAGTCCAGTGGAACGGGGTGGTCGTACGGCGGCGCGGCCACCAGAGGATGCCGACGACGACCGACATCAGGCCGAACAGATAGAGGTTGCACCAGCCCTGCACGAAGACCGGGTCGAGACGCGCCATGATATATTTGTCGTACAGTCCGCTTACGACGGCGGCCAGAGCCGCCACCGCGATACAGAGTATCCAGACGTTGTGACGGAAATCGACCCCTTCGCGGCGGCTCGAACGGCTCAGCAGGAAGAGCGAGAGGAGGGTCAGCACGACGCCGGTCCACTGGCAGGCGTTGAGCCGCTCGCCGAAGATGAGCATGGCGCCGACAAGCACCATGACGGGGCGCGTGGCATTGATCGGACCGACGATGGTAATCGGCAGGTGCTTCATGGCGAAATAGCCGAAAATCCACGAAGTGAGGACGATGACCGCTTTAAGCAGCACCAGTCCGTGCGCCCGGAGCGTGCCCGAAGAGGCGGCCAGTATCGTGCCGTCGAACCACCCGAAGCCGCACTCGGCCGAGACGATCATCGGCAGCAGGAAAAGCGCCGAGAAGAGGGTGTTGAGCAGCAGCACCGGAAGCACCGCATTCCCCGTGAGGGATTGCTTCTTGGCCGCATCGTAAAAGCCCAGCAGCGCGGCGGAGGTGAAGGCGAGGGTCAGCCACATAATGCGAATTCGGCGGATTGACGTCCGGTTCGGTTCGGGAGCGTTCGGCGGTTCGGGTTACAGACGGCCCGTCTACCGGATTTCGTCGCTGTAAACCGCGCCCGGAAGGTCGTGGAGGTTGTAGCGCGACGCCATCGACATGCCGTAGGCCCCGGCCGACTTGAGGGTCAGCAGATCGCCGCGGCGGGTCTTGCGAAGCGTGACGTTTTCGTCGAATACGTAGGTCGATTCGCAGGCCGTGCCGACGATGGTGTACTTTTCGCGCGCCTCGTCTTCCGAGGTGATGTTTTCGATGTTGTGGTACGAACCGTAAAGCGCGGGACGGATCAGCTCGGTCATGCTGGCATCGACGATCACCAGCTTGCGGCCCGTGGCGGTGGTCTTGTTGAAAAGCACCGTCGTAATCAGCTCGCCGCACTCGGCGACGATCGAACGGCCGAACTCGAAATGCACTTCGCGGTCGCCGACGGCGAGGTGGTTGTGCACGATCGAGAAGAGCGACGCGAAGTTGGGAATAGGCTCGTTCTCAGGCACGTCGTAATTGACGCCCAAGCCGCCGCCGACATCGACGAAGCGGAACGAGAAGCCCAGCTTTTCGAGGTTCTCGACGATGACGTTCACCTTGTTGCACATGTTCTCGAACACATGCAGCTCGCGGATCTGCGAACCGATATGCAGGTGGATGCCTACGATCCGGATGTTTTTGAGCGATTTGATCTCCTTGGCATGCTCAAGCACCTCTTCATATGAAATACCGAACTTACTGTCGGCCTGACCGGTATCGATGCAGTGATTGGTCTTGGGGTCGATGTCGGGGTTGATGCGCAGCGCCACGTCGGTCTTCTTGCCGGCCTCGCCCGCAAGCCGGTCCACGAGTTCCAGCTCCTCGATCGATTCGCAGTTGATCGCCATGATCTCCTGTCCGATGGCGTAGCGAAGCTCCTTGTCGCGCTTGCCGACACCTGCGTAAACGATGCCCTTGGGGTCGAATCCGGCTTCGACGGCCTTGCGCAGCTCGTTGCCGCTCGCGCAGTCGATGCCCAGCCCGTATTCACGGATAATAGCCAGCAGATGGTCGTCGTAGTTGGCTTTGATGGCGTAATGCACCTTGTAGCCGTACTTTTTGGACTCGTAGACGACGCTTTCGAGGGTCTGGCGCAACAGCGCCGTATCATAGAGATAGAAGGGGGTTTCGTAGCCCCGAAGCTTTTGTGCGATTTGTCTGCTCAGCATTTTATCCTAACTTTTACCTGATTGAAGTTGCAAATATAAGCTATTTGGTTTATTTGAGCAAATCCGCGATTATTCCGGCGGCCAGCGTGAGGCTCGCAAGGCCGTTGAGCGTGCCGAAAGCGATGCCGATATTGCGCTGGCGCGAGGGCGTCACGAGCAGGTGTTCGAGCACCAGCAGGCCCGTGAAAATCCCGGCTCCGGTCCAGAACCACGCCGAACCGGGGCAGCAGGAGGCGAACCACAACAGGGCGGCGACGCTCACGGCGTGCAGGCCGCAGCTCAACGCCAGCGCCGTGCGGGCCGAAAAGCGCGCGGGAATGGAGTGCAGGCCCCTTTCGCGGTCGAAGGCGGCGTCCTGCAGGGCGTAGATGATGTCGAAGCCGCCGCACCACGTCATCACCAGCAGCGAGAGGATGCAGGGTTCGAGGGCGATACGCCCCGTGACGGCGATATAGGCCCCGACGGGCGCGATGCCGAGCGAAAGCCCCAGCACCAGATGGGCCAGCGCGGTAAAGCGTTTGCAGTAGCTGTAGAACAGAATGATGAACAGCGCCACGGGTGACAGCAGGGCCGTCAGCAGGTTGATCGTCGAAGCGGCGGCGATGAACAGCAGGGCATTGACCGCCACGAAGCGAAGGGCATGCCGGGGCGGAATCACGCCGGCGGGGATTTCGCGGCCCGCGGTGCGGGGGTTTTCGGCGTCGATGCGACGGTCGGCCCAGCGGTTGAAGCCCATGGCCGTATTGCGGGCGAAGACCATGCAGAGCAGGACCTGCACCGCGCGCGTAAACCACCACGCAGCGTCGTGCGCCCCGGCGGGCAGCGTCGCATAGGCGTAGACGAAGCCGACGGCGGCGAAAGGCATGGCGAAGATCGTATGGGCGAACTTCACCAGCGAAAGGTATTTCGATACGGTATTCATGCGGAAACGGTGTTTGCGGCTGCAAAGATAGCGAAAGCCGAGGGCAATCGCAAAACGAGTTCGGATTGCCGGGACGGGCCGGAAAAGCGGGGCGGCACCGGCGCGACGAAAGGAGAAAATCAGGATCGCACGATTTTCCGGCGGGGCAGGGCGGACGCATCCCCGGAAATCCAAAATAATTCGTATATTTGCACACATTTTTAGATGAATATATGAAGAACATACGCAATTTTTGCATCATAGCCCACATCGACCACGGAAAGAGCACATTGGCGGACCGTCTGTTGGAAAAAACCAACACCCTGAACCAGCGCGAAATGCAGGCGCAGGTGCTCGACGATATGGACCTCGAACGCGAAAAGGGCATCACCATCAAGAGCCACGCGATCCAGATGGAATACAAGGCCCGCGACGGACAGCTGTATACGCTCAACCTGATCGACACTCCGGGACACGTGGACTTCTCGTACGAAGTTTCGCGCGCCATCGCCTCGTGCGAAGGCGCGCTGCTGGTGGTGGACGCCACGCAGGGCATTCAGGCGCAGACCATATCGAACCTCTATCTGGCTGTGGGGCACGACCTCGAAATCATCCCCGTACTGAACAAGATCGACATGGACTCGGCCATGATCGACGAGGTGAAGGATCAGGTGATCGACCTGATCGGATGCAAAGACGAGGACATCCTGCTGGCGTCGGGCAAGACGGGGCTGGGCGTCGAGGAGGTGCTCGAAGCGATCGTACAGCGCATTCCGGCGCCTGAGGGCGACGAGAACGCACCGCTGCAGGCGCTGATCTGCGACTCGGTGTGCAACCCGTTCCGCGGCATGATCGCCTATTACCGCGTCTTCAACGGCCG
>ERZ779626.791-NODE-791-length-16738-cov-5.473296_pt1 | contig 16738 bp, 20 predicted proteins | sample MGYA00514209_ERZ779626 | MGnify/ENA primary metagenome ERZ779626 (study PRJEB29562, sample SAMEA4376713) | mouse gut metagenome | isolation source: Cecum | study: EMG produced TPA metagenomics assembly of the A DSS colitis mouse model was used to assess the...
TTTATAATGATAATAATCACAACCCTTTCTTTTAGCTTCAGGTCCAAGATGTATATCATCAAATAAACCTTATGCATATTCAATAAATTCTTTACCCGCTTCGCTGTTAATACTTCCGAAACCTGTATTTTGATTTGCAGCAGCAGGGAAGCTTCCGTTATGCATAATAAAAGCCAAGTTTTTTTTGCCCAGTGCTTTTAACGCTTTTTTTATAGTTTTTTTTGATTTTTCGTCTAAAACATTAGATTGTTTTTCTAAAGTACAAGTCATAATTACCCCTTCTTCCTAAAATATCAACAAATCGATAGTATCATGAGGTATTTTTTTTTTCAACAGATGCCTAATTAATTTTTCTAATTCTTGAGAATTAGTTAAAAATAGTTAATTTTTTTAATAAAAAATTTATAAACACTTGACAATTTTTAATAAATACTTTAAAATAAGGGAAAAAGAACAGATTTTTCAAAAGTTTTTTATGCATATCCCTACATGGAGAGATTCGAGTACATAGTTGAGGATAGAGAGATAAAAGCGTAGGGCATTTTGAAAAGTCGACAAAAGTTTAAAAACAAAAAGAAAGGTGAAAAGATTATGACAAAAAGATTCGGCTTCACACTTGCAGAAGTGTTGATTACTTTAGGTATTATCGGTGTCGTAGCAGCTATGACAATGCCTACATTGATGAACCAAACAAATGGTGCTCAATACAAAACAGCTTACAAAAAGGCATTATCAGCAATGTCTCAAGCAGTAGTATTAAACGTAGCTCTAGATGACTACAACATGGCTGATACAGACAATACAGTAGCTGGCCAAAACTTTATTGATATTTTCAAAAACAGAATGAACGTTGTTAAAACTGCTGACGGTACTTTAGGTTATACAGTATTAACTCCTGATGCTTCTTCAGGTGCTACTGCTGCTAACTTTACAGGTGCTAAAAACTACACATTGTTCTTCAATGACGGTATTGCATTCAGCTTCCCTAAAACAGCTCAAAAATGTACAATGGATGATACAAAAGGAACATTCCCAGCAGCTTGTAAAGGTATTATTGACGTAAACGGTCAAAAAGCTCCTAACAAAGTTGTTAAATGTGACTCTGGTAAAAGAGGCGGTACAGGCGCTAATGCATGTCAAGTTACTAACCCGACTGACATCTACCCAATCATTTTCTATGATCAAACAATCCTTCCAAACTCAGATGCAGCTAGAGCTGTATTATACGCTAAATAGTTTGGATAACAAACATATAAGAAAAGACTCTGAATTCGTTCAGGGTCTTTTTTTATATATATGAGTTTGTAAACATATGTTAACATTAGCTGACAAAAAAGACAATTTTTCGGGAAAGAAATACTTAATATATACATAAGGAATATTTAGGATAGTCTTAACACACTTTCTCATCAATAGGATCACACATAACTAAACTTAGGGAGGACACCAATGGCAATAGGTGCTGAGGATTACATTGACCAACTGCTGGTCAAAAAATACGCAGAAGAAAAAGTTGATAACCATGATAATGTTGAATCAATGGTTGACCCTGAAAAAATGATGGGCGCTATGAATGATTACGCAAGTATGTATCGTAATATGATGAACCTGAAGCAGCGACTTAACATTGCCTGTTACGCAATTAATGCAAGAACGGCAAGATATAATCGTTCGCCGCAGCAGCAATACTAGTTTTCTGTTCTCGGTTTTTCTGATAGAATTATCAAAGAAAGCGAGAACAAAACGATGGGAAAAATTATCCTGGCTTCTTCTTCTCCCAGAAGAGCCGATATTCTGAAAAAGACAAATGTAGAATTTAAAATCATTCCGTCACCGTATATCGAAGATCATACGACGACGGTTTTTTCTTATGAATTTATAGAGAACTTAGCGTACAATAAAGCTAAAGCAGTTATTCCGATAACAGATGAGCCGTCAATAATAGTCGGAGCAGACACTGTTGTTGTTCTTGATAATAATATTTTAGGCAAGCCTCATAACAAAGAGAACGCTTTTAAGATGCTTAAAAAGCTTTCAGGTAAAACCCATTTTGTTGTAACGAGTATTGTAACTATTAATACTGAAACAAATGAGGTTAAGAAAAACTCTACAACCAGTTACGTAACCTTTGAAAATTTGTCTGATGAACAAATAAACTTTTACATTGAAAACTACAAACCTTTTGACAAAGCAGGCTCCTACGGCATTCAAGAGATGCCTGAAGGATATATAAAATCATATACGGGTGATTTAGAAAATATTATAGGAATGAGTTCAAAAGCATTGCTCGAGTTGCTAAATCATTGTGAATAAGCCGAGCAAATCCGTCGCTCTCAGTTCGCAATCCGCAAAAAAAACGGCGGGGTGAAACTCCGCCGACAAAAAGATTCGAACTTTTTTTAAGCTATATCAGCTATAAAAGCTAACTGATACAACTTTTTATTATTACTTAGCATATAAAACTGCCCTACCTGCATCTGAGTTAGGCAAAATTGTTTGGTCATAGAAGAATACCGGATAAACGTCAACCGGATTAGAAACTTGACAAGCATCAGCACCTGTACCGCCCGGAGTACCACTATCACATTTGATAAGTTTATTAGGAGCTTTAATGCCATTTACGTCAATGAAACCTTTACATACTTTAGAACGTCCCGCTGCCCCTTTTGTTGTATCCATTGTACAATCTTTAGATTCGGTAGGGAATGAGAACATGATACCATCATTGAAATACAATGTAGTATTTGTTGCTGCAACAGATACATCACCATTAACACCGGTTTTACCGGTTGTATTCTTTGCTTTATACTCAGTAGTACCATCTGCTAATTTAACCACACCTACATCTTTTTTAACAACATTCATACGATTTGATAACATATCTGTTAATTTGTATGTAGATGCATCCAAGTCAGCAAAATTATACTCATCCAAAGCTACATTTAAAACTACTGCTTGAGATAAAGCTGATAATGCTTTTTTATAAGCTGTTTTGTATTGAGCACCGTTTGTTTGGTTCATCAATGTAGGCATTGTCATTGCTGCTACAACACCAATAATACCTAAAGTAATCAAAACCTCAGCTAAAGTAAAACCTAAACGTTTTGTCATAATCTTTTCACCTTTCTTTCTTAAGTAAACACTCTCCATCTTTTCAAAACATCTTACGCTCAGTCTTTTTACTATGTACTAAAATCTCCATGTAGGGATATGCATAAGCTTTAGTTTTTGAAAAAATCTTAGTTGTACACTTATTTTAAATCATTTTTAAGTGATTGTCAAGTAGTTTTAAGTGTTTATTACTTATTTTATATACAAATCAAGTGTTAATTTAACTTATTTTAATAAGCAGAACAGAGTATTATTATGCCTATGGACAATAAAAAATTATTAGGAAAACGTATAAAAGAAATAAGAAAGCATAAAGGACTAACTCAAGAACAACTGTCAGAAATGATTGATATTGAAACGTCATCATTGAGCGGTATTGAATCAGGAAGGTTTTTTCCTTCCTTGCATGTGCTTGATAAAATGTCTTCCGTGCTAGAAATAGAGCTTGTAGAATTTTTTAAATTTTCTTCGGTTGATATTCCAGAAAATGTTGATGAAGAACTTTGTAATTTAATTTGTTCGCAAGACAAAAATAATAAAATAATGATTTACAAATTATTAAAAGCAGCATTTTCAATTATATAAAAAAACAGGGCAGAACCCCTGTTTTTTTTTATTTTTTATAAATTTGCACCGCAGCATTTTTTGAACTTTTTACCGCTTCCGCAAGGGCAAGGATCATTACGCCCTACTTTTTTCAAATCAATACCTTCAAGCTCAGGCTTTTCACTTTCTTCTTCAATAATACCAAGTGTTTTTGAAAACGCTTTTGATTTATACAGAACAGTAGTTGATGAGAAAATTTTGTTTTCCAAATATCTTGATTTATATTTTTCAAGAAGTTCATCAAAAGACATTTTAGTTTCTAAAAGACTGTTAACAACATCCATGAAGTTTTCATGGCGTTCTGCAACTCTTTTAATTATGTTTGCAGAAAATTTATCATTATTTAAGAAAAATTCTACACATTCTTTAGCATTTTGAATATTTTCAGTGTCTTCAAATATCTTATTGAAAGTTTCATAAAAAGGAACTGCATACAAGCCTAATTCTCTATCATATACAATACCCACATCATAAACCTCTTTATGTGAAGAAAAACCTCCTAAAGAATTTTCTAAGAAATTGTCATAAGAGTTATTGAATTCAGATACATTGAAATATTTGTAATCATCAGGTAAGACAACTTTATCAGAAAAATCAAGCTTTTCTCCGCCTTCTGCAAAATCGTTAAACATACCTATGATATCATCTGCAAACTTATTTGTTGTAACAATTTCGTCTTTTCCGAAAAATTCAATAAATTTATTATAAATACTTTCAATGTTTTCTTCAATTTCTTTTTGCTTTTCAGGGTTATCCAAATATACAAGCTCAGGATTTTGGATAATTTTTGCAACAGAATATCTCAAAGCATCATCACGTTTTGAAGACGGCAGCACACCTGAAATTTCAAGTAAATAATATGAGTCATCAAACTTAAATATACGGGCAACAACATACTGTCCTGCACCCATTCCCCTAAAAGCAGTCATCTTTACAAGAGAAATTACATTATAGTTTTTCTCGTTAATTATGTTATTAAACTCAAAGCCGTTTTGCAAAACTCTTTTTATTTCAAAAATTGATGAAATTGAATTCATTAACGCTTTAACAATTTTCTTTGAAGATGCTGAAAGCTTTTTGGTATTCTCAAGGAAAAGAGCTAAAATAGTTTTGTTATCAAGCTTTCTTTCAAAAATATAAGTAAAGCAGGCAGATTGATAATTCATGCCGCTTTGTCCAACCGTATTTAAATATTCTTCAAAGTCAGGTTTTACAACACTGTCATTTTGAACAAATTCAGCCAAGTCTTTTATAACGTCATTAATTTCTTTTAAATCTTCTAAAATAACCATAAGTCTCTCCTCTTTAGGTAAGAGAATACCTTAAAAGTATTAAAAACTCAATAGCATATCAGGTTAAATCTTATGGCTTTCTAACCTTAAGAATCTGCATCTTTAAGAATTCGCATTCAGGACACATTCTTGAAGCGACAGCATAGTCAGCTTTTGCCCCTGCTGCATCTCCTGATGCATTCTTAATTAATGAACGATAATAGTAAACTACCTCAGCAGGGTAGGAAACCTTTTCACCTTTTCTATATGCACCAAGCAAAGTGTTATAAATATCTAAGGCAGCTTTATATTCTTTTTGTCTCAAAAGATATTCTGCTTTTTCAGCCATAATATAAGTTCTGACAACCTTATCTTCTTCAGAATTAATTGCATTTTCAAATTCTTTAAGCATTTGAGCTTTGTCAAGGTAATTAGTTTTTACACCCAGAATATCATTATCAAAGCTGTCAGAAAAACTGTATTTATTGGCTTTTTCAAAGTCAGAAACAGCAGATTTGAAATCCTCCAGTTTATATTTTGCATAAGCACGTTGAGCATAAACTTCAGGATTAATCGGTACGAATGTCAAATAAGCAGAAGCAAGATTTGAAGCACCTTTATATTTACCTGCATCAAGCATAGAGTTTAATATCAAAGGCGTACAAACATATCCGAAAAATATTAAAGCAATTAAAGCCATTAAATAAGAGCTTTTTCTAGAAGTTTTTTTGTATTGCTCATATTGAGCTTCATCAATTTTGCTTAAATCAGGCTGAAATTTAACTTTTTGAAATGTACCGATATATTTAGCCAAATAAGACTCATATATGTAATTAACAATTATATAAGTCAAATATAAGCACATCAAAGGAATCAACGAAAGCAATATAACAACAGCTATAACAGGCATTTTCATAAATTCAGTAAAGAACGGGAAAATAACTAAATAAATATACAGAATAAGTTCAACTGCCACAAGGCTGTTTAAAATAGTATTCATTTTTCTGTAAGTTTTATTAACTTCGGTTAATTTTTCCTGAGGCAATTCAATTGCATAACGATAACCTATTTCTTTTAAGATTCCGCGCAATACAGTATTCCCTTTTACATTATAAAAATTGAAATACGGCGAATTCATAAATACATTTTTTCTAAAGTTTTTAATAATATCCATAAAACGATAATAACATTTTTTTTAATAAATTGCAATCATGCTCACAATTTTTTTTTGAGGTGATATAATAAAAAAGCAAGAGCAAAACATAAAATATCGGGATGTAGCACTCTGCCGAGTGAAACAATCCGGTGAATTGTTTCATGAGAAGTGGCAGCGCACTTTTGAAAATGTGAAACATTTGAAAATCTAATATCGTCGGGATGTAGCGCAGTCTGGTAGCGCACCGTGTTCGGGTCGCGGGGGTCGCAAGTTCGAATCTTGTCATCCCGATTTAATAAAAAAAATAATAATTAATTGAAAACTTAATAAAATCGGGACGTGGCGCAGCTTGGTAGCGTGCTACCTTGGGGTGGTAGAGGTCGCAGGTTCAAATCCTGTCGTTCCGATTTTTTTATAAGATTTTTTATATCATGGACAGGATTACATCCTGACAAAAAGCTCGTAAGAGTTGTTGTTTTAGTTGTTTTACTCTTACGGCATTTTGCATCCTTTCCCGTAAGGTTCAAGCCTTGCTTTCACCTACGGTCTTAGGCTCGTTCCGATTTTTTTTGTAAGATTTTTCTTATTCATATACCAAGTAACTTTCTTAATATCAATACGGTTTTATATTTCAAGGTTAGAATTTAATTCCACCTGTTTATGTTTCATATTTTTATTAATTTTCATACCTGTAACGAATTCTACATCGAATTCACGGTTGCGTGCATTTTGTCCGATTACAGAAGCATCCATTCTTAGTCGTTCTCTAATCACATTTCTATTCTTTTCCGTAGACATAAATCCGCTTTCTTTAAGCCATTTATTACCTTTAGATCCGGGCTCGGCATAAACGAAAATGTCAGAAGGCACAGCAGAAGAATTGTTTCTTCTTTCAACATATCTTAAAAATTCAGTAAAAAGATTTACTCGGCTTGCTTCTTTATTACCGCTGCCCCAAACCGTTAAATTTTTAAGCAATGGGATACCTCCGTCGGTAAAGTCTAAAATACCTGTCACCTGCTTACCGTTTTTTACGGCTATATATACTCCGTCTTTTGCTTTCCCATCAAGCATTGAAGCCTTACGTAAAACATAGCTTACTGTATCGTTGACATTATTTTTTTCTCTTACTCCGTTAGCATCGGAACGTTTTTTTGCATCGAGCTTTAATAATAAATTATCAATTATACTTTTATCAGATTTATTAATCGAATAAATATCAATCGAATTAACTTTAATTTTTTTATTAACCATTTTGGCAGTTCTCAAATGATTAGCCTGAAAATTTGGTGAATTATTTACCGTTTGTATTTGCATTTTTTTATTTCTCCTTTAGACATATTCTATTTAAAACATATAAAAAAAAGTTTTGCCACTTATTAAAAAAATTATCAAACTATATTCCTCAGTTTACTGATGCACTATTATTCTATTAAAGTTTTACTTTTTTAAAAGGAGGAAAATTATGTTTGATGAAGATAAAGACAACGAAGAAGAAATTCTTGATGTAGAAGTTTGCGAAGTTTGCACTCCGCGTGAACCTAAAAAAATTCTTATGGTAGTAACAAGCGCCGATAAGTTTGATGACCATCACAAAACAGGTGTATGGTTTGAGGAATTTGCTGTTCCTTATTTAGATTTTTTAAATAACGGTTATATAGTTACTGTTGCATCTCCAAAAGGCGGTGCTGCACCTATTGACCCAAGAAGTGAACATATTTTAGAAAATATTAAATGGAAAGAAGCAAAAAAAGCCCTTAATGATACAGTTCCTATCAATACCGTTGACTTTACATTGTATGATGCGCTGGTATTACCCGGAGGTCACGGACCAATTCTTGACCTATATAAGGATCAGGATTTAGCTGAAATAATAAGAGATTTCAGCAAACGCCATAAACTTATTGCAGCAATTTGCCACGGACCTGCAGGATTGTTATCAGCAAAAACAGATGAAAATATCCCGTTTGTAAACGGCAGAAAAGTAACTGCTTTCACTAACGATGAAGAAGCCGAAGCAAAAATGAATAATCTTGTACCTTTCTTTGTTGAAGATGCATTGAAAGATGCAGGAGCGTTTTTTATGCAGGAGCCTGAAGGCGAAATAAATGTTATAGAAGATGATAATTTAATTACCGCCCAGAATTATCAATCAAGCGAACAATTTGCACAAGCTATTATAAATTATTTAGACCGCGAATAGCGGTCTTTTTTATTGCAACGGTTGTAATTTCTTCTCCCTCAATTCAATGATTTTTCTATAAAATGTTTGAAATTTTCAATAAAAAGTTGTATACTTAACAGGTAACTATTGAGAAGAATAAAAGAGGTCATTATATGAAATTACACATGCAAATTCTAATTGCGCTGGGACTTGGAATTAAGCGTAACTGGCATATTTTCTTCGGGATTATTCTCGGGATTATTGTCGGAATTTTCTTACACGGGCACGAATATCCGCTCGTTTCAACCGTTTTAACATTTATTGGTCAAGTGTTTATCAGATTAATTCAGATGGTTGTTATACCGCTTGTTGTTTCCGCTATCATAATCGGGATTACAAGCGTGGGTGATAATAAACAGCTCGGTAAATTCGGTACAAAGATGATTGTTTATTACGGAATAATTACAGCTGCGGCAGTAGCAATAGGTGCTGCATTGGCACTTATTTTGCAACCGGGACTCGGGGCTGCGCATTATATTACAGAAAATGCGGCAGGTGAAGTTCAAGCGTCTGTTGCAACAGCAATGGCTCAACAGCAAGGTAATATTTTAAATATCTTCTTGGGATTTATTCCTAACAATCCGATACATTCATTCGCAGCAGGCGATATGGTTCCTATTATTGTGTTTGTTTTAATATTTGCAATCGCTCTTGCTAAAGTAGGCGATGTAAACAGACCTATTGTATCATTCTTTGAATCTGTTTTTGCAGCTACTATGAAAATTACCGATTGGATTATGTTCTTTGCAGCACCAGGTGTGTTTGCATTAACAGCAAGTGCAGTTTCAAGCTTTGGTATTGATATTTTTGCAAGTATTTCTAAATATTTACTTGTATTATTCATAGGATTTATGTTACAGCTTTGTGTAGTTTATCCGCTATTTTTAAAATTCTTCTCAAAAGTAAATATCGGAATGCTGTATTCTGCTATTGCAGAAGCTATGATGGTAGCTTTCGGAACAGCAAGTTCATCAGCTACTTTACCTTTAACAATTGCGTGCTGCGAAAAACGCGGTATCTCACATAAAATTTCAAGCTTTGTTCTTCCATTGGGTGCAACTTTAAATATGGATGGTACAGCACTTCTTCAAACAGTTGCGGTAATCTTCTTAGCTCAGGCATACGGCGTTGCTTTAACACCGTTCTTAATCATTCAAATCTGTCTGCTTGCTATGATAGCATCTTCAACTTGTGCGGGAATTCCCGGTGCAGGCTTGATTACAATTGCTTTAATTCTTAACGGTATGGGATTAAGCCCTGAACAGTTAGTTGCAGGTTTTGCATTCCTGTTTACTATTGAAAGAGTTACTGATATGATGAGAACTCTTGTCAACGTAACATCAGATGCAGTTGTTGTTGCAGCTATTGCTGATAACGAAAACGAAATTAATTATGATTTGCTGAACAATCCTGCGGCTTACGAGGAAATAGCATAACACATGGTAAAATATATTATCGACAAAACCCCGTAAGTTAAACGGGGTTTTGTTATTAAAAGGACAATCACAAATGAATAATCGAAAATTCGGTGACGCAGGAGAAGATTTAGCATGCCGGTATCTTGAAAAACAGGGATATGAAATTTTAGAAAGAAACAAGAATTATTCAAAATTCTGTGAAATTGATATAATTGCAAAATTAAAAAAAACGGTTGTTTTTGTAGAAGTTAAAACACGCAAAACCGACAGCTTCGGCACTCCGTTAGAAGCAATTACAAAAACAAAATACGAAAATATCAAAAAAGGTGTTCAATTTTATCTTTCCGAGAACAAAGTTAAAGATTACAGAATTGATGTTATAGGGATTACTTTAAAACCCGAAGTTAATATAGTTCATTTAAAAAACATCAGTCGATAGGCGGAATATTGAACTTATTCTCCACATAAACAAGTCTTCCGTCTTTAAGCATTTCTTTGTAATTATTTTCATCATATGCATTTAAAAATGAATTAATGCTGTCAGAGTTAAGCGAAGCACTGGAGTTTTCAAGCTTACGCTTTTTATTTTTACACACACCGGTATAATGATGCATTACAAGATTGTGCGCAAACCAGCAGCGATTAAAAAGTTTTATTGCAATCTTTCTTGTGGCATCAATATGGCAAAATAAATTTGTATTTGCTTTTACATCGGTTTTTGATTTTGAGTTTACTCTATAAATAAACGGAACATAATATTTCCCGACAACAGTAGAACGATAGTTTACTGCAAAATAATCCTCTATTATGCAGGCACTGTGCGTTATGAATCTTTTGTAGATAAATTCTTTTGCTGCTTTAAACTCCTCTTGGTCATAGAATTCATCACAATCCATCATTAAAAAATGAGAACAACCTGCTTTTATAACAGCTTTCAATCCTAAATTTCTTTTATTTACTTCATTTTGCTGAGGCGTAAGGTTAAAATCAGGCTCGAAAAATATAATCTCATCTATTAATCCCTTTTCTTTTAACTGCATCAACAAAATTTCCAAATTCTCGTCACAATCTATGCCGTGCCAGGATTTTTTCTGCCATACAACATTAATATAATCTGCATTTTCTCTCACTGATTTTATAGATGCTTCAAGCAGTTCCTCACCATCCCATACGCTATATGAAATCCCAAGTTTTGCTTTTGCAGGATCAGTGATTAAATTGAAAGATTTCAAGACACTTAATACAACATTTTTCAACAATTTGTTCAATTTCGGCATAAATTATTTTATATCTCCGTTTTCAATTTTATAAATTTTTACATCTTTAAGAAATTCATCTTCAAACAGAATTGTGTCAACAGAAGTTATGATTGTCTGTGTATCTGAATTTATTGATTTTAAAAGATAATTTTGTCTTAAATCATCAAGCTCTGCAAGCACATCATCAAGTAAAAGAACAGGCTCATCACCGGTTTTAGATGTAATTATATCAAGTTCTGACAGCTTTAAGGCAAGAACAATTGTTCTTTGCTGCCCCTGTGATGCAAATTTTGTAGCTTCATTATTATTTATATAAAAAATAATATCATCCCTGTGAGGTCCGACGCAAGCCTGTCCCCGCCTCATTTCTTCCTGCTTTCGTTCATCAAGCGATGCTTTAAATGCAGATGCAATATCTTCAAGCTCATGTTCATTTGATAAAAAAGAACAGTCATAGTCAATTTTTAATTCTTCGGTTTCGCTGATTATGCGATGCTTTTCTTTTGCAATTTTCTCAATTTCTTTTAAAAACTTCTTTCTCAAATAAATTATGTTACTTCCTGCAATAACAAGCTGCTCGTTATAAACTTCCAGCAATGTATCATTTGAACTACCTGTTTTAAGGTAATCTTTCAGAAGATTATTTTTTTGGACTCTAATCTTATCGTATTTTGAAAGTCTGTCATCATAAGCAGGATAAACCTGAGAGATTGCTCTATCAAGCCAGTCACGCCTGTCAGAAGGGTTTCCGCGAAGAAGCAGCAAATCTGCAGTTGAAAATAATACTGTTTTTAACACAGTTTTAAAATTTTTCGGAGTTGTTTTAACCTTATTTATCTTAAGCTCACGCTTTTTTTCAGACGTATAAACATAATCAAGTTCAATATCCGTATTTGATTTAATCAAATTGGCATTTATCTCTGCCTGTTCTGCATCGAAGTTAATGAGTTCTATATTATTTGAGGTTCTGGGACTTTTTAAAACCGATAAAAAATAAATACTCTCGAGAATGTTAGTTTTTCCCTGAGCATTCTTTCCGATTATTAAAACTTTATCTGAACTTAAATCCAGCTTTAAATCCTTGCAGTTTCTGTAATTAGTGAGTTTTATATCCCTTAATCTCATAATGAAATTATACCCCAAATATATGATTTCTTAATTATATATAGACTATTGTTAAAATTTTTTATATAATATTTTAGTAGTATTATAAGGAATTAATATGTTACCTATTATTTCAGAAGAGAATGCAGCAATAGCTTTTAGTGAAATTTTCAAAGATGTACCCGAATGGCGCAAAAAAATGATTCACTACTTAAAGGAAGAAAATCCTGAAATTAACACAGCTATCATAGAAGCTGCTAATAAAACCGACTTAGATCCGAAAGCGGTGGCTTTAGGTGCATATATGACATACAACCTTATAGAACTTGCTATGAAAGAGAATGATTCATTAATGAATTTCCAGGAAGGATAAAACTATGCTGATTGAAGAACTTTTAGAAAAATTGGTTGCCGATGGCGGCTCTGACTTGCACATTTCCAGCGGATTACCACCGGCTGCACGTATAGACGGTAAATTAAAAAGATACGATTACCCGCCTCTAAGCCCTGATGACGTTGAAACACTTTTGTTCCCTATGTTATCAAACGAACAAAGACGTACTTTGGAACAAAACTGGGAGCTTGACTTTTCATACGGTATTGAAGGCTTAAGCCGTTTCAGGGTTAACTTCTATAAAGATAAAGGCAACTATGCAGCTGCATTCAGAACAATTACTTCAATTGTTCCTTAATTTGATAAACTCGGTTTACCTGAAATTGTCAGAAAAACAGCTGATAAACCGCGTGGATTGGTTCTTGTAACAGGTCCTACCGGTTCAGGTAAATCTACAACGCTGGCGGCAATGATTGACTATATTAACTCAAACAGAGCAGAACACATTCTGACAATTGAAGACCCGATAGAATTCGTTCACACTTCAAAACAAAGTATTATTCACCAGCGTGAATTAGGTATGGATACCCGTTCTTTCGCAAACGCATTGAAGTCAGCACTCCGTGAAGACCCTGATATCATTCTGGTAGGTGAGATGCGTGACCATGAAACTATCGCATTGGCATTGACAGCCGCTGAAACAGGTCACTTAGTTTTCGGAACACTTCACACGTCTTCAGCTGCTCAAACTATTGACCGTATCATCGACGTATTCCCTGAAGGTCAGCAGCAACAAATCCGTGTACAGCTTGCAAACTCTCTTGTAGCTGTATTTTCACAAACTCTTTTACAAAAAATTCAGCCTGACGGAACTAAAAAAGGTCGTGTAATGGCTCAGGAAATAATGTTGGTAACTCCTGCGATTGCTAACCTTATCCGAGAAGCAAAAGCTGCTCAAATTTATTCTACAATCCAAATGAACCAGGCTATCGGTATGCAGACACTGGAAATGGCTCTTGCAGGATTGTATAAGCAAAACTTAATCTCTATTGAAGATGCGCTTCAACGTTCTTCAAGACCGGATGAGCTTAAACGTTTAATGAACAGTTAATAATAAAAAAAGGAACCTTTTCGGTTCCTTTTTTATATCAGTAAGTCATCTGCCAATTATCGTTTAAGATTTTTCCGAAACATCCCCACCATTCTCCTCCTGTGGTTTGATTAGCACAAGTATTAGTATAAGTTGCTTCTCTTTCATCCTTAGTAGGCGGAGTTGTTGAACTAACATAAGGCGTAGCTCTATCATCCAATGTACCGTCAATATAGATTTGAATTGCAAATGCATCTCTTCCTACAATATTCGGACCTTTACGCCCGTTTGTATCAATATAAAACTGAATATTATCATCTCTTGCAGAAAGCATTACTGCTGCACCGCTTGCTAGAACGTAATGATTATAGGCAGTTGAGTTAAATAGTGCACCTTTACTAACACCGTTAAGCCCCTTATATTCATCAGCAAAACAAGGTGAATATTCAGTTCCGCAATCCTGAACCACTTTATAATATTTTTTTACAAACTCATCAATAGCGTCATTTGATAATAATCCTGCTTCTTTAATGTTTATGGCGTTTCTATCGTTAACATACTGAATAATCGCCTGAGAAGTTTCATTGTATACCTTATGGAGCTGTGCAACATAACTCTGCCTTTGATAATTCTGCATCAAAGACGGAACTGTCATTGCGGAAACCACTCCAATAATGCCAAGTGTAACCAATACTTCTGCGAGAGTAAATCCGAAACGGCGTTGACTGTTCAACATGGCAACGTGCGTAGCACCTTCTGCGAGAGTAAATCCTTTACGGTTGGAGCTTAAACGGTTGCCCCCCCCCCGACACTACGTGCGTAGTCACATTGGAGCTCTGTCTGAATTTCTCCACTTGACGTAGCAGCTTTTTTACTAAATTTTCTCATAATTGCTTCCTTTCGTTATTAACATTATCATTATAAACGATTTTTGAATTTTTTCAATATTAAAAACTCGGTTTTGTTTAGAGTTTTGTTTGTGGTAAAATTGATATTACAAGGACTTACAATGTAAAGGAAGTATAAAATGGCACAACAAACACATGAAGCAAGTTCTACCAAAGAACAAATAAGACAAACCAGAATTCAAAAATTAACAGATTTAGCCGATAAAGGCGTTAACCCATACCCTTATTCTTTTGATAAAGATATTGATGCGGCTACTCTTCAAGAAAAATATGCAAATCTTGAAGCAGGTGTTGAAACCGAAGATATATACGCTGTTGCAGGACGCGTTATGGCTATCCGTAACACAGGTATGTTCATTGATTTGATGGATGCATCAGGCAAAATTCAAATCTTTTCTCATAAAGAAAATTTATCAGAAGATGATATGAAAATTCTTAAACTTATTGATATCGGTGATATTGTTGGTTTTAAAGGCACAATCAGAAGAACTCCAAGAGGAGAACTTTCTATCAAATCAACTTCTTTAAAACTTCTTTCAAAAGCACTTTTACCTTTGCCTAACAAACAAATTAGCAAAGAAAAAATGGAAGAATTATCTAATTTTCACGGTCTTACAGATGTTGAAACCAAATACCGTCAAAGATACGTTGATTTGATTGTTAATGAAGATGTTAGAGATACTTTCAGAAAAAGAAGTAAAATTATCCAAAAAATCAGAGAGTATTTAACTGCTCAAGACTTTTTGGAAGTTGAAACTCCTATGCTTCACCCGCAAGCAGGCGGAGCAAATGCCAAACCGTTTATTACTCACCACAATGCACTTGATATGGATATGTTCTTGAGAATTGCTCCTGAACTTTATCTGAAAAGACTTATGGTAGGCGGTTTATCAGAAAAAATCTTTGAAATTAACAGAAGTTTCAGAAACGAAGGTATTGATACACGCCACAACCCTGAATTTACGATGATGGAACTTTATCAGGCTTATGTTGATTATAATGATATGATGGTTTTAACAGAAAACCTTGTAAGCTCTGTTGCTCAAGAAGTTCTGGGAACTATGAAAATCCAATACGGAGAAAATGAAATCGACTTAACTCCGCCATGGGACAGAAAAACAATGCTTGGTGCTGTAAGAGAAGCAACAGGAATTGATTTTAATACAGTATTCACTGTGGAAGATGCAAAAGAAAAGGCAAAATCAGTTGGTGTAAACGCAGAAGACTGTGATAACTGGGGACAGGTTATAGACTTAATCTTTGAAGAAAAAGTTGAACCTTCTTTAATCCAGCCTGTACACATCATTGATTATCCTCGTGATATATCACCTCTTGCAAAAGTTCACAGAGATAATGACAGACTGACCGAACGTTTTGAAACACGTGTAAACGGTTGGGAAATCGCAAACGCATTCTCTGAATTAACAGATCCGATTGACCAGAGAATGAGATTTGAAGCACAAGCTTTAGCTAAAGTAAACGGTGATGAGGAAGCTATGTCAATCGATGAAGATTTTATCTGTGCTCTTGAACACGGTATGCCTCCGGCAGGCGGACTAGGAATAGGCATAGACAGAATTGTAATGCTGTTAACAAACTCTCCATCAATAAGAGATGTAATAGCATTCCCGACTATGCGACATAGAGATTAGAAAATTTAAGACCGGCTATATTAGCCGGTCTTTTTTTTAATATGTCATTTCCCAGTTATCGTTTAAAATTTTACCGAAACAGCCATGAATTGAAGTCGTTGATGTATTACAGTTAGTATTAAACATACTTGTTCTGTCAGCTTCTGTCATAGGAGCAGTGGAAGTTGCACTAAGAGTAGAATCATCCAACAAACCGTTTTTGTAAATATACATTATAAAAATATCTCTGCCCCAAATGTTAGGTCCTTTTTGACCGTTAATATCAACATAAACTCTGAATAATGTGTCACCTGTAAGAACTTCTCCTACACCAATAGAAGCACCGCTTGAAATAACATAATGGGCTTTAGGATTCCAAGTTGCTACCGCAGTTCCTGTCAACTTTTTATATTGAGAAGCAAAACAAGGGGTTTTAGTAGCTCCGCAATCATTTACGACTTTAAAATATTTTTCAACAAAATTTTCAATAGCAGCCTGATTTGTTAACCCTGCTTCCTTCAAATTTAAAGCATTCTTGTCATTCTGATATTGAACAAGAGCTTGGGAAAGCTCATTATAAACTTTATGCAGCTGTGTAACATAAGACTGTCTTTGGTAATTCTGCA
>ERZ779626.792-NODE-792-length-16712-cov-5.067299_pt1 | contig 16712 bp, 17 predicted proteins | sample MGYA00514209_ERZ779626 | MGnify/ENA primary metagenome ERZ779626 (study PRJEB29562, sample SAMEA4376713) | mouse gut metagenome | isolation source: Cecum | study: EMG produced TPA metagenomics assembly of the A DSS colitis mouse model was used to assess the...
TATTGCAATGCCGCCGTACCTTTGAACATAAGCATTTGGACCTATTACAATCGCATTTGAAGCGTCTGTTGCCGCTGCATTGCCTATTGATAAAGAATTAGTTCCGCTTGCATCGGTATTATATCCTAATGCTGTTGCTCCTTCGGCAGTTGCACGAGCGCTTGTGCCGAGTGAAGTTGTATTATCAGCACCGGCATTGGATGCATGACCTATTGCTATACTTTGACTGCCTGTCGCGCCTCTATCATCAATGCCCACGCTGATTGCAATAGAATTTTCTCCGGTCGAACGTGCTTTATACCCTATGGCGGTGGAATTTGAGCCTGAAGCAACGGTTTCATATCCTACCGCTGTTGCATAATCTGATTCAGCTTTAGCTGAATGACCTACCGCTGTTGTATAATCATTTGCTGTACTTATATTATTTCCAACAGCTGTGCTGTACTCTCCCGTTACGGTTGTATTACCGACTCCTGTGCTATAATTGCCCGATACCGTACTGCCGCCTACTGACGTACTCCAAGTGCCTGTTGCTTTTGAAAGATTGCCGATTGCTGTTGCACCTCTGCCGGTTGCATCAGTTCCTGAACCTATTGCAACAGATGAATCGCCTGCCTTTACAGTTTTGCCTATTGCTACCGAGCCATTATTAATTGAACCGTCATTGGACATAGTTCCTAACAATAAACCTTGATTTATGAGCCTTAGTACACCCTGATTTGTATTTTTATGCTTAAAAGCTATCTGGCTTGGTCGAATATCTGATGAATTGATTATCAACTTTGCGGTTTCGTCAATGTCGCTAAATTCTCTTTGACCTATCATGGCTGTTTGACTATCGCCTAAGCCATAATATGCATCTGAAAGATTACCTTCAGAATACTTCCATGGGGATGACTGGTCTGTTTTGCTTCTTGTTGTTATTACAGGTGCCATTGCTGCTAAGACTATACTCAATATGAGCATTACAACCATCATCTCAGCTAAAGTAAATCCCTTTTTAATCTTAAACATTAAGTTACTCCCATAAAGTTAATGTATTTATTTATATTATATCGTATGTTGCATTAATAGTCAAGCAAAAAAATAAAGTAAAACATTATGTTTAATGACCGGCTTTTGTAAAATAATAAATAGTTACGTCAGGAGTATTTAATGTCAGATTTAAAAAAACTTTTGGGTAAAAAAATCCAAGTTATAAGAAAATCCAGGAATCTTACTCAAGAAAAGTTAGCTGAGTTAATAGATATAGAAACGCCCAGCTTAAGTTATTTAGAAACGGGTAAGTATTCGCCTTCGATTGAAACTTTACAGAAGCTTAGTGAAGTTTTAAAAGTTGCTCCATGGGAGTTTTATTATTTTTCTGATATTTCAGAGGAAGAAATGAAAGAAGAATTAAAAAAAGCTTTAGATAATAATCCAAAGCTTTTAAAATTAATTTATAACTTTTACAAATCTATTGAGTATTAGTTATTTTGTTATTCTCATCCACTATTATAATTGTAGGCTTGTAGTTTTCCATTTCTTCAGGGTTATAAAGTCCGTAAGCTATGATTATAACTTTATCGCCCGGTTGTACTTTTCTTGCGGCAGCACCGTTTAAGCAAATCATGCCTGAATCGGCTTTGCCTTTAATCACATATGTATGAAATCTTTCTCCGTTATTGATGTCTAAAATATCAACTTTTTGCCATTCTTTGATTTTAGAAGCTTTCATTAATGTTTCATCAATTGTAATAGAGCCTACATAATTTAAATTCGCATCTGTAACTGTTGCTCTGTGGATTTTCGAACTAATGAATTCTTGTAGCATTTTTTTATCCTTTTGACAGTTTTGTATAAACTTTCTTATGATTTGGTTGAAAGTTTTATTTCTCGCCTAAATATTTTAGCGCAAACATATTTAAAAATCAAAAAGAAGATGTAACTATAATAAATAGTTACATCTTTGGTTTATTTAATGTGTGCCTTCTATAAATTTTGTTTGTATATTTTGTCGCTGTATTTTTCTATATTAGGAGTATTAATTTCAAATACGTGAATTCTTGCAGGTCCTAAATCTACGCATAATTCGTTATCTCTTGCCTGTAAAACGCTTTCTTTTCCGTATGATGGAAGAAGGTTTTTAAGTTCTTGATTAGCTTTTAGTGTAGGAACTTTTATTTTGCAGGCTACGGAACGGTTGATATTTTTATTTGCTACAACAAGTAAAGTTTTACCGTTGTAATGTCTTGCGTATGTGATAATTTGGTCGTTTTTATCGTTTTCTTTATTTAATTCTATAAACGTACCTTTGTTGATAACATCGGCATATTTGTCTTTAAGCGCAAAAGCACTTGTCATAAATTCACCGATTTCAGGCTGAGTTCCGCCCGGTTTTCTTGACGGGTTAAAGATATCAAGTCTTCCTCTGTGAACAGTCATTATATGGCTGTCAGTTTGGGTTTCAGGATTGTATTTATCTTCGTAAGGATATAAATAGTCATCCCCTGTTTGGTATCCGTCAACAATATATGGGTTAAGCATTGGCAAGGTTGCCTGTAAGCCCATTGTCAGGTTGCAATATTCCGCACCGCCATGAAACATTGGAGAAATGTCATCGTGAGTAGCAAAAGAACCTATTAAAGATTTTCCTTTAGGCAGTCTGTATGACATATCAAGCTGTTCTTTTACATAGTCCATAAATGTTGTAGCAGTTGTCCATTCGTGGAAAATGTGATATTGTCCGTAAATAGCATCATAACCGGCTCTTAGAGAATCTTCAGGTCTGTCATAAGGCATATTTGCCTGAGGTGATGCATCTTCATAAGTATATGTTTCTGCAAGCCAAGCAAACTCAGGATCACGCATATGTGAATAAGGAATTATAACATCCCAGAATTCAACAGGTTTCGCTCTGGCAACGTCGGATCTTATACCGTCAATTCCTAAATCAATACACATATCAACGTATTGTTTATGCAATTCAAGCAATTTAGGATTTAATGTTCTTTTACCTTCGTCTTCCCACGGCTGGAACATTCTAATATCATTCCATCCTTGAGGAGTCTTAGCTAATCCGTCGCGTTCCATTGCCATAAGCTCAGGTTTTTCAAGGAACATATCATAAGAAGCACAGCTAGGCATATCCAGCATTACTCTGATGCCGCGTTTATGGCATTCATCAATAAACGCTTTAAATTGTTCTTTATCAGTTCTAGGATCATTAGGATCTATGAGGTTCGGGTCAATTTTAAGCATGTCTTTTGGCGAATACAATGAACCTGCTGTTCCCATTGCTTTCATTCTTCCCGGCGGATGTATAGGCAAAACGTGAAGTGTATTAAAACCTTGTGCTTTAACTTCATCAAGTCTGTCTATGGCGTTAAGGAAAGTTCCGCGTTGTTCATTGCCGTCAATATATTCATTGCCGTTTAAATCTTTTGCATTAAATGTTCTTGGAATTATTGCAAGGATTTTTGCTTCATTATTGTTAAATAATGTTTTCAAGTTGTTATGGTAGTTAACCACAGCTGCATTTTCTGCTTTTTTAACAGACGGAACATTAATCATAGCCAAGTTGTTTAAATACGCGCTTATTAATCCGGAATTATTTGTCTTTACTTCAGGATTAGTTACGGCAGGTTGGTTATTCTGCGGTGTTGTCTGTTTAATACTATTTAATTTTAATGCCAGTAAGTTTGTTGTATTAATCATTTTTAACTACCTTTTTATCCGGAGTCTTTGTTTTTCCTAAGAAGAATTGTGCCAATACTGTTACGCCTAATAGACCTGCGCCGAAACCGCCGAATATCTTCAGCCATTTTCTTGTATTGAATGCTTGTTGTCCGGCTTTTGTAAACAACTCGTTAGGAGCTATGCCTGTTAATAAGAATTTTAATTCAGAACTTGCATTATCATTTCTTGGTCTGATTAAGTGACGCGGTTTAGGGAAGTAGTATTCACCGCCGATATTATCCAACACTAAAGATCTGTATTTTGTAATTTCGTCTTTAATAATACTGTTATCTGACAGAGTTGCTGTATCAAGGTGCATAGCATCTTCAAATATAAATTTCATTGTATCCTGATAGAAATACTTATCTCCGGGAATATCTGTTGTTCCGGCAGCTTTGCCAAAGTATTTGTTAACTACTTTTCCGTCTTTTACCTCAATAGGATCAGTATCAGGAGAAGGGCTTGGATTTCTAAGCATAAAGAATTTTGTTGCACTGTCTGATGAATGTCCTTCAAGTGTAACGATTTTACATAGTTCAATCAGTTCTTCTTTTACTTCGCGAGGAAGTCTGTTTATAGAAGGAGAGCCGTTAGTTTCTATTGTTGCAATTCTTCTGTACATATCAAGAGTATTGATAAGTCGGTAGAATGAACTTTTTACACCTAAAAGTCTGTCAGATACAAAAGATTTTTGGATATTCTTTAATGTTCCGACATTATCACCTGCATTAACGCCTATGACTGCTCTTGCTGTTTTATGGAAACCTGCTTCTTTCATATCGTTTGCAAATTGAGTAAATTTAGAATCAACAATGTTGTCATATTTACTTTGCATTGCAAGTTTTTGGGCATCTGTCATTGAATTATCCAATTTCAAAATCGGAGCATTCAGGTCGCTAGGTTTAATTTCACTGTTAAGGTGTGCAACTTTAGCTATTAATTCACCCATAACTTTGTCATAAGTTGTTTTGTCTGAAGCAATTTTTTCAAATTTTTCTCTAAGAAGTGCACCCATTAAGTGCTCGTCAAATCTTACTTTTTCAATTTCTTTCGGAGTTATGCCGAACGTTTTAAGCAAATCTTTAGAAATATTGTTCCAGTAGTTTGCAACAACTGTTTCAGGTGCAGAACCTACTTTCTTCAATGCGTATTCATCCAACGCCGCTGTTTCAGCTTTAAATCCGCTAATAAGGTTTGCAACGTGACGTAATTTTGATTGAAGTGTAGAATTCAATTTGCTTGATTTAAGTTTATCAAGTACACGTTTTATAGGGTGTTTATCACCTTTATTACTTACAATTAATTTTTTAACGTAATCAAGTTCTTCGCGTTCAGCTTCAGGCACTCTGCCGTTATATGCATTTACATTGTCTTCAATAGTCAACATAATTTTGTCAATAATTTTTTGGAATCCTGTTTTGTCAGTATTTGAATTGAACAAATTATTTTCTCTGAACAGTTTAATCATTTGTTCTTCATTAGGAATAACAGTTTCCATAAATTCTTTGCTGAATTTATGACCGTCAAGTTTCTTTTGAAGGCTCTTAGTTACATTTTTGGCTGTATTTTCATCAATAGTATAAGTGCCGTCTGTGAGGATTGCATTCAAATCAGCTTTAAAGCTTTCTGCTGTAACAAGGTCCATGCCTTCAGTTAAGGTATTTGTGATAAGTTCGGCAAGTTCTTTATTTACAGGTTTATCTTTATGCAATTCTATAATTTTTTCTATATTTTTACGAATAGTATTGTCCTGATGTTTTTTCACATAATCTGAGAAATTATCAAGAATTTTATCAGCTTGTTTATTTTGTCTGTTGTTTAAATATTTTGCAAGATAAGGCTCTGTCTGATTACATATCAAAGCACTCATAATAGGAGTTGCAAAACCTGCGGTAAGCATCCATAAAGTGTTATTTTGGATAGCTAATTTTTTCATTTTTTCCTGAATAAAATCTCTACGGTTAGGGATGTCTTTATCCACACCTAATCTGTCACCGATTTTTTGGATTTCTTCATCTTTGTATAAATCCCAAGGAATGAATTGAGGATCTTGATAGAAAGATTTTTTTCTTCCGAAACTGTCTTCATATTCTTGTTGTACATTTACGCCGTGAATTAGTTTTGCAGGAAGCTGTATAGCAAGTTTAGGCCAAATAGCCATTGAAGTAAGGAATGATGCCAAACCTACAAATTCCATTCCTTTTGTCATAGGAGTTTGTTTTTTAGTAAACAGGTATGCGGCAATAGCAAGTCCGCCAAGTTTTAGACCTACATCATTAAGTTTTCCTAGTTCGTGGTCATTTGCCTGACCTTTAGCTGCGTGATGAAAAGCTTTTGCATCGTATATCGCATCTTTAACCATTATGGCAGGAGCATTAAATATATTTTCTCTAAGAAGTCTGCCTTTTCCATGAAGCGGTTTAATGAATGTTCTGTTATCAAGTTCTCGCTGAATATCAAAATCAGGCATAGGCTTTTTAGGCTGCTCCTGAATTTGATAGGTGGTTGCAGCAGGTCTGTTTGCTATGTAATTGTTTATCAGATTTGCCATATTAGTTTACCACGTACTTACTGTCTTTTTTGATAACATCCCCAGCCTCGACTTTTGATGTTTTTAATGCACTTGAGATTGGGTTAATAACACCGAAAACCGATGATAATACTGCGGCACCCAAAAGGATTTTTCCGGCATGTTTTTCAATACCTGAACCTTCTCCTTTATAAAATGCTTTTGCACTTTGAACTAAACTTTTTCCGAAAGACTTCACTGATTTTCCAAACTCTTTGCCTTTCCAGAACTTGAAAGTCATTACTTTGAAATAGTTTTCCCAAGGTTTTTGGAATGCCAAACCTACGCCGGTTGCAGCCCAAAGATATGAAGATATATTCTTAGCAAGATTTTCTTTAATTATAATTTCTTTTATTCTTGGTTTTACTTCCTGGTCTGAATCTTTTAAATCAGTTCCCATACCGAGTTTTTTAGCGATTTTGTCGTAACGGTAATTTCTCTTTTCGCCTTTTGCTTCATCTCCGTAAAGTAAATCCCAGCGCGGAAATTCAACGCTTTCAAATACTTTATGATGTTCAATACTTGTAATATCGGTATCGTATATGTCATCAGGAAGTTCATAAATTACTTTTGCATAAGGTCTTTCAGTGTCAATTCCGGTCATAAGCTGAACCGGTTTACTGATAAATGATTTTGATACGCTTTTTGCAATACCGTAAAATAATACGCCCAGTGCCATTTTTTGACCTATGGCAGAGGCTTTGGACCTTGCAAACGGGGCAAAGAATTTATTTGCGGCATTGAATACTCCCATTAACATTGCACTGCCGATTAAATAAGGTACTGTTCCCATTGTTAAAAATTCATAGAAATTAGCGTTTTTGCTTCCCTTTAAACCCTTTACCGGATAAACGGTCATGGCATTTGTTAATTTATCAATGCCTATAAGTGTGCGGGTGGCAAGATTGTTTTTCAAAAGCGTGTCATGAGTATAATCCAGTGCTTTTTTATTTTTATCATTGCCGTCTGCAGAAAAGTTTATGTTGTTGTTTACGCTATTAATCGGTAAAATCATCTTTACTCCACACACATCGATGTATTTATTGAACATCTGTAAATATATTTTTTTGATAGTAAATTTACAGCATATTTACATTTTTTAACAAAAATATTTTAACCGTAAATTGTGAAAAATATTGCAGTAAAAATTCCCGCAATTATGCAGTAATAACCGAATATTGCAAGCGAGAATTTTGATATAAATTTCATAAAATATTTGATACATAAGTAGCCCACAAGTCCTGATACGATTGTTCCTGCAGCAATTGCCGTCCAATTATATGTTAATGCTTCATGAATATCTATTTTTACAAGCGGATAAACCATTGATGCTCCAAGTATAATCGGAATACTTAAAAGGAATGAATATCTTGCCGCAGTAACTCTATCTAACCCGCAAAAAAGCCCTGTTGCAATAGTCCAGCCGGAGCGTGAAAAACCCGGTAATGCGGCTAGACCTTGAGCTAAACCTATGAGCAATGACGTTTTTAAATCAACTTCCGTTTTTTTTGCTTCAATTTTTTTAGACTTATATTCACTGTAAAGCAGGGTGAAACCTGTTATAAACAATAGAATTCCGACTATGGCAGGCGAGTATACAAGTTTTTCGGCAACTTCGTTTATCGGCAGAGCAAGTGCAACTGTAATAACAGTACCTGCCATTATGTATAAACCGAGTTTTGCTTCTTTGTTTGACCAGTCTTTTGTTTTAAGAGCATGCCACATAGCTTTTAGAATTTCAGCTATATCTTTTCTGAAAAATATTAATACGGCAACAAGTGTTCCTAAATGCACCATTATGTCAAAAAATACTTCTTCATTTGAATGTTGAACTATTTCTATGCCTTTAAAAACTTTGTAAAAGTTTGATGTAAAAACAAGGTGAGCTGAACTTGATATGGGTAAAAATTCGCTTAATCCCTGTACTATACCCATTAATATTGCCTGTATAAAATTCATGTTTTTTACCCTTCTTAAAATTAATCTTCTTCATAGTAACTGCAGCATGAAGTTTGGGTTTCCCAAACTGTAACTTTGCTCAGTAATACAACTTTTTCTTTTAATTTATTGTAAATAAAGCATGCTATCATTTCACTTGAAGGACTTTCGCCTTTAAATTCCGGAAGTTCGTTTATATCTTTATGGTCAAGAAGGTCCAAAACTTCTTTAAGTTCTTTTTTCAGGATTTTGTAGTCAATTAATATGTTGCTTTTATCAAGAACATCACCTTTTACAAAAACTTCTACCATCCAGTTATGACCATGCTGATTTTCACATTCACCGTCGTAATTCAACAAATGATGTGCAGCGGCAAAAAAGCCTTGTGTTTTAATTTCAAACATCTTTTTATATCCCCTTTTTTAGTATATAATCACAAAATTCTCTAACAGCGCCTCTGCCGCCATTTTTTGATGAAATAAAATCAGCAATGCTTTTTACTTCTTCAACAGCATCTTGAGGACAGCCTTTAAGCCCTGCTTTTTCAAGACAGCAAATGTCAGGCAAATCATCTCCCATATATGCAACTTCATCAAAAGTCAGATTATATTTCTGCATAATATTTTCTAAAGTCGCAATTTTATTTTTTTGTCCCTGATGAAGTTCTTTTATATTTAAGTTTTTTGCGCGGTGTTCAACAGTACCGTTTTTTCTTGCAGTTATAATTGCGGTGATAATTCCTGCATTATTTAGGTTTACTATTCCCTGACCGTCTTTAGCGTTAAATGTTTTATACTCAACGCCGTTTTCATCAAAAGTTAAACTTCCGTCAGTTAACACGCCGTCTACATCAAAAGCAACAAGTTTTATGCTCATTTATGCAACTCCTGCTTTTAATAAGTCATGGATATGAACTGTTCCGATTGGTTTTCCGTTTTCATCAAGTACTGCAAGAGCTGTAATTGAATATTTTTCCATAAGGTTTAATGCACTGGCACCGTAATCTTTTGGAGAAATATACTTAGGATTTGGTGACATAACGTCTTTTGCAAGAAGCGGTCTGATGTTTGGATATTTAATCAGAGTTCTTCTTATATCACCATCTGTAAGAACCCCGGTTAGTTTACCTTCTTCATTAACAATCATCGCCATGCCGAGTTTTTTATCGGAAATGAGTTCAATAACTTCTGCAAAACTTTGATTTTCTTGTGCAATAGGAAGTTTCTCTCTGTCTGTAAGCATTAAATCTTCAACTTTATATAAAAATCCTTTACCAAGAGCTCCTGACGGGTGGAAAATTAAGAAATCTTCTTCAGAGAATCCTCTTTTTTCAAGAAGACAAACTGCTAAAGCATCTCCCATTGCAAGTGTAGCTGTTGTGCTTGCAGTAGGTGCTTTGTTAAGCGGACATGCTTCTTTTTCAACAGAGATATCCAATGTAACATCTGAAGCATGAGCAAGTGTTGATCCCATTTTACCTGTCATACCTATCATTGTTACGCCAAATCTTTTAATAAGCGGTAATAAATTTAATAATTCTTGAGTTTCGCCGCTGTTAGAAATTGCTATAATGACATCATTTCTTGTAATAATACCTGAATCGCCGTGTGTACTTTCAGCAGGATGTAAAAAGTAAGAAGGAGTTCCGGTTGAAGATAAAGTTGCTGCAATTTTTCTTCCGATAAGTCCTGATTTTCCCATACCTGTAACGATTACACGTCCTTTACAGTTGAAAAGCAAATCTATTGCTTTATCAAATTCTGTACCTATGCTGTTTTTTAAACGCAAAATAGAGTTTGCTTCAATTGTTAAAACTTCTTTTGCTAATTCATTAATTTTACTTGTTGTCATTGTTATTGTTTCCATTTTTTATCCCCCGTCAAAGTGATTATATAATAAATATCATTTAAAAGTAGGAAAATTGCACTAAATATTTAATTTTTGTTAAATTTAATCGATATTTGTTTTATGAAAATGTATCAGGATTTTAAATTTGATAATTCAACAGATGTCGTTGAGAAATTTAAAAAGTTTATTGAAAAGAATGATTGTCCTAAGATTGAGGTTGATTTGTCAGCAGTAAACATATTTGAAGCTTTAAAGTTTATGGTGCTTTCTTCAACTTATCATTTTCAAAAATATCCGAAAGGAAAATTACGCTGCAGAATTCAATCCGAAGAGGCTAAAAATTTTGTTTCTGCATTTATTACAAATAATTTAGAATTAGTCTAGCAAAAAAAAATTTTTACGGGTTTTGTAAGAGCATGCCAATTTTAGGAAATTTAGAAAATAAAATTATAACAAGTTCTGTCGCAATGCAGACAAAACCTGTTGAAGCTGTACCAAGAGAGGTTAAGCCGGTTGTAAAAGAAGAAACAAAAACTTCTTCTAACCATACAACATTGTGGCTGGGCGCAGCTGCTGTTGCAAGTTTGGCAATTGCAGGCATAGCAATTGCTCACGGAAGAAAACCTAAGCCTTCTTCTGTTGATAATCCGTTTTTGCAAAAACCTAAAAGTCCTGTAAATACGTCTAAAAAGCCTAAAGTTGAACCGCAAAGACCTGTAAATCCTGAAAATATTAATAATAAAAATACATCTAATGCTGAAACTTCTGTTAAAAAACAGCCTGAAACTGAGATTGTAAATCAGCCTTTCATAATAAATAAATTAATTGAATTCAGTGAAGAAGCAGAGAAATTAAGATTAGAAGCCGAAGGTAAAATCAGAGGAAGTATTTCAGGTTTTTATAAAGCTTTCAAAAAAGGCGGAATGGATTCAATGAATTTCAACCACAGAGCGCAGATTGTTGTAAGAGAATCCGACAAACATCCTGCTGCTGATTTGAGATTGCTTTCTAAGGAAGAATGTAAAGTTGTTACTTCATATCAGAGAAATTATCAATACAATGCCAAGCTCAGAAGCGGGGCGGATTTGTCTGATGTCGAAGACATAAAAGTACTGGATAGACTTATTCAAGATGCCGTTCCGTTAGAAGAAGATGCTTATGTCTATCGCGGAATAAGAACTCAAAAAATTTGGGATGATTTTAGCGAATTAGATTTTGCCAAAGATTTGGCAGAAGGTAATATCCTAGAGGATAAAGCCTTTGTATCCACCGCTCGTGTTTATGGAGATTTGCTTGCGCAGGTTGATCCGCATAATTTCTCAGGTCATAATACAAGCGGTTATGTTATGAGAATTAAACTTCCTAAGGGTACAAAAGGTTTGGATTGCAGAAGAAGCATCGGTCGTGATTTAGACGGCGGATACAATGCAGAATTCATTTTACCGAGAAATTCGCAATTCAAGATTGTTTCTATTGATAAGAAGCAGCGTATAATGGAATGTGAATATATTTTACCTGCTGCGTAATCCTTTTTAAGCTTTTTATTTTTGATATTTGAAATTTCCTTATTTTTGTATTAATATGCAATCGGGGAAATGAAAAAGTTAGTAATAATAATATCGTTTATATTTATTTTTTTATTTGGGTGTACAACATTTTTTGAACATTCACAATCTGTTTCTCCAAAAAATGAAGTGCAAATTTCAAATGTAAGCTATGGCAGCTTGCATACTAAAAAATTAAAAGTTGACAGCAACTTTTTGATTTCCAGCGCGCAGGTAAATATTTACAGATACCTTATAGATTTGTTTGGAGATGTATATTCTGTTTTAGGTTTTAACACCTTTAGTAAACTAAAATTATATTTGTTGTATGACTGCTGGGATATGCAGAAAAGCGGAAACAGGCATGTTTCGCATATTGTTTCCCCCCGTGCTCCTTAAGCCTTATTCTTATTTATGAAATTGGTTAATATTAAGAATAAGGAGAATTTGATATGGAAAATTTATCAACAAACCTCCAAGACGGTCTTTTGATTATGGTTCTTGGAATGGGATTTGTATTTATATTTCTTACGATAATGGTATTTATAATGGATTGGTCTTCAAAGCTTATTATAAAGCTGAATGAAATCTTTCCTGAGGAAGTAGTTGAAGAAAAGTATACCAAAAAGTCTGCTGCAAAAGATGACAATGAAGTCGCTCTTGCAATTGCTGTTGCGTATGCTAAATCGAAAATATAGGAGGTCTTATGGAGCATTTACATGCTTTGGTGCAGTCACATGCAGTTGTTGTATCTGCCGCAATTCTTTTAATTGCGTATGTGTTTATTGCACTTGAAAAAATCCCGAAAGTAACTATTGCACTTTTGGGAGCTGCTTTAACAATTGTGTTGGGATTGGTTAGTCAAAATAAACTTTGGGGGGATAGTATCAACCCGCATTATTTTATTAACTTCGTTGATTTTAACGTAATTTTTCTGCTTGTATCAATGATGATAATTGTAAGCATTGCGACAAGAAGCGGTATGTTTAACTGGATTGCCAATGAACTTTTAAGGCTGACAAAAGGTCATCCGAAATTGGTTCTGTTAACATTGGGTATTTTTACTGCTGTGACATCTGCATTTTTAGATAATGTAACCACTGTTATTTTAATTATGCCTGTTACGTTTTTTATTGCAAAACAGCTTGATATAAACCCTTTACCTTTTTTAATTACAGAAATTTTTGCATCTAATATCGGCGGAACTGCTACTCTTATCGGAGATCCGCCAAATATAATTATAGGAAGCGCTGCCGGTTTGTCATTTATGGATTTCTTAAAAGAGCTGACAGGAGTTGTCGCAGTAATTTTAATTGTTATTGTTCTTTTGATGATGTTCATTTTTAGAAAATCATTAAAGGCTGCACCTGATAAAATGGAAGCTGTTGCTAATTTAGATAATTCAAAAACAATTACTGATTATCCGCTGATGATTAGAAGTGCAATTGTGCTTGTGCTTGTAATTTTGGGATTTGTTTCGCATGATGTTACACATATTGAAACATGTGTTTCCGCTATGCTTGGAGCAAGTTTCTTATTATTATTTGAAAAACCAAAAGATATTTTGTGCGATGTTGAATGGAATACTATTTTCTTCTTCATCGGATTATTTATCATAATCGGAGGTTTAGAGGCCTCAGGCGGTATTTCATTAATGGCAAAATGGATTTTAAATGTTACACAGGGCTCACAAGAAGCCACTGCTATGATAATTCTATGGGCATCAGGTTTCATATCCGGTATAATTGATAATATTCCTTATACTGCAACTATGACACCTATGTTATTGGCAATCCAAAAAACAATGGGTGCCGATTATACTTATCCTTTGTGGTGGTGCTTGTCACTGGGTGCTTGTTTGGGTGGAAACATGACGATTATCGGAGCTGCTGCAAACGTTATTGTTTCAGAAACATCAGCTCATAACGGTTATCCTATTCCGTTTATGAAATTTTTAAAATATGGTGTTATTACAATGATTATTTCATTGGTAATAAGCTCAGTCTATATTTACTTGAGATTTTTACATTAATTAAAAGCCCTCATTATGAGGGCTTTTTTTACCTTGAATTTGATGTAAAAAACTGTTATAATGATAATGTAAATTATAGAAAGGAGCGATTTATGAAACGATTAAGTAAAAACGCTGCTACGTTATTTGGAGAAACTTTGACAAAGCTCCAATATGACGGGTCAAGCAGCTATGCTTGCGGGGGGGGGGCAGACTTTTAAGCTCCAACCTTAAAGGTTTTACATTAGCTGAAGTATTGGTCACACTCGGCATTATTGGTGTTATTTCTGCAATGACAGTACCGTCTTTGATGCAGAATTACCAAAGACAATCTTATGTTACACAGCTGCATAAGGTTTATAACGAGCTGTCACAGGCATTAGTTCAATATCAAACAGATAAAAATGCTGTAAATCTGCGGGAGGCAGGACTTGGTTCTCAAGATGCCGCTGTTGATTTTGTAAAAAAATATTTTAAAACAGTTCAGGATTGCGGTCATAACCCTTCACCCTGTTTTGCATCAGGAAATTATAAAAAATTAGACGGAACTACATATATAAATTATGACAGCTCTCATTCAGATAATAATTATTTTGTCCTTGCAAGCGGGGCTTCTATTTCTGTTCATGCAATTACAGATGCATCAGATATTATTGTTATACAGTTGGGAGTTGATACAAACGGGCAGAAAGGTCCCAATATAGTAGGGCGTGATTTTTTCGGAATGAGTTTATATAATAATGGTGTAATTGATGATTACAGTGTTGATGTTGATAACGGACGCGAGGATTTTACGCCGCCTTTATCAGAGGAAATAAGAGAAAAGAATTTCCAAAGCGCTTGTAATTCATCACGACCTGGCTGGGGACATGGATGTTTCGGTAAAATCTTAAATGATAACTGGCAGATGAATTATTAGTTTAAGTTGAAGTTTTTTGTTTATTTGCCTTTATTAGTAATAGTAATGGAATTACAATTACACACATAAGTGCAAGGACTGTGAATGCATCAAAAAATGATGCAAGCCTTGCCTGCTGCAATAGTTCTTTATATAAAGAACCGCTTGCTTTTTTAGCAGCTAAAACCGAAGGATAATGGATGAGGAATTTTGATTTAAGCATCATAAGTTTATACTGAAATACAGGATTATGAGGTGATAAATGTTCTACAAGATAAGTTTGTCTTACCTGAGAAACTCTTGCAATAAAGGTTGCAGACACGGCAGTAGCAACAGCTGTTACTATGTTTTTGAAAAGCGCATGCAAAGCTGCTGCATCAGCATTTTTAGAAGACGGCAGAGTTTGGAAAGACAGTGCTGTTATCGGTACAAATGCCAGAGGAACTCCTATGCATAAAAGTATATTCGGTATAACAACAGATTCTATTGACGAAGTTGTATTTAATTGCGTAAGCATTAAGACAGAAGCACCCATAATAAGCAAACCTGTGGCAGCAAGAATTTTGGGCTTTACATGCCTTGAAATTTCGCCGGCTGCCAATAAACCTATAAGACATATTATTGCTCTTGGAAACATTGCAAGTCCTGATTTAGAGGGGCTGTAACCGAGTAAGCTTTGTACAAACATCGGAACAAGCAATAATGTTGAATATAGCATTACATTGATAAACGAACTTATCAGTGTTCCGAAAAGAAAGTTTCTGTCTTTAAATACTCTTATATCAATAACAGGATACTTATATTCCAGCTCCCATACATAAAAGAATACAAAAGCAAATATGCACAAACCGGTTGTCCAGCATACCCAGGTTGTGTCAAACCAGTTATACTGCTGACCTTTGTCAAGTACAATCTGCATACAAGCCATAGCCGTTACGATTGCCGTGTATCCTATTATATCAAATTTTTTATTATACTTTTGCTTTTCTGGTTTATCGTTTGAAACAAAGAGTTTTACAAGTAAAAACGAAATCATACACAGAGGAATATTAATTATAAAAATCCACTGCCAGGAATAGTTGTCTGTTAAATAACCTCCTATAAACGGACCTGCAAGCGGGGAAAACATTGCCGCAACGCCGAATAATCCCATTGCAAGACCTCTTTGTTCGGGAGGAAATACTTCCAGCAGAACTGCCTGACATAAAGGCAGAATACATCCGCTTCCTATGCCCTGGACCACTCTTGCTCCGATTAGAGCCTGCAAGTTAGGAGCAAGAATACAAAGCAGACAACCGATTGCAAATATCCATATGCTATAATACAGAAGCAGTTTTTTGCCTATTGTCCTTACTAAATACCCTGTAACTGGAAGCATAAGTCCGCCGGATATAATATAGCAGGTAATAACCGTGTTAGCTTCATATTGTGTTGCACCGTAAAAGCCTGCAATGTGAGGCTGGCTTACGTTTGTAGCTGACGATGCTGCCAATGCCAGAAACGCAGGCAGCAATACAGATAATGCAACTATATATGGATTTATCTTTTGGGGTTGTTCATTCATTATTTGATTTTAACCTTTGGAACTGCTGACATACCGGGTACTATATTGTAATCTTTTATGTTTTCATCAAAGACTATTTTCACGGGAACACGCTGAACTATTTTTACATAGCTTCCGACAGCGTTTTCAGGTGGAAAAAGACTTGATTTCGCACCTGTGGCTCTTTGAATGCTGTCAACGTGACCTTTAAATCTTTTGTTAGGGTAAGTATCAATTTTTATTGAAACAGGCTGGCCTTTTTTCATGTTTGTTAATTGAATTTCTTTGAAGTTTGCAACTACCCAGACTTGTTCCGGAACAATTTCCATCAAAGGCTGTCCTGTTTGAACATAATTTCCTGTTTCGACGCTTCTTGCAGAAATCATACCTGTTTGAGGAGCGTAAATTTTTGTATAAGACAGATTAAGTTTTGCCTGTTCAACTTCTGCTTCCAATCTTTTTATTTCTGCCTGAACAGCTTCTGCTTTAGCCTTGTGAGCTTCCAGTGCCGATTGTATTGCTTTTGATTTTTCGTTTGCGGCTTTGTGGTTTGCCTGTGCAACTGTATAGTGCGTAGAACTGTTGTCATAGTCCTGTTTGGAAACTATTCCTTCTTTATACATTTCTGTGTATCTTTTGTGGTC
>ERZ779626.793-NODE-793-length-16644-cov-10.947676_pt1 | contig 16644 bp, 10 predicted proteins | sample MGYA00514209_ERZ779626 | MGnify/ENA primary metagenome ERZ779626 (study PRJEB29562, sample SAMEA4376713) | mouse gut metagenome | isolation source: Cecum | study: EMG produced TPA metagenomics assembly of the A DSS colitis mouse model was used to assess the...
TCGTCATCAACTGCATCGTCAACTCCATCAACTGCGTGTGGGTGGCGGTGGCCGGGCTGTTTGTCCCCGATTTCATCTACAACATCGGCACCGTCATCCTCAACGGCGGTATCTCCATGGTGATCTTCTTCTTTGTCAACAAGATCATCTTCCCCGAGGGAGAGGCCGGCAGCAAAGCGTAAAAGATTAAGCCCCCGCCGGATTTCTCCGGCGGGGGCCCCTTCTGCCGCCCCGTTTTCACGGGGTCAATCCACATCCATCTCGTGCTCCAAAATCCGGCCTGTGGCCGCGTCGATCTTGTATTCATACTCCGTGCGGCCCTGACGGAACTCCAGCTCATATACCATCTTGCCGTGGTCCCGGTCCATGGAGGCGTGGGTGAAGGCCGCCTGACCGGCGGTGAGCCCCGCGTGCTCCAGAGCGGCGGCCTTGGCCCGGTCCATGCCGATGTAGGTGGAGCCGCCGGAGCCGGTCCCCGCCCCGGTGGTCTGGAAAGCCTCCGCGCTCCGGCTGTACACCCCGCCGGTGGAGGCCAGAATCTCATACTCGTACTCGTGGGTGGCGGTGTGGAACTCAATTTCGTAGACCATCTTGCCGTCCTCATAGCCCGGCTCCGCTTTAGTAAATGTGGCCTGGGCGGCGGACACCCCCGCGTCTTTCAGGGCGGCGGTCTTGGCCCCCTCGATCCCCACATCGGCGGCGGGGGGATTGGCGGATGCCGGGGGCTGAGTGGCTGCGGGGGCCTGGGAGGGCCTGGCCGTCTGGGCCGGAGGGGCGCTCTGGGGCGGGGTGCTGGCGGCGGGGCCGGAGGCGTCGGCGGTCTCCTTCACCATGGTCCGGACCTCCCCGCTGTTGGCGTTGAGTGTGTACTCGTACCGGGTGGCCTGGGTACGGAAGCGGAACTCATACACCCAGATTCCGTTGTGTTCGGCCAGGGCCTCCCGGCTGACCTCCGCTTCCGCCTCCGACACTCCGGCGTCCGCCAGGGCCAGGGCCCGGGCTTCGTCAATGGTCAGGGCGGGGACCAGCCCCACCAGTCCGGCGCTCTGTTCAGGGGCCTCCGACGGCCCGGGGGAGGCGGATTCCTGGGGGGCGGCGGACGCCGCTCCGCTCTCCGGGGGCGGAACGTCACCCTCCGGGCCGGAGCCCGGGGCCCGGACGGCGTATACAATGACGGCGGCCAGGGTGGCCAGGGCCACCAGACCGCACAGAATGGCGGTTCGTACCTTCTGCGGTGTGTCCAGCAGGGTGTTCCAATCTGGCATAGGCGCATCTCCTTTCATCCGTTGGGGATGTGCCCATTATAGCAGGTTTTCAGGACAGTGGCAATCCAAACTGCGGATTCCGCCCGTTAAAGTATTGACAAGCCCTTGGGTTTCAGGTAGACTTTACCACAGTGCACAACAGCTGGAAAGCTTCCAGCCGGAAGCAGAAAATTGTGGAAAAGGAGATTTTATCATGCTGAAAAACAAGACGGCCGTGGTCACCGGCGGCACCCGGGGCATCGGTTTCTCCATCGTCAAGACTTACCTGGACAACGGCGCCAACGTGATGGTGTGCGGTTCCCGCCAGGAGACCGTGGACAAGGCCCTGGCCCAGCTCACCCAGTACGGAGACCGGGTCATGGGCGCCTGCCCCGACCTGTGCGACCCGGAGGCGGTGGCCGCGGCCTTTGCCGCCGCCAAGGAGAAGTTTGGGGGCCTGGACATCCTGGTGAACAACGCGGGCATTTCTTCCCGGACCAGCCTGTACGACTACACTGTGGAGGAGTTCGGCAAAATCTTTGACCTGAACGTGAAGGCACTGTTCGTGTGCGCCCAGGCGGCGGCCCGCATCATGAAGGAGCAGGGGGGCGGCGTGATCCTGAACACCAGCTCCATGGTGTCCGAGTACGGCCAGCCCTCTGGCAGCGGCTACCCCGGCTCCAAGTTTGCCGTCAACGGCCTGACCAAATCCTGGGCCCGGGAGCTGGCAAAGGACCAGATCCGGGTGAACGCGGTGGCCCCCGGCGTCACCGCTACCGACATGGTGTCCGCCCTCCCCAAGGAGATGGTGGACCGCATCTCCGCCGGGATTCCCCTGGGCCGGGTGGGACAGCCCGAGGACGTGGCCAACGCCTTCCTCTACCTGGCCAGCGATCAGGCCAGCTATGTCACCGGCGCCGTGCTGAAGGTGGACGGCGCGGCGATGACTTAAAAGAAGCGCGGAGCCGTCGTGAGCAGCGCGGATGGAACGGAGCGAAAGCAAAAGCCCAGCCGCCGCCCAGCGAAGGCGGGTTTTGCTTGAGTCGGAGCGAAGCCGCGCGTCGCGAACAGGCGCAGCGTGACAACAAAGAAGCGCGGAGCCGTCGTGAGCAGCGCGGATAGAGCGGAGCGAAAGCAAAAGCCCAGCCGCCGTATTGCGGGGACGGGTCTTGGCCGAGAGGTCGTGAAAGCGGCTGAGCATCCTGGCCGCTTCGCAGCATGACGGCAGAGAAGCGCAAGAGGCCCCCGGCGGGATCGCCGGGGGCCTCTTTATGCTCTGAAAAGGGCCCCGCAAAGCCGTCCTTTGGCTTTGCAGGGAGAGAGAATCAAGGGAGCCGGCCACAGTTTCGCCGCAGGCAGAAACGAAGTGGAGCGGACTTTGCTTCAATGAAAGCCACATGTCGTGAGCAGCGCGGCTACAGGCTGCGCGGGCCCCGGGCGTCCAGCTCCCGCAGGAAGGTCTGGGCGTACTCCACGTCCGACGGGGTGTCGATATACTCCATCCCCCGCTTCTGGCGGGTCTCCGCCCCCTTGCCGGTGATAAGGATCACCGACGGCACGGTACAGCTGAGCACCGCCTGCCTGATGGCCTCTCCCCGGTTGGGCTCGACGCGGCACCGGCAGGCCACGTGGGAGGCGATCTCCCGACAGATGGACAAAGTGTCCTCCTCGCCGGAGTCCTCCTCGGTGAGCACCACCAGGTCGGAGCCGGCCCCGGCCACCTCTCCCAAATCCCGGCGGCGGTCAAAGGCCTTCTTCCCCGGACATCCGAATACGGCGACGATCCGGCGGCCGGGGTACTCCTGCTTCACCGAGCGGAACAGGGTCTCAAAGCTCATGCGGTTGTGGGCGTAGTCCACAATGGCGGTGACATCCCCCAGGGCGTTGGAGTACACCTCCATCCGCCCGGGCACGCGGGCGCGGGCCAGCCCGTCCGCAACGGCTTGCCGGGGGATGCCCAGTCCCAGGCAGACAGCGATGGCCGCCAGGGCATTGTCCACGTTGAACAGCCCCGGCATGGTCAGCCGGTACTCCCCGCTCAGCGCCTCCGCCTCCACCTGAAACAGGATATCGTCCCCGAACTTGCGCACGTCATGACCGTATACGGCGGCGGCAGGGTCCTTCCGGGAGAAGGTGCGCACCTGGGGGCAGGCGGCGCGGGCGGCGGCCAGGGCCGCCTGGCCGTGGCCGCAGTCCAGGTTGACGCTGGACTGCTCCGCCTGGGCGAAGAGCTTCAGCTTTGCGTGGAAATAGTCCTCAAAATCCGGGTGCTCGATGGGGGAGATGTGGTCGGAGCCGATGTTCAGATAGGCGGCGGCGGCAAACCTGGTTCCCAGCGTGCGGTGGTACTTCAGCGCCTGGGAGGACACCTCCATCACCAGATACTCCATGCCGGAGGCCAGGGCGTGGGCGAAATGCTTTTGCAGCTCCAGAGGCTCGGGGGTGGTGAGATGGGACTCGAACCGCTCCACCCCGTCCCAGGTGTCGATGGAGGAGATCACCCCGCAGGTCTGGCCCCTGGGGGCCAAATACCCGTCCAGGATATATTTCAAATAATAGGCGGTAGAGGACTTCCCCTTGGTGCCCGTGACGCCAATCACCTTCAGCTTTTGGGATGGGTCATTGTAATACTTCACCGCCAGCGGGGCGATCACCTGGCGCATGTCCCTCACCAAAAGGCAGGGCAGATCCACGCTGGGATAGGGGGTCTGGCTGACGTAAGCGAAAGCCCCCCGCCGGGCGGCGTCCGCCAAATACTCCTCCTTGAAGTGGGCCCCCTTACAGATAAACAGGGCGCCGGGAACCGCCTCCCGGGAGTTGTAGCACACCCGTTCCACCGTCCGCTCCAGCTCCAGCCCTTGGGGCAGTGGCCCGGCCAGCTGGCCCAGCTTGTCCAGCAGCCGGACGTATTCTCCCAGGGGATACAATGTCAAATCCATAGCTGCCTCCTAAATCGTTCTCAGGGGATAGCCGCACATCACCACCGCCCGCTCCGCCATCACCATCATGGCGTCCACGTAGAAGGAAGGGAGGGGGTGGTAGGTGGAGAACACCGACAGCTCGGTGCAGGCCAGGATGGCGCAGTCACACCCGGCGCTGCGGATAGCCCTGTCCACCTTGGCAAACTTCTCCCGGCTCCCCTTTTCCCCCTGCTTGATCTCATCGTAGATGATGGACATCACCAGCCTCTGGATGTCCGGGGCCGGGGCCACCGCCTCCAGGCCGAGGGCGGCGCACTCCTTTTGGTACAGCCCCGTCTGAATGGTGCCGTCGGTGCCCAGGATACCGGGCCGCTTTTTGCCCTGCCGGGCCAGCTCCCGGGCGGTTTCCCGGAGCATGTGGATGATGGGCACCCCGATCTCTCCCTGGAGACGGTCGGCAAAGTAGTGGGAGGTATTGCAGGGGATGGCCAGCACTGTGCAGCCGCAGCCCTCCAGCAGCCGGGCGTCCCCCAGCAGCCGCCGGTACAGCCCCTGCGTATCCCCGGAGAGAATGGCGGCGGTGCGGTCGGGAATGCCGGTGTCGGACAGGATGAGGGCGGGGAGATGGTCCTGGTCCCGGGCGGCGTCGGTGCGGTCGAGCACAAACTGGTAAAATACCTGGGTGGCCTGGGGCCCCATGCCGCCCAAAACCCCTAAACGTTGTTCAGACACTAAGATACGCCTCCTAATCACGGCACTGCGGTATGGAGCCCTTTGCCCCGTCAGTTCTCCTTTGGCTTCACGCAGTACTTGTTGAACCGGACCCAGCAGCCGATGTGGTTCTTCCAGATGCGCCAGATCCGCTTGAGGGTGTAGTCCGGGCGGTACTCCATGGAGTGGTGGTCCGCCCCGGCCTTGAACAGGGCCCGCATCTCGTCGTGATAGCGCCGGGGGATATACCGATAGGCCAGCCGGCGGGGGATCATCCGCCAGATGGAGCGGCTGCTGGTGATGGCGGGGGGCATGTCCCGGCCCTCAATGAGGTCGCCCACCAGGTACTGGGCGATGTTTTGGCCCGAGCCGGTGACGTAGTAATTGCTGCGCCCCTGCCGGGTGTTGATCTCAAAAGCCTTGTACCTGCCGTCCCGGCGGTCAAATTTGATATCGAAGTTGGAAAAGCCCACGTAGCCCAGATCCTCCAGCATCCCGCGGATCTTGTCGCACAGCCCCCGGTCATGCTCGGTGATGATGACGGCGTGGTTGCCGATGCCGTGGGGGGAGTGCTCCTCCAGCAGCACGTGGCCCAGGCACATCAGCTTCACCTTCCCGTGCTGGTCGGAGTAGTTGGTGAGCACCCGCATATAGGTGTCGTCTCCGGGGACAAACTCCTGCAGGATCATCTTACCCGGATAGCCTGCGCCGTACACCTCGTCCAGGGCGGCCAGCAGTTCCTCCCAGCTCTGGCAGATGTACACCTTTTTCAGCTCCCGATGGCCGGTGGCCCAGTAGGCCACCCCGTCGGCGGGCTTGGCCACATAGGGGGGCCCCCAGGGCAGCTTGAATTCGTGGCCCATCTCCCCGGAGTACACGAAGGTGGCGGGGTGGTCGATGCCGTACTGATCGCACAGGGCGTAAAACTGCTCCTTGTCGGTGAGGCGGTCCAGCATGTCGCCGCTGATATAGCTGCACTTCACGTTTTCGGGAAACTGGTCCTTCAGGTGGGCGGCCAGCTTGACGTAGCTGTCGCCGCAGCCCACCACCAGCACCGTCTTGTCCGAAAACTCCGCCGCCACGTTTTTCACGTTTTGGAGGAAGGCCTCCTCCTCCTCGTTTTCCAGGCAGGGGCGGTAGTCGATAATGGCGCTGAAGGCGCAGGGGAAGGTGGCTGCGAACTTGCCGAAGGCCACGCTTTTCACGCCGTAGGCCTCGTGAAAGGCCCGGGCCACGCTGTACACATTGATGTCCCCGCCGAACAGCAGGGGCTGGAAATTATGCTCTGACACTTGCAATCAGGCTCCTTTTATCATAAACGAACGAGCGTTCCGCTACTGAGGCGCAGAGCGATAGGCCTGCCCCGGCCCAATGATCAGACACCGGCGGCAGCACAACTGGAGGCACCAGCGTCGAAAGCCGCACGCGCCGGAAAGGTCAAGCCCGCCGAACGTATCGGGCTCTCCCGTAAAGGGGGTACACAGGGGGTCTCCCCCTGTGCGCGCTCTTTTGGTTACTTTCTCTCGCGGGAGAGAAAGCAACCCCCCGGAGGGCTGGGGTCAGCCCCCGGCCCGCTTCACCAGGAACACGCCGGGGATCTGGGACAGCTTGTTGACGACCCCCTTCAGCTCCTTCTGGTCCCTGACGGCCAGCTCCAGGTTTATTATGGCGTAGCCGTCGGGCTGGCTTCGGGCGGACAGGTTGTTCACCTTCACCTTGACGGCGGACAGGGCCATGGCCACGTCCAGGGCCAGGCCGTCCCGGTCTTTGGCGGAGATCTCGATGGAGGTGCGGTAGGCGGCGTCGGGGGTCTCCGCCCAGGCCACCTTGACCCAGCGGCCCTCCTCCTCCGGCTTGCGCCGGGCGGGGTCGGCGTTGGGGCAGTCCTGCCGGTGGATGGACACCCCGTAACCCTTGGTGATAAAGCCCACCACCGGGTCCCCGGGGACGGGGGTGCAGCACTTGGAGAACTTCACCATGCAGTTGTCCAGCCCGGACACGATGATGCCGCTGCTGGACCGGCGGGGGGCCAGGATGGAGTCCTTGGGGGTGGAGGGGTACACTGTCTCCCCGGTGGAGACGGCCGCCTGTATGGCCTCCTGCTCCGCCCGCTGGCGCTCCATCCGGCCCAGCCGGGTCATCTCCTCCTTGATGCGGGCGGCGGCCTTCTGGGCGGACAGCCCCCCGTAGCCGATGGCGGCGTACAGTTCGTCCAGCTGGCCGCACCGCACCCGCTTGAGCAGGATGTCCAGCAGGTCGGCGTTGGCGGTGATGGCCCCCAGGGACAGCCCCACATGCTTCAGCTCCGACTCGAACATGGACCGGCCGGTGGCGATGTTCTCCTCCCGGCGCTCCTTCTTGAACCACTGGCGGATCTTGTTCCGGGCCTCGTTGGACTTGCAGATCTTCATCCAGTCCCGGCTGGGACCCCGGGCGGATTTGGAGGTGATGATCTCCACGATGTCGCCGTTTTTCAGCGGCGTTTCAAAAGTGACGATCCGCCCGTTCACCCGGGCCCCCGTCATGGAGTTGCCGATGGCGGAGTGGATGGAGTAGGCGAAGTCGATGGGGGTGGCTCCGGCGGGCAGGCTCTTCACGTCTCCGTTGGGGGTGAATACGAACACCTCGTCGGCAAACATGTCCACCCGCAGGGTGCGGACAAACTCGTCCGGGTCGGTGTCCTGCTGGCTCTCCAGCAGCTTGCGCACCCACTCGAAGTCCCGCTCGGTGCCCAGCTTCTGGTTGGCCATCCCCTGTTTGTACTTCCAGTGGGCGGCCACGCCGTACTCCGCCGTCTGGTGCATGTCCCAGGTGCGGATCTGCACCTCAAAGGGGATGCCCTCCCGGCCCACCACGGTGGTGTGCAGGGACTGGTAGCCGTTGGGCTTGGGTGTGCCGATATAGTCCTTGAACCGGCCCAGCACCGGCTTGAACATGTCGTGGACACAGCCCAGCACGGTGTAGCAGCCGGGTATGTCCTCCACGATGACCCGGAAGGCGTACAGGTCGAAAATCTCGTTCAGCGTCTTGCCCTGGGAGTACATCTTGCGGTAGATGGAGTAGATGTGCTTCAGCCGTCCGTAGACCCTGCACCGGACGCCTTCCGCCGCAAGCCGGTCCTCAATGTGGGCCTGCATATTGTCCACAAAGCCGGCGTGGAGGGCGGTGATCTGCTCCAGCTCCTCCTGCACGTCGTGGTAGCCCACCGGGTCCAGGTATTCCAGGGACAGGTCCTCCAGCTCCCATTTCAGCTTCTGCATACCCAGGCGGTGGGCGATGGGGGCGTACACCTCCATGGTCTCCAGAGCCTTTTCCTTCTGCTTGAGGTCGGACTGGTACTGGAGGGTGCGCATATTGTGCAGCCGGTCGCACAGCTTGATGAGGATGACCCGCACATCCTTGGCCATGGCCATGAACATCTTGCGCAGGTTCTCCATCTGCTCGTCCTCCCGGGAGGTGTACTGCATCCGGGTGAGCTTGGTGACCCCCTCCACCAGGTCGGCCACCTGGGGGCTGAAGAGCCGGGCGATCTCGTCGTGGGTGGAGTCGGTGTCCTCGATGCAGTCGTGGAGCAAAGCGGACACCACGGAGTCCTGGTCCAGGTCCAGTTCGTTGATGATCTCGGCCACGGCGATGGGGTGGATGATATAGGGCTCGCCGCTCTTGCGCAGCTGGGGCCCGTGGTGGCTGTTGGCATATTCAAAGGCCGCCCGGATGCGCTCCACATCCGCGCCGGGGTTCACGGCCAGGATGTGCCGCTCCAATTCTTCGTATCTCTCATGGGCCAAGTCCATAACAATTCCTCCGTGGTCTTTAACACAAGGTTAAAATCCGTCATTCCTCTTGCAGAAACAGCCGCAGCTGCCGCATCAGGCGGGACTGCTCCAAATCCACCTTGCTCTCCGGGCGGCATAGGTGGAGCCGGTCCCGCTCCAGCCGGATCAGCCCCCGGTCCCCCATCACGTGGAGGCACACCAGGGTCCGGCCATAGGCCCACCGGCCGTCGGGCTGGCGGGCGGCCTGCCGCAGCAGGGAGGGCCCGGCCTCGATCCAGCCGCCCACGCAGGTGTGCGCCAGACCCCGCCCCCGCCGGGCGCAGACCTGCCGGGTGGGGACCCGCCGCCCCGCCGCCCACGCTGTTGTGCTCCAAAAAACGCCACAGCCGGGCGAAGTCCTGCCGGGAGGGGAACAGCAGCCCCGCCTCCCACCGGGAGAGCGGCCCGCCCTCCTTCAGCTTCTGGAACAGCTCCTGCTCCAGCTGGGCCCTTGTGGGCGCGGGGCGCAGGTCGCAGATCTGGAGCTGTACGGCGCGGTTCCCCCGGAACTCGTTGATCTGGGGGGTGAAGATCAGATCCAGCCGGTCCCCCGGGGACACGCCGCAGGCGGCGGTGTTTGCGGAGAAGAAGATGGCGTCCAGCACCACCCCGTCCCGGCGCAGCTTCATCTTCAGGTGCCGCCCCGCCCCCACGTCGCAGCAGGACAGCACGCAGGCCCCCCGCAGCAGGAACACCGGCTTGGGGTTGCCGGCGCCGAAGGGCTCCAGCTGGGACAGGGATTCCACCTGGGGGGCGGTGAGCTGGCCGCAGTGGTCGATCTCCGCATCCACGTCCACGGCGGCCTCCATGGGGGCCCCGCCGGTGCGCAGCTCCACCATGCGGCACACCGCCTCCCGGAAGGCGGGGATATTCTCCTCCAGAATGGTGAATCCCGCCGCCATCTCGTGGCCGCCGTAGCCCTCCAGCAGGTGGGCGCACTGTTCCAGGGCAGCGAACAGGTTGAACCCGCCGAAGGAGCGGCAGGACCCCTTGCCCTGGCCGTGCTCCAGGCAGATCATGAAGGCGGGGCAGGAGTATTTCTCCGTCAGCCGGGAGGCCACGATGCCCACCACCCCCTGGTGCCAGCCCTCTCCCGCCAGCACGATGGCGGGGGCGGCCAGCTGGGGCCGGGCCTCCAGCAGCTCCAGGCACTGTTCGTATATGCTCAGCTCAATGGCCTGCCGTTCCCGGTTCAGGCGGCACAGGGTATGGGCCAGGGCCTCCCCCCGCTCCTCCTCCCGGGTGAGCAGCAGGTCCAGGGCCACCATGGCCTGCTCCATCCGGCCCGCCGCGTTGATCCTGGGGGCCAGCCCATAGCCGATGGTGACGGCGGTGGGAAGGCTGCCGGGCTCCAGCCCCGCCTCCCCCATCAGGGCCCGCAGGCCGGGGCGCTGGGTGCGCCCCAGCAGCTCCAGCCCCTGGCGGACCAGGGAACGGTTCTCGTCGGTGAGACGCATCACGTCGGCCACGGTGCCGATGGCGGCCAGCTCCCCAAAGCGCTGGAACACCGCCGCCCTCTGCCCCGGAGGGACCAGGGCCTGGGCGGTTTTAAGCGCCACCCCCACCCCGGCCAGCTCCGGGAAGGGGTACGGGCAGTCCTCCCGGCGGGGGTCCACCACCGCCACGGCGGCGGGGAGCTTGTCCTTGCAGTGGTGGTGGTCGGTGACCACCACGTCCACCCCCAGCGAGCGGGCGAACTCCACCTCGTTCACGGCGGTGATGCCGCAGTCCACGGTGACGATGAGCCCCACGCCCTGCCCGGCCAGCCGGGCCACCGCCCCCGGGTTGAGGCCGTAGCCCTCCTCGGTGCGGTCGGGGATATAGCTCACCACCCGGCCCCCCTGTCCGGCCAGCGCCTCGGTGAGCAGGCAGGTGGCGGTGATGCCGTCCACGTCGTAGTCGCCGTAGACGCAGATGAGCTCTCCGCCGTCGATGGCGGCGCGGATGCGGGCCACGGCCCGGTCCATGTCCTTGAGGAGGAGGGGATCGTGGAACCGCTGGGCGCCGCAGGAGAGGAACCGGGCGGCTTCCTCCGGGGTATCCAGCCCCCGGGAGGCCAGCAGGCTGGCGCACAGGGGGGACAGTCCCGCCGACTCCAAAGCCCGGCGGGCGGACAGGGGGGCGGGACGGCGCAGGTCCCAGCGCTGATATTTCAAGACCGTCCCTCCTCTCCGCCCCCTTGGGGGCTGTTTTCACAATAACAATTCATTATAGCAAAGTTTTCCCGTTATTTCAACAGGTAAAACAGGGCGGCGGCGGAGAACCTCCGAAGGGCGCAAAAAGAGCCGCTGCGGCTGTCCGCAGCGGCCCTCGGGAGGATCGGCCCTGGTTTACAGCAGCCCCGCCCGCTCCAGGGCCCGCCGCACCGGCAGGCCCACCAGCAGGGCGGCGGCCATTTTAATCAGGTCAAAGGGGATGAAGGGGAACACACAGGCGGCCAGGGCCTTTTCCAGGCTCACCTCGGCCTGTATGCAGTACCAGGCGGTGCCGAAGGCGTACAGCACGGCGGTGGCCAGGGCCATCCCCAAAAACTGGAGGAGGGCGGCCAGGGCCACGCTCTTTTTGTCCCCTCCGTCTCCCAGCCGCCGGAAGGACCACTCCGATACGGTCCCGGCAATGAACACCATGGGCAGATAGCCCACCAGATAGCCCCCGGTGGGACCCAGCAGCCGGGCCGCGCCCCCCATATAGTTGCTGCCCCCCGGCAGGCCCAGAACCCCCCGCAGCAGGTCCCCCAGAGTGGTCAGCAGCCCCCAGCGCCCCCCCAGCAGGCAGGCGGCGAGGTAGAGGGCCAGGGTCCCCCCGGTGATGGAGACGGGGCCGATGGGGACGGAGATGGGGGCCAGCACGCAGGTCACCGCCGCCATCACGGCGCACAGCGTCAGCCGCCGGGTGTCGATCATTGGTTTCGCGGTCATGGAATCGCCTCCTATTGTAAACTAAATTTCGATAGTTAGTATACAATTGAGAGGCCCGCTTGTCAAGAGGGTTTTTCAACGCATTGCCAACCCATTGCGTTTTTTTACCAGATGTGATAATATAGAAAAACTTACGCCCCCGGGCGGGAGTGAAGCAGCGATTGCCCTGGTCCGAAGCGGGCTGAAAGTTCTTTTTCGGTTTCTTTTTCTTTCAAGAAAAAGAAACAAAGGAGGAAGTCCCCATGAAGGCGAAATATCTGGTTCAGCGGGCGCTGAACATGAATTACAAGGCCATGCTGGACAAAATCAGCTCCATCCACAAAAAGACGGGCCGGTCCCGGTGGTCCATCTTCCAGGACATGCGGGTGTGCGCGGTGAAGTACGGCGCGGGCTACATGGACTACGACCTGTTTGAGATGTACAACCTCACCCCGGAACAGCGGGACACCTACCTCACCCGGGGCCGGAACAACGACATTGTGGTGAAGTACAACGACAGGGACCACATGGCGGACTTCGGGGACAAGATCCGCTTCAACACCCGGTTTCAGCGGTTCCTCCACCGGGACTGGGCGCCGGTGACGGGGGACAACCGGGACGAGGTGCTGGCCTTTCTGGGCCGCCACCCCCAGTTTATGGCCAAGCCCTCCCAGGGCAGCTGCGGCTGGGGCATTGAAAAGCTGAAAACAGAGGATTTCCCCTCCCTGGACGCCCTGTACGCCCGCCTGGCGGAAAAGGCCCCCTTGCTGGAGCTGGAGCAGGTCATCCAGCAGCATCCAGCGGTTGCGGCCATCTACCCCGGCTCCATCAACACGGTGCGCATGGTGACCATCCGGGGCCGGAGCGGGAAGGTCTATCTGGTCACCGCCATGTTCCGCATCGGCAACGGCAAGTTTGTGGACAACTTCAACAGCGGCGGCATGGTGGCTCCCATGGACCCGGAGACAGGCACGGTGACCGACCGGGCGCTGGACAAGCAAAAGAACCTGTACGCCGACCACCCGGCCACCGGGGCGCGGATCAAGGGCTTCACCTTCCCGGACTGGGACAGGGCCCGGGAGCTGGTCACAGAGGCGGCCCAGGTGATCCCGGAGGTGGGCTACGTGGGCTGGGACGTGTGCTTCACCCCGGAGGGCCCATGCCTGGTGGAGGGCAACCAGTTCCCCGGCCACGACATCTACCAGCTTCCGGTGCACACGCCGGATAAAATTGGCATCATGCCCCGGTTCCGGGCCATCGAAGCGGAAGAGGAAAAGCTGAACAAACAGTAAAACAAGCCGCCCTTTCCAGATGGAAAGGGCGGCTCTTTTGCGCAGAACTCATCGTGGCCGACGAAAAGCAATGGATAACAACTGGGGGCGAAACGATTTAAAGTTTCTTTTTCGGTTCCTTTTCTTTTTAAAGAAAAAGGAACCAAGAAAACGAGATCAAGGAACGGAACGAAACTATTCCACCGTTTTCAGGCTCTCCACCATGTCCACCTTTTTCAGCTTGAAGTGGGCGGCGATGTTCACCGCGGCGGAGAACACCACCGTCAGCGCCGCCGCCAGCCAGTATGCGTAGGGGGGCGCCGTCCGGCCGAACATGACCATCTCCACCTCCACCGTCAGCACCACCCAGGCGTGGAGGAACCGGCCCATCACCAGCCCCAGCACGATGCCGAACAGGGTGAGGAACAGGTTTTCCCGGTAGACGTAGGCGGTGACCTCCCGGTCAAAGAAGCCCAGCACCTTCAGGGTGGCCAGCTCCCGCACCCGCTCGGTGATGTTGATGTTGGTGAGGTTGTAGAGCACCACGAAGGCCAGGGCCGCCGCCGCAGTGATGATGATGACCACGGCGTAGTCGATGGCCTCCATGCTGTCGGTGAAGTTGTCCCGCAGTGTGGCGATGTAGGAGTAGGAATCCACCCCGTCCATGGCCATCAGGTCGGCGGACACGGTATCCGACTCCGCCTCCCCCGCGCCGTCGGCGTAGCGCAGGAGCATGGCGTTATGCTCCGAGGGCTCCCCGAAAAGAGCCTGGTAGCACTCCGCGGACAGGTAGATATAGTGGTAGGCATAGTTTTCCGCGATGTCCGCCACCCGGGCCTCCACCCGCCTGCCGTCGTAGTCCAGGGTTATGGCGTCCCCCACGGATACCTCCAGCAGCTCGGACAGTTTTTCGGTGACCACCACCCCGTCGCCGGACAGGCGCACCGGCTCGTCGTCGGTGCGGTGGCCCAGCTGGATGAACTCCATGAACCGCTCCTGGTCGTCCACCACGAACAGATACGCATCGTGGGCGGGGCCGTTGGTGGATGCCTCCAGCAGGGTCTGGCTGGTGAGGAGGTGGTCCTCCACCCAGGGGCTGCCGGACAGGTAGCCGTCAACCGTTTCCAGATTGTCCGCCCCGGCCTTTTTGTCCAGGCCCAGGATGGCGTCATAGAGGAACACGTGGTAGAACTGCTGGTTCAAAATGGAGAAGATGGACTCGTGCAGCCCAAAGCCGGTGACGATAAGGGCGGTGCAGCCGCCGATGCCGATCACCGTCATCCAGAACCGGCGCTGGTAGCGGAACAGGTTGCGCATGGTCACCTTCCAGGTGAAGGTGAGCCGCCGCCAGACCGGGCGGATGTACTCCAAAAACACCCGCTTGCCCGCCTTGGGGGCCCGGGGGCGCATCAGGCTGGCGGGGGTGGCCATCAGGGTGGACAGGCAGGCCCACAGCGCCGCCCCGGTGGTGCAGGCCGCCGCGGCCAGCACCGCGCCGGTGTACAGCTCCACCTGGGGCTTGAACTCCAGGGGAGGGATGGCGTACATGATATTAAAGGCGTTGGCGATGACCAGGGGGATGAGGGTGCAGCCCAGGGCCAGCCCCAGAATTCCCCCCACCAGGCTGGCGGAAAAGGCGTAGCCGATGTATTTCTTGGCGATGGCAAGCCTTGAGAAGCCCAGGGCCTTCAGCGAGCCGATCTGGGTGCGCTGCTCCTCCACCATCCGGGTCATGGTGGTCAGGCAGGCCAGCGCCGCCACCAGGAAGAAGATCACCGGGAACACGTTGGCCAAGTTGCTCACCCGGCCGGAGTCCTGGGAATAGCCCACAATGCCCGCGTTGGTGAACCGGCTGAGGACGTACCACTCGCACTCCTCCACATTGTCCAGCTCCGCCTGGGCGTCGTCCAGCTTCTTCTGGGCGTCGGCAATCTCCTCCTCCGCCTCTTTTCTGCCGTCCTCGTACTCCTCCAGGCCGTCGGCGTACTCCTTCTCGCCGTCGTTGAGCTCCTTCAAGGCGTCGTCCAGCTCCTGGCGGCCCTCGATTCGAGCGTCGTTCAGCTCCCGGATGCCCCGGTTGTATTCCGCCCAGCCGTCCCGAATGTCAATCTCCGCCTGATTCAGCTCCCCCAGGGAGGAATCCAGGGCGGCCCTGCCGTCGTCCAGCTCCGCCTTGGCACTGTCCAGCTCCGCCTTGACGGAATCCAATTCCGCTTTAGCGCTGTCCAGCTCCGCTTTGACGGGGGCCAGCTGGGCGTATCCCGCGTCAATCTGGGCCTGGGCCGCGTCCAGCTGGGCCTTCTGCGCCGCCATCTGGGCCGCAGCCATGTCATACTGAGGGGTGCCCTCATACTGGGCCAAAGCGGCGTGATACTGGGCCCAGCCCTCGTCCAGCTTGGCCTTCTGCTCCTCCAGGGGGGCGGCGGCCTCCTGGTACTGGGCCAGACCGTCATTGTATTCCGCCAGCCCACCGTTATATTGGGCCAAGCCGTCGTTGTATCGGGCCAGCCCGTCCTCATAGTCCGCCAGCCCGTCCTGGTACTTCACCCGGCCGTCGGCCAAGTCCCGCTCCCCCTGACGCAGACCGGCCAGGGCGTCGTTCAGCTCCCGCTGGGCGTCGGCGGTCTCCCGCTCCAGGGTGTCCTCCCCGTCGTGGTACTCCGCCCAGCCGTCGTCCAGTTCCGCCCTGGCGTCCTGAAGTTCCCGCCATGCGTCGTCCAGCTCCTGTTCCGCGTCCGCCTTGGCGTCCTCAAACTCCGCCCAGGCGTCGTCCAGCTCGTCCTGGGCGTCGCCGACGAGCTCGTCATACCGGGCCTGCGCACGCTCCTCCGCCAGAGGGTCCAGGCTGTCCGTCAGCGCGTCGATCCGGTCCTCGTACTCGTCCCCGTAGGTGTCCAGGGAGGCCAGCCCCTCCCCGGTGAAATAGGCGCAGGTGTAGTGGTCAAAGGTAAAGTTCTCCCCCGGCACGTAGACGAAGGCGTCCACCGAGCCGCTGCCCAGGGAGGTGGCCCCCCGGTCCAGCCCCACGTACAGCGGGGAGGTCACCTTTCCCACAATGGTGTAGGAGGTGTTGACCAGATCCCCCTCGTTGTCCTCTTCCAGAGTGAGTTCCAGCGTGTCCCCCACCTGGAGGCCCAGCTTCACCAGCAGCAGGCCCTCGGTGACACATTCGTCGGGTGCTTCCGGCAGACGGCCCTCCTTGACCTCCAGCAGGTTCAGCTTTTCCGGCATGGACCGCACGCTGACAATCCGGTCCACGGCCACCGCGTCCAGGTCCCGGCAGCCCTCCACCGCCTCAATGCCCTCCGCCCCGGCCAGGGCGGACAGGTCGCCGTCCGTCAGGCCCAGGGTGGACAGCACGTATCCGTCCATCAGATTGGTGCGGTCGTAGTAGTTGTCGGCGGTGAACTGCATATCCGGGGCGGCGGTGCGCAGGCCGGACAAAAAGGCAACCGCCAGCGCCGCCAGCACCAAAATGGACAGGTAGCGGTTCATGGTGCCCCGGATCTCCCGGATGGCGTCGGTGTTCAGATGGTTTTTTCTTCTCGCCGTTACCATTCGATCTCCTCCACAGGGGTGGGATGGGCGTTGCGCTCCACCGCCGCCACCCGTCCGCTCTTGATGTGGATGACCTTGTCCGCCATGGGGGTGAGGGCGGTGTTGTGGGTGATGACGATGACGGTCATGCCCTCCTGGCGGCAGGTGTCCTGGAGCAGCTTCAAAATGGCCTTGCCCGTCACGTAGTCCAGGGCCCCGGTGGGCTCGTCGCACAGCAGCAGCTTGGG
>ERZ779626.794-NODE-794-length-16622-cov-8.552242_pt1 | contig 16622 bp, 16 predicted proteins | sample MGYA00514209_ERZ779626 | MGnify/ENA primary metagenome ERZ779626 (study PRJEB29562, sample SAMEA4376713) | mouse gut metagenome | isolation source: Cecum | study: EMG produced TPA metagenomics assembly of the A DSS colitis mouse model was used to assess the...
TGCCTCCGCCTTTTCCCATTCCCGGAAAGATTTTCCTTGCGCCTTTAGCCCATCCCGGTTATAATGAAACTGGATTCTTATGTTTCAGAAAAACAGGCGGCGCAAGGAAGCCGCCGGGAGGGATGCTGTATGCCAAAGCCTATCATCGCCATCGTGGGCCGCCCCAACGTGGGCAAGTCCATGCTGTTCAATAAAATCATCGGGAAACGCCTGTCCATCGTGGAGGACACCCCCGGCGTCACCCGGGACCGCATCTACGGGGAGTCCGACTGGTGCGGCCGGGCCTTCACCCTGGTGGACACCGGCGGCATCGAGCCCCGGACGGACAGCCAGATTCTGGAGTTCATGCGGGACCAGGCCCAGACCGCCATTGAGACCGCCGCGGTGATTGTCTTTTTGACGGACATCCGGACGGGCCTCACCGCCTCGGACCAGGAGGTGGCCGCCATGCTGCTGCGCAGCGGGAAGCCCATTGTGCTGGCGGTGAACAAGATGGACTCCACCGGGGCCCCGGACCCGGATTTCTACGAGTTCTACAATCTCGGCCTGGGGGACCCCATCGCCGTCTCCGCCGTCCACGGACACGGAACCGGGGACCTGCTGGACGCCTGCCTCCAGTACTTCCCGCCGGAGGACGGGGAGGAAGAGGAGGACGATGCCATCAAGGTGGCGGTTATCGGAAAGCCCAACGCGGGAAAGTCCTCCCTGGTGAACAAAATCCTGGGGGAGGAGCGGGTGATTGTCTCCGACATGGCGGGCACCACCCGGGACGCCATCGACTCCCGGTTTGAAAACGACAAGGGCAAATTCGTCTTCATCGACACGGCGGGCCTCCGGCGCAAGAGCAAGGTGGAGGAGGCCATTGAAAAGTACAGCGTCCTCCGGGCCACTATGGCCATCGAGCGCTCGGACGTGTGCCTGATTCTGATTGACGCCACGGAGGGGGTCACGGAGCAGGACACGAAGGTGGCGGGCCTGGCCCACGAGGCGGGAAAAGCCAGCATCATCGTGGTGAACAAGTGGGACCTGGTGGAAAAGGACGGCAAGACCATGGACCGCATGCGCAAGGAGGTCCAGGAGGGTCTGAGCTTCATGGCCTACGCCCCCATCCTCTTCATCTCCGCCAAGACGGGCCAGCGGGTGGACCGGCTCTTTGAGCTCATCGACTACGTCAGCAACCAGGCGGCCACCCGCATCACCACCGGCATGCTGAACGACGTGCTGGCGGACGCCCAGACCCGGGTCCAGCCCCCCACGGACAAGGGCCGGCGGCTGAAAATCTACTATATGACCCAGGTGGGCGTGAAACCGCCCCACTACGTCATCTTCTGCAACGACACCCGGCTGTTCCACTTTTCCTATCAGCGGTATCTGGAGAACTGCATCCGCAATACCTTCGGCCTGGAGGGAACGCCCATCCGCATTTCCATCCGGCAGAGGGGCGACAAGGAGGTTTGAGTATGGAGAACCTGTGGCTGGCGATGCTCCTAATCTATGGCGGAACGGCCGTAGTGTCCTATTTTCTGGGCTGCTTCAACGGCGCGGTGATTGTGTCCAAGTATATCCTCCGGGATGACATCCGGAACCACGGCAGCAGAAACGCAGGCTTGACGAATTTTCACCGGACCTTTGGCGGCGGGCTGACCTTTGTGGTGATTCTCTGCGACGTGCTGAAAGCGGTGATTGCCGTGCTGCTGACCAGCACCGTGTTCGGCGGGGCCGTGACGGCCAAATACTGGGCGTGCCGGTGCTGCCTCCTGGGCCACATGTTCCCCTGTATGTTCCGCTTCAAGGGCGGCAAGGGCATCCTCTCCGGCGGCGCCATCGCCCTCATGATTGACTGGCGCATCGCCCTGGTGGTCTGGGGGGGCTTCCTGATCCTGACGGCTCTGACCCGGTATGTGTCCCTGGGCTCCCTGTGGGCCGGGGCCAGCTTCCCCTTTATCAGCTGGTACTGCTATCCGGAGGTTCGAATCGTAGTGCTGGCCTTCCTCCTGGGGGGGCTGGTGGTCTGGCAGCACCGGGGCAACGCCCAGCGGCTGCTTCACGGCACGGAACGAAAGCTCTCGTTCCACAAGAAGAAGGAGGGCGGAGCATGAAAGCGGTGGTACTGGGCAGCGGCGGCTGGGGCACGGCCCTGGCGCTGGTGCTGTGCGGCAACGGACACGACGTGACCCTCTGGTCCCGGACCCCCGCCAAGGCGGAGGAGATGGCCCGGACCCGGGAAAATCCACTTTTAAAGGGCATTCCCCTGCCGGAGGCGCTGAAGATCACCGGGGACCTGAGCTGCCTGGAGGGAGCGGAGCTGGTGGTCAGCGCGCCGCCGTCCTTCGCCGTCCGGGAGACGGGGAAGAACATCGCCCCCTATCTCCGGCCCGGGATGGTTCTGGTGACCGTCTCCAAGGGCATCGAGCGGGACACGAATCTCCGCATGAGCCAGGTTTTACGGGAGGCCACCGGGGACGTGTGCCGGGGAATCGTGGCCCTTTCCGGCCCCTCCCACGCGGAGGAGGTGGGCCTCCGGCTGCCCACGGCCTGCGTGGCCGCCTGCCCGGAGCTGGAGGAGGCCCGCTTCGTCCAGGAGGCCTTCATGAGCGACTGCTTCCGGGTCTACACCAGCTATGATATTGTGGGTGTGGAGCTGGCGGCGGCGCTGAAAAACGTCATCGCCCTCAGCTGCGGCATCTGCGCGGGCCTGGGCTTCCAGGACAACACAAAGGCCCTGCTGATGACCCGGGCCATGGCGGAGATCACCCGGCTGGGAGAGCACTTGGGCGGCGTCCGGCGGACCTTCGGCGGCCTTGCGGGCATGGGGGACCTGATTGTCACCTGCACCTCCATGCACTCCCGGAACAACCGGGCGGGCATCCTCATAGGCCAGGGCAAATCTGTCCAGGAGGCTATGAAGGAGGTCGGAGCGGTGGTGGAGGGCTACTACGCCGCCGAGAGCGTCCACCAGCTGGCGGCCCGGGAGGGCGTGGAAATGCCCATCTGCCGGTGCGCCTATGAGGTGCTGTATGAGGGCCGGCAGGCCCGGGACGTGGTCCCGGAGCTGATGGGCCGCCCGGGAAAGGACGAGCTTTTGGGAACCGCCTGGCTGTGAGAAACAGCGAAGCAGAACACGCTGGAGGACCTGCGGAGGCAGGTCCTCCTTTTATGCTCCAAATTTTTTGTAATAAAAACAAAAAATTTGTTTGACAAAGGTCGACCTTTGTGCATATAATAGAAGTCAAGGACCCGGCGGCGCGGCCGGGCATGATGAGGAGAAAGGAAGCGACTTCTATGAACCAGACACGGCAAGCCCCGGAATCCAGCATCCACAACATTTATCAATTGGACGGGAGGGTGCCCCTTGGAAAGGCCATCCCCTTCGGCCTCCAGCACATCCTGGCGATGTTCGTCTCCAACCTGGCCCCCATTACCCTCATCGCCGCTTCCGCCCAGCCGGCCCTCAGCCAGGCCGAGGTGGCGGTCCTGCTGCAAAACGCCATGTTCGTGGCTGGCATCGCGACCTTGATTCAGTTGTATCCAATTTGGAAAATCGGGTCCCGGCTGCCGGTGGTCATGGGGGTCAGCTTTACCTTCGTGGCGGTGCTCAGCTCCATCGCCGCCAACTACGGCTATCCTTCCCTCGTCGGGGCGGTCATCGTAGGCGGCCTGCTGGAGGGCACCCTGGGCCTTCTGGCCAAGTACTGGCGGAAGATTATCACGCCCATCGTGGCCGCTTCCGTGGTGACGGCCATCGGCTTCTCCCTCTTCACTGTGGGTACCCGGTCCTTCGGCGGCGGCTATGCCGAGGATTTCGGCTCCGCCCAGAACCTGCTGCTGGGCGTCATCACCCTGGCGGCATGCCTCCTGTGGAACACCCTGTCCAAGGGCTACCTGAAACAGCTCAGCGTCCTGGCGGGCCTGGTGGTGGGTTACATCGCCGCCATTTTCATGGGCAAGGTGGACCTGGGGACGCTGATGTCCGGCGGGCTCATCGCCCTGCCCCGTTTCCTGCCTTACATGCCGGAGTTCCACCCCGGCGCTGTGGCCTCCGCCTGCATCATCTTCCTGGTTTCTGCGGCGGAAACCATCGGGGATACCTCCGCCCTGGTCTCCGGCGGCCTGGACCGGGAGATCACCAGTGATGAGATTTCCGGCTCCCTGGCCTGCGACGGCTACGCGTCCACCATCGCCGCCCTGTTCGGCTGTCCGCCGGTGACCTCCTTCTCCCAGAACGTGGGCCTGGTGGCCATGACCAAGGTGGTGAACCGCTTTACCATCATGACCGGCGCGGTATGCATGCTGCTGGCGGGCCTGCTGCCGCCGGTGGGCAATTTCTTCGCCTCCCTGCCGGAGTCCGTGCTGGGCGGGTGCACCATCATGATGTTCGGCTCCATCGTCATTTCGGGCATGCAGATGATCGCCAACTGCGGCTTCTCCCAGCGGAACGTGACTATCGCGTCGCTGTCCCTGGCCATCGGCATCGGCTTCACCGCGACCAGCGAGGCGGATATCTGGAACATTTTCCCGGAGACCATCCAGTCCGTGTTTTCCTCCAACGTGGTGGCCGTGGTCTTCGTGGTGTCCATCATCCTGAGCCTGGTCCTGCCCAAGGACATGGACATCAAGAAGGTTGGAACAGATTGAGTACATCGCCTTCCGCAAAAAAAGTTCCCCTCCTCTCGGAGGGGAACTTTTTTTGCGGTGGAAACTTACTTCGCGGCAATGGCCTCGATCTCGCAGAGGACGCCCTTGGGCAGGTCCTTCACGGCCACGCAGGAGCGGGCGGGCTTAGAGGTGAAATACTTGGCATAGACCTCGTTGAAGGCGGCGAAATCGCCCATGTCGGCCAGGAAGCAGGTGGTCTTGAACACCTTGTCGAAGCCGGCGCCGGCGGCTTCCAGGATGGCGCCCACGTTCTTGCAGCTCTGCTCCGCCTGGGCGGCGATGCCGGCGGGCACCTCGCCGGTGGCGGGGTCCACGGGGATCTGGCCGGAGGTATAGACAAAACCGTTCACTTCAAAACCCTGGGAATAGGGACCGATGGCGCCGGGGGCGTTCTTGGTTTCCAGAACTTTCATGTTGACAGTCTCCTTTTTGTATTTGATACTTCTACTTTAATACAAAGAATGGAGAAAAGCAAGGGGAGGCGTGAGAAAATTTTTGAAAAGTGAAAAACTTTTCTAGGACGGGAGGCGGACGCTGGTACTCACCATGCCGGAGAACGGCAGGATGTACGCCTGGTCCTCCTCCGGGAACTCTGACAAGGCGGCTTCAAAGGCGGGAGAGTCCGCCTCGGCCTGGGTGGCAAGAATCCCGCTCAACGGCGTCTGGAAATCCGCCCGCGCGTCCCTGGTTGCCAGGAAGAAGGACATGACCGCCCGGTCCCGGTCCTGCTGGTTCTCCCCCACGGCGGCCTTTGCCACAGCGTCCATCAGGGGATTGAACCAGTCGGAGCCGTACATAAACCGGCCCAGAACACCCCAGTTGTCCGCCGTGGCCTCGCCCACGCAGTTTAGAAGGTCCATATCCTCCATGTCCTCCGGCCGGAATTCCAGATCCAGCACCAGCTGCTGGAGGCGCTGGTTCCGCTCCATGTAGCCCTGGTCCACCTCCGGGACCCGCTCAAAGCTGCCCTCGGCAGTCTCGTGGCCGAAGTAGTCTTTCACAAAGGCCTCCGCCGCCCCAACGGGGGTCAGCAGCTCGGGATGCTCCCCGGCGTCGCACGCCGCCTGGAGGTCCGCGTAATGCTCGGCGGCGGGCTTGCCGCTGTCGGGGAAGTAGAGGTACTGAGTGCCCCGCTCGTCCAGCCACTGCTCTACGGCCCACAGGCCCCCCTCGCCCTGCCGGGCGGGCTGGCGGAGGAGGAGCTGATTGTAGATGCGGGTATCGCCGTCCTTTAGGAAATAGGGGTAGTATTTTAGGACCACATGGCCCCCGCTTTCGTCCAGCCGGCCCAGGAAATCTTGAACGGAGAAGGACTGGAGGTTGTTTCGGGTGAGGAAGTCCTCCCGGACCTGGGGGCCCAGCTTGCAGAGCTTCTCCCACACAGGCCAGTCCGGGTGGTCCGGGACGCTTTCGGCATCCGGGCGGTAGAACTGCACGTCGGTGGGGTAGGTGTAGGCGTAGTACCGCTCCCCGTCGGCGGCGAAGACCTCGATGCCGGAGCCGTCGGAGCTGATGTGCTGCTCAAAGGCCGCCTGGTCCATCGCCAGAAAGCCGAAGAGGAAGCCCCCCTCGCCGCCGAAGTCCTCCATGGCCGCCTCGTAGGAGGCTTTTTCGTAAACGGAAATCAGGGGCTTCCAGCTCTCCTCAGCGTCGGGGAAGTCCGTATCTACCCGCAGGAGGTCCAGGTGTTCGGTGGGCAGGGCCACGCTCAGCCCGCCGCAGTCATAGACGGTCATATCCTCGCCGCCGTCCGGGGGAAGCGGGTCCCGCCCGGCGTCCGGCGCCTCCGCCCCGCCGCCGCAGGCGGTGAGCGTGAGCAGACAGGCCAGCGCCAGGGTGAAGACTTCTAATCGGCGCATGGACAGAACTCCTTTCCTTGTATCAAATGCTTATTATAAAGTATAACAGCTTCCCTTCGGGAAGAAGTTACAAAAGAAAAACAAAAAGCGACAAACCGGAAACGAAAAAACAGGAGCTTCCGCTGTTGTGAATCCGGTTTAGACGTGGTATAATCATCCAGACTGTAATTTTTCCTTTTGACAGGAGGTTTCCCCTATGAAGCTCATGGTCATCGACGGAAACAGCATCATCAACCGGGCCTATTACGGCATCCGGCCCCTGACGACCCGGGACGGGCTCTACACCCACGCCGTCTTCGGCTTCCTGACGACGCTTCTGCGCCTGGAGGGGGAGGAGGCCCCGGACGCGCTGTGCGTCACCTTCGACCTCCACGCCCCCACCTTCCGCCACAAGGCGGACGCGGCCTACAAGGCCACCCGGAAGCCCATGCCGGAGGAGCTGCGGATGCAGGTGCCGGTTTTAAAGGAAGTCCTGGACGCGCTGAACATCCCCCGCTATGAGCTGGAGGGCTGGGAGGCGGACGACCTTTTGGGCACAATCTCCCGGAAATGCGGGGCGGCGGGCTGGGAGTGCGTCGTGGTCACCGGGGACAAGGACAGCCTCCAGCTTATCAACGAAACGACCCGGGTGAAGCTGGTCTCCACCCGCATGGGCCAGACCACCACAAAGGACATGACGGAGGCGGCCTTCCGGGAGGAATACGGCTTTGACCCCATTCATATGATCGACCTCAAGGCCCTGATGGGGGACAGCTCCGACAACATCCCCGGCGTGAAGGGCGTGGGGGAAAAGACCGCCATGGGCCTGATTCAAATGTATGGCTCCATTGACCATCTCTATGCCCACATGCCGGAAATCGTGACCGCCCCGGATACTCCCGCCAAGCCCGGCATGGTCAAAAAGCTGGCGGAGGGGGAGGCGGACGCCCGGCATTCCTGCTGGCTGGCCACCATCGTCACCGACGCGCCCCTGGACTTCTACCCGGAGGACAATCTGCGCAGGGCCCCGGGCCCCGGGGCCTATCCGCTGTTTTTGAAGCTGGAGTTCACCAAGCTCATGGAGAAATTCGGCCTCAGCGCCGGGGCCGCCCCGGCCCCCGAGGCCCGGAAGGAAGCCGCCGCCGCCGTGGAGACCGTGACGGACCCCGCCCGGGGGGCGGAGCTGCTGGACCTCTGGAAGGCGGCGGACCACGTGTCCCTGCTGGCCCTGCCGGACTGCTCCGCCGCAGGGGTCTTCTGCGAGACGGGAGAGGGCCGCGCCGTAATGGCGGAGCTGTTCTTCGAGCGCTATCAGGGGGATTGGAACGGCCTGCTGTCGGCCCTTTTTTCGGAGGAGGTCAAAAAGGTCTCCCACAACGTCAAGGACCTGACGCGGACGCTGCTGGAAAACGGCCTTCCGGCGGAGGGCTTCATCTTTGACACAGCCCTGGCGGCCTACCTGCTGGACGCCACGGCGGGGAGCTATGACCTTCAGCGCCTCTTTGTCTCCTACTTCAGCGAGGAGCTGCCCCAGCCGCTGTACCTGGAGCCGGACGCCTTCTCCCTCCTGGGAAACGGGGACGCCGCCGCCGCCCTGGACCGCTATGCCGCGGCGGTGGAGGCCCTGTACGGCGCCCTGGCCCCCAGGCTCCGGGAGCGGGGCCAGTGGGAATTGTTCCAGACCGCCGAGCTGCCCCTCTGCCGGGTGCTGGCGGAGATGGAGCGGGCGGGCTGCGGCGTGGACGCCCGGGCCCTGCGGGACTTCGGCGAGAGCCTGTCCGCCCGGATCGCCGGGCAGGAGGCCGCCATTTACGAGATGGCCGGGGGGACCTTCAACATCAACTCCCCGAAGCAGCTGGGAGAGGTGCTGTTTGAGCGCCTGGGCCTCCCCCACGGGAAGAAGACCAAGACCGGCTGGTCCACCAATGCCGACGTGCTGGAAAAGCTCCGCTTTCAGCACCCCATTGTGGACGCGGTGCTGGAGTACCGGCAGTACGCCAAGCTGAAATCCACCTACGCCGACGGCCTTTTGAAGGCCATGGACCCCGACGGGCGGGTGCGGACGAAGTTCCAGATGACCGTCACCGCCACGGGCCGCCTCAGCTCCACGGAGCCGAACTTGCAGAACATCCCCACAAGGACGGACCTTGGCAGCGAGTTCCGCCGGATGTTCACTGCGGCGGAGGGCTGCGCGCTGGTGGACGCGGACTACTCCCAGATCGAGCTGCGCATCCTGGCCCACATCGCCGGGGACGAGGCCATGGAGACGGCGTTTCTAGCGGGAGGCGACTTCCACGCCGAGACGGCGGCCAAGGTCTTCCATGTGAACCGGGAGGACGTGACCCACGAGATGCGCCGCCGGGCCAAGGCGGTGAACTTCGGCATTGTCTACGGCATCTCCCCCTTCTCCCTCAGCCAGGACCTGGGGGTCACCATGGCGGAGGCCAGGGAATACATGGACGGCTACTTCGCCGCCTTCCCCGGCGTGCGGCATTATATGGACGAGGTGGTCCGGAAGGCCCGGGAGACGGGGTATGTGGAGACCCTGCTCCACCGCCGCCGGGACCTGCCGGAGCTGACCTCCTCCAATAAGAATATGCAGTCCTTCGGCGAGCGGGTGGCCCTGAACATGCCCATCCAGGGCACGGCGGCGGACGTGATGAAGCTGGCCATGGCGGCGGTTTGGAAGCGCCTCCGGGCGGAGAAGCCCCAGGCCCGGCTGGTGCTCCAGGTCCACGACGAGCTGATCGTGGAATGCCCCGAGGCGGAGGCGGAGGCCGTGGCCCGGCTGCTGGAGGAGGAGATGGAGCACGTGGTCCAGCTCTCCGTCCCCCTGACGGCGGAGGCCCACTGGGGGAAGAACTGGCTGGAGGCGAAGGGATGACGGAGCAGATCGGGCTTTCCTGGCTGGGGGCGCTGTTTCTGCTGGCGCTGATCGTTCCCAATCTCCTGTGGACCCGCCGGAAGCCCAGGGACTACGACCCCTCCCGTGAAGACCGCCGCCTCACCCTGCTGGAGCGGACCGGACAGGTCTGGGTCACCTGCGGGGCCCTGCTGAGCCCGGGGATCCGTTTGGGGCCCTGGTCCGGCTGGTCCTGGTGGCTGGCGGGGGCAGCGGCGCTGATGGCCTTATACGAATGCTGGTGGGTCCGCTATTTCCAAAGCCCCCGGACCATGGCGGACTTCACCGCGGGACTCTTGGGCGTCCCCGTGGCGGGGGCCAGCCTGCCGGTGGCGGCGTTTTTCCTGCTGGGAATTTACGGCCGGGTTTGGTGGCTGCTGCCGGGAGTTTTAATTTTGGGAATCGGCCATATCGGCATTCATCTGGGGCACCGGAGGGAGGCGCTGGCATGAAGCGCCTGATCGTTCTCTTGGGCGTGGCGGGGGTGTCCCTGTCGGCCCTGCTGGTCCGGTGGTCCACGGCGCCGTCCCTCATCCTGGCACTGTACCGGATGGTGTTCGCGGCGGCGCTGATGACGCCGGCGGCCCTGCGGGGGGGAAGCCTCTCCGGCCTGACCCGGCGGGAGCTGCTGTTGAGCCTCCTCAGCGGAGCCTTTCTGGGCCTCCACTTCGCCTGTTATTTTGAGGCCCTGAACCGGACCTCCATCGCCTCGGCGGTGGTACTGGTGGACACGGAGGTCCTGTTTGTGGCCCTGGCCTCGGCGCTGATTTTAAAGAAAAAGCTCAGCCCCCGGGCGTGGCTGGCGGTGCTGACGGCCTTCGGCGGCGGCGCCCTGGTGGCCCTGGCGGACCGCTCCGGGGGGACGGGGGCCCTGACGGGGGACCTGATCGCCCTGGCGGGGGCGGCGTGCGTATCGGTGTACACCATGCTGGGGGCCGTATGCCGGGAACGGCTGAGCACTACGGCCTATACATACCTGGTCTACCTCTCGGCCTCCGGGACGCTGCTGGGCATCGCCCTGGTTACCGGGACGCCCCTGCTGGGGTACGGCCCGGTAAACCTGCTGACGGGCCTGGGGCTGGCGGTGTTCTGCACCCTGCTGGGCCACAGCGTGTTCAGCTGGGGCCTCAAATACCTGCCCCCGGCCTTTATCTCCACGGTGAAGCTGCTGGAGCCGGTGTTTTCCGCCCTGTACGGCCTGTTCCTCTTTGCGGAGCGGCCCGGCGGGCTGGTGATTCTGGGCGGGGCCCTGATTTTGCTGGGGATTGGGCTCTATAGTCAACACACTTGAAAAGAATCATGCGGATTCTTTTCAATCTGGCGGCAGAAAAACTGCCGCCAGGGGCCGCATAAGCGGCCGTGTGTTTGACTTCATAGTCGAGGCGCACGGGCAGGGCCCGTCCAGCGGGTCTTCGGCCCGCTGGTGGAACATCCGCATTTTGCGGATGTTTCAGTGCTTCAACTATACAGCCGGGAAACCGCATAGGAAGGAGCATTTATGGAACAGAACATGAAGGTTCAAATCGTCCCCATGAACGGGGACCATCTGGACGAGGTGGCGGAGCTGGAGCGGGTCTGCTTCCCGGACCCCTGGTCCCGAAACATGCTGAAGGAGGAATTGGAGAACGATCTGGCCGCCTTCCTGGTGGCCCTGGACGGACAGGGGGCCGTGGCGGGCTACGCGGGACTCCAGGTAGTGCTGGACGAGGGAAATATCCTCAATATCGCCGTCCGGCCGGACTGCCGCCGCCGGGGCGTGGCGGGACAGCTCTTGCAGGTGTTTTTGAACTTTGCCAGGGGAAACCGCTTGGCCTTTTTGACCCTGGAGGTCCGGGCCTCCAACTACGCCGCCATCGCCCTGTACGGAAGCCGGGGCTTCCGGGGCGTGGGGCGGAGGAAAAACTATTACGAACATCCCAGGGAGGACGCGGTCATCATGACCCTGGACCTCACCGGAGAACAGGAGAACGCATGATGGAACTGAAACTGGCCTCGCGGTCGCAGGTGGCGATGGTCTACGGGCGGGATTTGAAGCCCTCCTTCCCCCCGGCGGAGCTGAAGCCCCTGGCCAATATCCAGGCCATGTGCCGGGACGGCTGCTACCGGCCCTGGTGCCTCTTTGACGGGGAGGAAATCGCGGGAGAGTGCTTTTTATGGCTGGGCCGCCCCGGCTGGGCGCTGCTGGACTACCTCTGCGTGGCGGAGGGCCGGCGGAACGGCGGCGCGGGAGCCCGGATGCTGGAGCTGCTCCGCCGGGCGGAGCCGGACAAGGTGATCCTGGTGGAGAGCGAGGCCCCGGCCCACGCCCCGGACCCGGGGATGGCGGAGCGCCGTCTGGGCTTCTACGCCCGCTGCGGCCTGCGGACCGCCGGGTATGACACGGACGTCTTCGGGGCCCACTACAAGACGCTGTACCTCTCGGAAAAGCCCGTGCCGGACGAGCGGCTGATGGAGGAAAACCGGTTCATCTACCAGAACCGCTTCCCCAGGGAGAAGTACGGCCGCTACGTCCGCATTCCCCGGGACCCGGAGGCGGGCCCCATCGCGCAGGTGCCATGGAACGAAGATTAAGGGGGGAAACCCGTGAAAATTTTAGGCTTTGAGTCCTCCTGCGACGAAACCGCCGTGGCGGTGGTGGAGGACGGGCGGACCGTGCTGTCCGACGCCATCGCCTCCCAGGTGGAGGTCCACGCCCTGTATGGCGGCGTGGTTCCGGAAATCGCCTCCCGGAAGCACGTGGAGGCCATCGCCGCCCTGACGGAGAAGGCCCTGGCGGACGCGGGCTGCACCCGGGCGGACATCGACGCGGTGGCGGTGACCTACGCGCCGGGGCTCATCGGCGCGGTGCTGGTGGGGCTGAGCTTCGCCAAGTCCGCCGCCCTGGGGCTGGGGGTCCCCCTGATCCCCGTCCATCATATCCGGGGGCATATTGCCGCCAACTATCTGGCCTTCCCCGAGCTGGAGCCCCCCTTCCTGGCCCTGGCGGTTTCCGGGGGAAATACGCTCCTCATCGACGCGGCGGGCTATACGGACATGCGCATCCTGGGTGGCACCCGGGACGACGCGGCGGGAGAGTGCTTCGACAAGGCGGCCCGGGTGCTGGGCCTGCCCTACCCCGGCGGGAAACCCATAGACGAGCTGGCCCGGCAGTCGGCGGGAGGCGTGTATACGCTGCCCCACGCCCATGTGGACGGCGCGCCCCTGGACATGAGCTTTTCCGGCTTGAAGACAGCGGTGGTTAACCTGGCCCACCACGCCGGGCAGGTGGGAGAAGAGCTGGACCGGGCGGCCCTGGCCCGGGACTTCACCCAGGCCGTCAGCGATACCCTGGCGCCCCGCTGCATGGAGGCGGCGCGGCTCACGGGACGGAGGACCATCGTGGCCGCCGGAGGCGTGGCGGCGAATTCCATCATCCGGGCGGACCTGGAACGGGCCTGCCGGGCGGAGGGAATCCGGCTGTACCTGCCGCCCCTCCGCCTCTGCGGGGACAACGGGGCCATGATCGCGGCCCAGGGCTATTACGAGTACCTGGCGGGCCATACGGCGGGAATGGAGCTGAACGGATACGCCACCCGGGATATCTCCGAAGAGCTGAAAAACGCGTGAAGGCCGATGCCTTCACGCGTTTGCTATTCCGCAAAGGGGTCCCACTGGCATTTCTCCAGGTCCACCGTGCCGTCAGGCCGGAAGGGCACGCCCTCCGCCTCCAGCAGGGCCCGCTGAGTACCCGGGGCCCAGGTGTCAAACGCGGCCTTGGTGCCGCCGAAGCGGTCCGCCACCCGGTGGCAGGGGACGGCGTACAATATCCCGGAACCGGGCGAAGGTCCCGCCGCTCACCGCTCCCGCACCTCGTAGAGGTCCGTCCGGCGGGCGGAGAGGATGGGAAGCTGGCGGCGGATGGAATCCACCCGGCGGAAATCCAGGTCGGCGTACAGCGTGGCCTCCCCGGCCCCGGCCTGACAGAGGATGGAGCCCCAGGGGTCTGCGGCGATGGAATGGCCGTAGGCCGTGTAGGAGGCCGTCTCGTCCCGGGCGGAGGAAACCCCCACGGTGAAGCACTGGTTGTCCACCGCCCGCTGGCGGAACAGCAGCTCCCAATGGGCGGGGCCGGTGGTCATGTTGAAGGCGGCGGGGACAAAGACGCACTTGGCCCCCCGGAGGCACATGCACCGGGCCAGCTCTTCAAAGCGGAAGTCAAAGCAGACGCAAAGGCCCATGGTCCCAAACTCCGTCTCGAAGGTGGTGACGGCATTTCCCGGGGAAAGAACCTCCGACTCCCGGAATCGCTGGCCCCCTTCCACGTCAATGTCAAAGAGGTGGACCTTCCGGTGCTTGGCCAGGAGTTCCCCCTTCCGCCCGTAGACAAAGCTGGTGTTGTAGAGGCTTGCCCCCTCCACTTCCGGCAGGGAGCCGCCTACCACATAGAGCTCCAGCTCCGCCGCCAGGGCGGAGAGGGCGGACTGGGCTTCGCCGCCCTCCTCCTCGCCATACGCCCGGAAGCAGGCGTTGTCATAGGGACAGCAGAACATCTCCGGCAGAACGGCCACGTCCGCCCCCCGGGCCTTGACCTCCCGGAGGCGGCGGCAGGCGGTTTCCAGGTTCTCCCGTTTGTCCTCTGTCACGGGCATTTGAATCAGCGCGGCGCGCATAGAAGATTCCCCCTCGTGTTGTTTTTATTAATGGATTGTATCACAGGGCGAACCGTGTTACAATACGGAAAACGAACGAAGGAGGCCGAATAATGGCAGTTTACACGGAGAAAAAAACCTACCAGACCAAAGCCCACATGGGCATGATCGACGTGACGGAGGATTTCCAGCACGCGGTAACGGAGGCGTGCAAGCAGCACGGCATTTCCGCCGGGACGGTAACGGGCTTCACCACCGGCGGCGTGGCGGGGCTGACCACCCTGGAGTTCGAGCCGGGGATGGTGAACCACGATTTAAAGGCGGCGCTGGACGTGTTCTCCCCCTATCTGGACGAGACTGGGCACGTGGTGCCCTATTGGCACCACGAAACCTGGCACGACGACAACGGCTCGTCCCATATCAAGGCGGCTCTGCTGTCCCCCTTCATCACCGTCCCCTTTGTGGACGGGAAGATCACCGTGGGCCCCTGGCAGAACCTGACCCTGGTGGAGTGCGATACCCGAAACCGGGTCCGGGACATTGTGTTTCAGGTGATGGGGGAATAAGGTTCCCTCCGGCCTGAACAGAGCGCACGCGCCGCCTGCGGAGGAAGAGAGAAAAGCCGTGCCCCCGCGGGGTCTCCCGTCCGGAGGGCACCGCAGGCGTTCACTCAATTCCAAGCGCCGTCAGGGCGTCCCGGGTTTCCCGCCAGGCTTCCAGCAGGGCGGCGCGGCGGGCCCGGCCCGCCTCCGTCAGGCGGTAGTACTTCCGGGCCGGACCGCCGGATGCCTCCCCCTGATATCGCTCCGTATGCCCCTCCCGGCAGAGCTGGCGGAGGATGGCGTAGATGGCGCTCTCCTGCACGTCCGGGAAGACGGCGTGGAGGCGGCGGAGGAGCTCATAGCCGTACTGGTCCCCTCCGGCCATCAGGTGGAGGAGGCAGAGCTCCAGGAGGTCGCGTTTCAGCATAGGGAGACCCCCGTTCCCAGGAGGCCCACCGCCGTGATGAAGATCAGCCGTATCCAGTAAGGCCCTTGCCAGCCAACACTGCTCTCAAGGTTCATGCTGGTGAAAGTCTGCCACAAAAAAGAGTTCAGAACAACTCCCGTCAGCCCCCATATGTACATGGCCCGCCAGCGGCGGTCCTCCAAACGGGACTTGATAAGCCCGGTCATTCCCGCCGCACCCGCGATTAGAATGTTCAAGCAGGTAATCAGACGCACGGTCCAGGTCAGGTCTGGAAACAGGAAGTCTATCACATCAAAGCGCTCCGCCAGAATGGCCCAGAACAAAAACCACACCCAGGCGATTCCCAAGAGAATGAGGGCGAAGATCGGCAGGGTTCTCTTAGACAGGGCCCGCCCCTTTCTTCCGTTCCGCTGGAACCAGGCCAGCGGCAACACAATCCCTAGAGGGAACAGCGGCACAGAGAGCCGGGCGATGCTCCCGTTGCTATTCCAGAACATATGAGATATCCCGGACAGCCAAACCGTCAGCGATAATCCTTCCAAAATCGGGTCAACCGCCGGCAGAAGCACGCAGGCCGGCAAAACAAAAAACACCATCAGCCACCGGCGGTAGGCCTTCGGCTGGGCCAGCTGGCGCATTGCCGCCCGGGGCGTCCCCAGGTCCCGCCGCAGCTCCTCCTCGGACCGCCCCTCCACTATCTCCCGGTAATCCTCCAGCACCTCCGCCGCCTCCGCCGGGGGCAGATACCACCTTGCCGCCCGGGAAAGCCTGGAGAGATAATCCCGCCGCATAAAAACCGCTCCTTTCCGTTTATACTGTAAAAAATACAGTAGTCACTAAAGTGATTATATTCCGCGCCTCTCAAAATGTCAATAGAGCTACTGTAAAAAAATCAATAGTTTCCAGCCAACAATTCCCTTGACATTTCAGGTCGCTTCCGTTATCATGCAGGTATCGCTGAATTTCGACGGAAATTCAAATCTAAAGCGATGGAAAGAAGAGTTACAAGGAACACCGCGCCTGGTTGCCGCCGCTTCGGCTAAAATTCTCCTCCAGGCAGTCAGAGCGCGCGAAAGTTCTTTTGTTTCTTTTCTTTCAAGAAAAGAAACGGGGGAGGATACATGTCCAAAGAGTTGATTCGCCTGCGGGATCTCTGCATGGCGTACGACGACGAGCTGGTTCTCGATCACTTAAATCTTTATATCAATGACAAGGAATTCCTCACACTGCTAGGGCCCAGCGGGTGCGGCAAGAGCACCACGCTGCGGATTATCGGCGGCTTCACGGCACCACTGTCGGGAGACGTCCTCTTCGACGGTGTGAGGATTAACGATGTCCCGCCCTACAAGCGGCAGATTAACACGGTGTTTCAGAAGTACGCCCTGTTTCCCCATCTGAACGTCTTTGAAAACGTCGCGTTCGGCCTCCGGATGCAGCGCCGGCCCGACCCGGCGGATCCGAAGCGGAAGACCAAGCTCCCGGAGGAGGAAATCCGGGAGCGGGTCCTGGAGATGCTGGAGGCCGTGAGCCTCAAGGGCTTTGAAAACCGGCGGACCGACGCCCTCTCCGGCGGACAGCAGCAGCGGGTGGCCATCGCCCGGGCGCTGGTGAACCGGCCCAAGGTGCTGC
>ERZ779626.796-NODE-796-length-16591-cov-8.006229_pt1 | contig 16591 bp, 8 predicted proteins | sample MGYA00514209_ERZ779626 | MGnify/ENA primary metagenome ERZ779626 (study PRJEB29562, sample SAMEA4376713) | mouse gut metagenome | isolation source: Cecum | study: EMG produced TPA metagenomics assembly of the A DSS colitis mouse model was used to assess the...
GATAGTTTCCTCCTTGTTTAATTTCGCCTTTTTTCGAGAACTTTTTCGGCGCGATGCAGGGGATAAGCCATCCTGTGACCGTCCAGAGGCGAAAAGAGGTCCGCCATTGGAAGAATTGTGAGATTTCAACTTGTTTTTGTCCTGGGGCTGTGGTACAATAACTATAGTATTCCGCCCTATTTTTTCATCCATGAGGTGATCTTATGATAAGTGGTATTTCTGGAATGAGCCCCTGGTCCGCTTACGGCGTCTATGGCGCGTCCTACGCCGCCCGGGCTCAGGGCGCGGACAAGGCCCAGGCTGTCCAGCGGCCGTCGGCGGTGTGGACTGCCCGAAAGGCCGCCCAGCCCGAGACCCCTGTTCAACCCGTCTCCGCCGTCAAGCCGGTCAACGGCCAGGAGATGAAGCCCAGCCAGTTTGAGTTGAACATCCGGGAGGGCGCTGACCCGGTGGAGATGGCGGTGCGTATGCGCATCAGGTACATAGGAGACGACCCGGCCCAGCAGGGGGCCGCCGCCCAGGCTGCGGGCATGGACAAGGCCCAGGCCCCCGAGTTGGCCGGACTGAAGGGCACTGAGGCCCAGAAGGCTGCGCTGGGGGAGGCCAAGAGCCCCCAGGAGGTCATGGAGGAGGGCGAGTGCCAGACCTGTAAGGAGCGCAAATACCAGGACGGCTCCGACGACCCCGGCGTGTCCTTCAAGACCCCCACCAATGTGGCCCCGGAGCAGGCGGCCTCCGCCGTGCGGGGCCATGAGAACGAGCACGTGGTCCGTGAGCAGGCCAAGGCCCAGCGGGACGACCGCAGGGTGGTCAGCCAGTCTGTGACCTATCACAACGCGATCTGCCCGGAGTGCGGCAAGACCTACGTGTCCGGCGGCACCACCCGCACCGTCACCAAAGCCAATAACAGCCAGCAGGACGGCCAGCAGAGCCAGCAGCAGGACCCCCGGAAGCCCTTCTCTGCGGTGGCGTGAGAAAAAGGATGAAAATTGAGCCCCCCGGCTTTCACCGGGGGGCTCAATTCATGCCTTAGCGGGTTTGATGGGTTTGATCTTGGTCATGGCCCTGGAGATGGTCTCCAGGGAGGCGGTAGGGTTTCTCCGCTTGAGATAGGCGATGCAGCCCAGACAGGCGGGGATGAGGAACAGGTCGGCCAATATCCACGCCGCCGGGGAGGCAAAGCAGGCGGCGGTGTAACCCGCGGCGGGGACGAAGAGACGGCCCACAGCTGTGCGGGCGATCATCTCCAGCACACCGGCCAGGATGGCGAAAGCGCCGAAGCCCATGCCCTGGATGGAGAAGCGAAGGATGTTTACCAGGGCCAGAGGGAAGAAAAACGCGGCCTGTGCGACGATATACTGGCTGGTCAGTCCTACCAGCGTTTCCAACTGGGGCTCGGAGGAGCTGAGGAACAGCATGACGCTCTGGGGAGCGAAGAAGAACATTCCCACAAAGGCGGCGGCGGAGTAGCCCAGCCCCAGCAGGGAGCAGGACCGCACCCCCTGGCGCAGCCGGTCCAGGCGGCCCGCGCCCACGTTCTGGCCGCAGTAGGTGGCCATAGCGGCCCCCATGGCGTCAAAGGGGCAGGCCAGAAGCTGATACACCTTGCCGCCGGTGGCCACCGCAGACACGTAGACGCTGCCCAAGGCGTTGACGGCGGTTTGCATCACGATGGAGCCGATGGCGGTGATGGAGTACTGGAGCCCCATGGGCAGGCCCATGGCGCACAGCCCCTTGCAGGCGTCCCAGTCGAAGCGGCGCTCCTCCTGGGTGATGTGGAGGATGGGGAATTTCTTCACCATGTAGATCAGGCAGGCCACGCCGGACACCGCCTGGGACAGCACGGTGGCGATGGCCGCCCCGGCCACCCCTGTGTCAAAAAGCAGGATGAACATCAGGTCCAGCACGATGTTCAGTCCGGCGGACAGGGCCAGAAAATACACCGGGGTCCGGCTGTCCCCCAGGGAGCGGATGACGCCGGCCAGAAGGTTGTATAGGAAGATCACGGGTATGCCCATGAAAATGATGAAAATGTAGGCGTTGGCGTCTTCAAAGAGGTCGGCTGGGGTGTCCATGGCGGTGAGGATGTCCCGGCAGAAAATGCAGGTAGCCACGGTGAGCACCAGGGCGATGACGGCGGACAGGTAGGCTGCGTTGGCCACAAAACGGCGCATCTGGGGGTAGTCTTTCGCCCCCATCTTCTGGGCCACCGGGATGGCGAAGCCGGAGCACACGCCAAGACAGAAGCCGATAACAAAGAAGTTGATGGAGCCGGTGGAGCCCACCGCGCCCAGGGCCTGGGAGCCTAGGAGCTTGCCCACGATCATGGCGTCCACCATGTTATAGAGCTGCTGGAACAGCAGCCCGAACAGGGTGGGCAGCGTGAAGCCCAGGATCAGCCGCATGGGGCTGCCTGAGGTGAGATCTTTCGTCATAAGTGATTGCCTCCTTCCAAGGCGGGATGGTTTGGTTCGGTGAATGGCCTCCCTGGGGCGGGCCCTCTGCAACACGGCCCCAGCTTGCTGACCTATTATAGCCGTTTCGAGGAGGAAAGCAAGTGGTTTTTTTCACAAGAATTTCTTACGGATTTCTGTAGATATCGGAGTTTTACCAATTATGAAAAAAGAATCCGTGCAAATTGGTTGATTTTCCCGCAAACTGTTTGTGAAAAACGCCAAAGGTCCCGCCCCCATGGGGGCGGGACCTGATTTTTGTGCCGCGCGGGGCTCAGCGGGGCTTGCGTTTTTTGATCTCCTGCCGCTGAATGGTGAAAATGGCCTGGAGAAGCCGGTCCTGGTCCCGGGGGGACAGGGACTCAAACTGACAGCCGTAGCGGTTCACGCCCTTTCTCCACTCGCTGGCCCGGCGGATCTGGCAGTTGAAGGAAAAAGCGGGCGCGCCCGTGATGAGAGGGGCCTCATCAACCAGGAGCCGGTCGCCCTCCACAAAGATCTCAGGGCAGCTGATGAGAATACCCCCGGCGCTGATGTCCAGCACGTTGCAGGGGAACTGGGCCCCGGCCCGCCCGGAGCGGACCGCCCGCCTGCTGCATCTGGCCTCGATGTCTATACTGATGCTCTGGCGGAAAAAGGCCCGCTGCTCCCGGACGAAGGTGCTTTGGAGGCGGTCCACCTTCCACATGTGGATGGTGCTGCCGCACACCTTGGCGTGGAGTACGATGTTGCCCGACTCCTGGTAAAAGCGGACCTTAACCGGCTTGTTCACCAGCACCATGGGCAGGGTGTCGTCGTTGAGTTCCCGGATATACACCCCGCCGTTCTGGATTTTTTCGATCTTTCCCACATAAATCAGGCGGTTTTCCGGGGTCATTACCTCGGCCACTGTGCCGGGCTGCAGCAGAATGGTCTGTTCTGTGCCGGCATGGGGAACTGGCGTGTCACTCATGGTCCGAGCCTCCTTCTCACATGGTCATGACGAAATGGAGAATCACCGCCGCCTCCGCTCTGGTGATGGAGTTGTGGGGGAGCAGGCGGCCGTTGTCGCCGTTTACCGCACCCAGCTGGACCAGGGCGCTCACCGCGTTCCGGGCGTAGGGGGAGACGGTGGAGCCGTCGGAGAACTGGTTCAGAATGGAGGTGGAGGAGGCGTTGACGCTCCAGCCGGCGGCGTCCAGGGCGTTTTTAATCATCACCATGGCGTCCTGGCGGGTGAGCTTGCCGTAGGGCCGGAAGCTGCCCCCGTCGCCGCTGACGATGCCCCGCTGCTTGGCGGCGGCCACCGCCCCGGCAAAGTAGGAGTTGGTGGGCACGTCGGCGAAGCTGTAGCCGCTGACCTCGCTGAACTTGAAGGCCCGGCACAGCATGAGCACAAAGTCACAGCGGTTGATCTGCTGGTTGGGGCCGAAGGCGGTGGCAGTGACGCCCTTGGTCACGCCGTTCAGGTACAGGTAATCCACCGCAGGGGCGGCCCAGGTGTGATAGATTAGGTCGGAGAAGTAGCTGGAGCTGCCGTTGCTGGACAGATTGAGCACAATCCGGCCGTTGACGCTCTGGCCGCTGGTGCTGGTGGCGGTGAAGCTGATGGACACCTGGCCGCTGTACCGGCCCCTGGGCACGAAGCTGAGCTGGCTGATGCTGGGGGAGCCGGAGGCATAGTACCGGGTGCCGGTGTTCACCTGGGAGCCGGTGCGGAAGCCGCTGTAGCCGCTGTACAGCCGTCCAGAGGCGGCGCTGGGCAGGCTGGTAAAGGTGATGTAGGACAGGGCGCCGTCCAGGGCGCCGCTGCAGGCCCTCTGCACGTCCTGGACCGACAGCTGGTATGGGATGGCGGTGGTGCCGGTGTAGGTGATATTACTGGCGGCGGGGGGCGTCACCTCGATGGTCACCTGGCCGGTGAAGGAGGAGCCGTTGGTGTTGTATCCCGTGAAAGGCAGGACCACCGTGCCGGTGTAATTGGAGTTGGCCTGGAAGTACACGTTGGACAGCTGAACGTCCCAGCTGTTGGGGGCGGCGCGGTAGCACCGGGTGGTGGTGGACAGGTTGTTGGTGGTGGAGCTGTTCCCCCTGGTGTAGCGCAGGTTGCCCTGGGCCACGGTGGGCATCTGGGTGAACAGCACGTAGTCCAGGCTGGCCCCGGTGGCGGTGATGCAGGCGGTGTTGAAGCTGTTGGCGCTGAAGTTCACCGATCTGCCGGTGAACACGGTGTAGCGCATGCCGCCGCCCTGCTGGGAGGAGTCCTGCTGCCCCAGGTGGATGGTGCCGGTGAAGGTGTTCCCCTTGATGGTATAGCCGGTGTAGTCGATGTCCACCTGGCTGGGCGTGGTGGTGGTGGGCACGAAAGAGACGCCGCCCAGGGAGGGGGTTCCGCTGTAGTAATAGCTGGTGGTGGAGGCCACGTCGCTGTCATAGTCGCCGAAGCCCCGGTAGTTGTAGAACAAGGTGCCCTCGCTGGAGGGGGGCAGGGCGAAGCGGACATAGGACAGCGGTTCGCCCAGGGTGCTCTGGCTGGCGGCGTTGAAGTCGGCCGGCCTGAAGGTGACCCAGCTGTCCTCCTTCATGGGATAGGAGATATCGGTGGTGCTGCCGCCATTATCTCCGCCGCCGTTGACGGTGATGGTCACCACGCCGGTGAAGGACCGTCCGGCGGTATCCGTCCCCTTGTAGCTGATGCGCACGGTGCCGGCGTAGCCCGCCGCGGGCACGAAGGTCACCCGGTCCAGGCTGGGGTTGCCGGTGCGGCTGTAGGTGGTGCCGGAGGACACCTTGGTGCCGGGCTGGCTGGGGCTGGTATAATTGTAGTACAGGGTGCCCACGCTGTCCTGGGGCGGGGTGAAGGACACCGAGCGGAGATTGGGATGGTACAGGTTGAAGTCGTCGGACACGAAGTTGACGGGAGCGCCCTCGCTGGAGCTGTACATCACGTCGCCGGTGCCGTTGACGGTGACCCGGATGGTGCCGTTGAAGCTCTGGTTCTTGGTGGACCAGCCGGTGTAGCTGATCTCCGCCGTGCCGCTGAAGGTGTTCCGGGGCACGAAGGACAGATCGTTCATGGACCGCTGGCCCTGGGGCGCGGTGCCGGGATAGTAGCGGTCCTGGACGCCGACTCCGGCGCCGGTGTCGGCGGAGGAGTGGTGCTGGTCATGGAGGATGCCCTGCTCGGTGGAGGCTACGGACAGATTGGTGATATAGGCCAGCGGGCTGCCCGTCTTGCTGGTGCAGGCGCTCTGGAGCTGGCTGACCAGCTTGCTGAACTGGAGGGGGCTGCCCGGCGGGGTGGAGGCGGTGATGGCCGCCGCGGTATCCTCGCCCACGGTGACGGTGCAGGTGGCGGAGAAGGTTCCCTTCCGGGCGGTGATGGTGGCGGTGCCCGGTTTTGCCCCGGTGAGTGTGGTGCTGACACCGGTCTTGGTACCCACCCGCACGATGGAGGGGTCGCTGGAGGACCAGTCGCAGGAGCCGTCGCCGGTCTTGGCGGCGCCGAAGGTCTGAGCGGTCACGGCCTGCCGCCGGCCCTCCGCCAGGGTGAGGGAGGTGATGGGCTGAGGCGTGCCGCCGTCCTCGCTTTTGGCGATGGTGATGCCGGAAACGGTGACTGTGATTTCGGCGGGAGTGACCTCCGCCCGGTCCTTTCCGGCGGGGTCCATGGGGGCGGCGGTGATGGTGGTGGTGCCCGGACTCACTGAGTTGATGGAAACCTGGGCCCCGGTGCCGCTGGACACGGTGGCCACAGAGGGATTCTTGCTGGTCCAGCGGATGGGGTCGGCGGCGGGGTTGGGATTGGGGGGGGCGGGGGTGAGGATAGCTTTCACATTGACGTAATCGTTCCCGTTCTTTTTGAACGTGTATTCGTAGTGGTTGGTCCCCGGCTTGTTGTTGTCATAGGCAAAATTGAGCCGGATGGACTCCGCCTTGGGGGTGACTGTGACAACGCAGATGGCTTCGCCCCGGTTGCCGTAGGCGGTGGCGGTAATCATGGTCTGGCCCGGGCCCACGGCGGTTACCTTGCCGTTCTGGTCCACGGTGGCCACATTTTTGTTGCTGCTGTCCCAGGTGATGGTCTTGACGGGGGCGTTGGCGGGGGAGACCGTGGCCCGCAGGGTGACCGTGCCGTCTGTGGGCATGCTGTGCTTCTCCTTGTCCAGCGTCACCTTGTCCGCCAAGGTGGAGTTATCGTCCACAACGGTGATGGCGCAGGTTTTGGAGATGGTCTTGTTGGAGTTGTTTACCCGGAACGTTGCTGTGGCGGTGATGGTGGCGCTGCCCACCTTGACGGCGGTGACATTACCGTACTGGTCCACAGTGGCCACGCTGGGGTTGCTGGAGGTCCAGGTTATGGCTGCGCCGGCGCTGCCCTGCCCGGAGGCTGTGGCTGTAAGTCGGGTTTCCCTCGGGCCGGAATCCAGGTTCAGGGTTGCGCTGATGGGGGTGAGGTCCAGGGCGGAGGGGGCCTCCTCCACCGTCACCCGGCAGGTGCCGAATACATTGGTGCCATCTGTGGCTGTGGCTGTGATGGTGGTGGTGCCGGGGCCCACCCGGGTGACCACGCCGTTCTGGTCCACGGTGGCCACGTTCTCGTTGCTGCTGGTCCACTCCAGCTTTTTGTTGGTGGCATAGTCGGGTGTGACAATGGCGGTCAGCTTATAGGAGGTTACGCCGGAGGGCATCACATAGGTGGGAGGGGTAATACGCACGTTTTCAACGGCTGTCCCGGGGATGGCGCGGGTGACGGTTACCTTCCAGGAGCCCAGGGGATAGCCCTCTTTGGAGATCATTTCGATGTCGGCCTGGCCTTCTTTGATACCCTTGACTGTCACGCGGTAGGTGGCGGTGTTGCTGTAGGAATCGTCGGTCCTTACCGGGGTGCCCTCCACCTCGGCCGAATTCGGGTTGTTGGATTTAAAATTGATTGTGGGGATGCGGTCTGCATTGGCATTGATGGTGACGGTGACTGTAGCCGTCTGCCCAGCGGCCACAGTCATGTCCGGTACAGCCTGGACCGGGGAGGTCCCGGCATATACGATGCAGTCCAGAACATTTTTTGTGGTGCCGTCGGTGGCGGCGGCATATTCAATGGTCGCAGTGACTTTCGCGCCGGAGACATTGCCTGTGGCGGAAACCTGGGCAAGGCTTTTGTCTCCTGCGTTTGGAGTCACTGTGATAGCGCTGCTGCTCGAACCCCACGTCACCGTGGCGTCAGCGGGCAGGTCACCTCCAACTATGCTCAGGGTCTGCGGCTGGCTGCCGGATAAAACAATCAGCCTGGTGCTGAGCTCCAGGCCCTTGATGGAGCCAGGCGTGGTGGGCGGTGTTCCAGGATCATCCGCCCAAGCGGGGGCGCACAGGGAGGCCGCCATAGCCAGAGCCAGGACCAACGCGCCCAGGCGGCGCAAAAAAGCATGTTTCATAACACATTGCTCCTTTGAGAGGAAGTGGTTTCAAAAAGGGGAGCGGGCGGGGGTCCGCCCGCTCCCGGGGTTTGGTCAAAGGGGACTGGGCCCTTACTTAATCACGGCAGAGGTTTTCCCAGTGTCGTCAATCGTGACTTCCACGGTCTTGGTCGTTTCAAAGGGAGTCGCCCACTGGCTGACAAAGGCACCGGCCGGAACCGTAATCGAAAATTTCTTGTTCGTTGTTGGTGCTTTTATTTTCAATTCGATAGCCGCGATGGGGCCGTTAGGCGGTGTTTTTTGGGGAATATCCAGAATATCCGTATCATAAGTCAAAAGCCCGCCAAATCCAATGAAGGTGTCGTCGACCATACCAATCGTGGTGGCGTCATGGGTAACAGGGATCGGTGTATTACCACCGGCCTCAAAGCGGTAGAGGCCCCGGTCAAAGTTGATGTTGATCGTACCGGTCACATTTCCATTCTTATCAATGGATAAAGAGTCACCGATCTTGGTGATGATAGGAGGCTGGTTATTCAGCACCTGGAGCGGATAGATGGCGCGGAAAGCGTAGGCTCCCGTGGAGGCACTCTGGGCCATGGTGATACAGACGTAGTTGGTATTCGCGTACAGGTTTTTGGTGTCAAAGGAGATGCCGATGCTGCCCTCATTGCCTGTGACCGTGACCGGCTTCGGGCCCCACTGGCCCACACTGGTGTTGCCCAGGCCTCCGCCGTCCCGGATCAATCCCTCCACCGTCTGTTTCGCGGCTGCGCTGCCGAACACATCAAATACGGAGGGATATTGTTGATTTCGTCCTGGATTTCCGTCGTTTCGGTCAACAGACTGGAGCAGGGCCTCCAACACAGTGAGGTTTTGGTAGGCGGTAGGGAGGGTAGCCGCGTCAACGCAGTTTCCATTCGCGTTCAGTTTCTGTCCCAAAATCGTGCTGTCATTTAACTGATTTTGTACCAGAAGCCGGGCGGTCAGGGTGGAGGAACGGTCCACGGTGGCGGTCACATCGGTGCTGACGCCGTTCAGCGTGATAACGGGCGGAGCGGGCATCGACGTGGTGAAGCGGTATGCCACGGCGTTGGCGGGGAAGGATTCCGCCGTGCTCCCCTGGGGCACCGCCAGGAGGATGTAAATGGTGTTGGCCTCCAGCCCGTTCAGCTGAATTCGCGCGGACATGTCCTTGCCTACAAAAGGAGTCCGTCCTTTTGTGGCGCCAGGGGTGTTGGCGAAGCCGTCCACCACCTGGTCCGCGCTGGGAACATCCAGTACCGTCCCGCCCACGGGCTGTGCGCCGCGGATGGGGGTGATATCGCTGATCTTGGCTTCTGTGGTTACGTTTGGCAGCCTGATGCTGGTGGGTGCGTTATAGCCGGCGATATCATATTTACCAGCAGTTCCCTTAATCATAGCTTCTGTAATCTGCGTTCCCAGCGGGATAGAGGTCAATGTGCCACCATCCATATACTGAAGCTCTGTCAGCGGGAACACAACGTAGTTGATCGAGCCCGCAGCGTTCAGGAACATGGTGATCACGGGGCTGGTATCGCTGTCCACAATGCTGATGTTGCTGATCTCCGGCGGCTTGGTGTCGGTAAATGTCATTTCCAGGGGGAAGTCCTCCGGCGTGCCGATGGAGCGCAGGGGGGTGGGAATCAGCCGGTCAAAGGTTTCCTGGTAGTTCTGGTTGATCTGCGTGATGCGATCCAGGTCATAATCGGACCATCCGGCTACGACGGAGACCTTCATATTGACCGTGCCGCTCCAGGAGCCATAGTCGCTGCTGAGGTCGCTTTCCTGGGTCAATTTGTCCACATGGATCGCATATTCCCTGTCGGTCATTTTTTGCAGCTCGCCATAGGGCTCTCCGCCCCGGATGTTGTAGAACAGGCTGCGGTACACATAGCCGCCCTTCTCCTGGCTGACGCCCCGGAAGATGGTGCTGCCCTCCCGCACCCAGTCGGTGTTGGCGGAACCGTAGGGTCTTGAATACAGCGTGATTTCCATGTTGGTGTCCGACCAAATCAGGATATCATAGTAAATGTTGGGGTCCATATTTTCTTCCGCGAACAAAGGCTGCACCCGGAAGGAGCGGTCAATCCGCGCGGGGTCATTTTTGTCTGCGTTGGGATAGAGAGCCGTATCCTTAATATCCGAAGGCTTTTTGTCTGTAACCGTACTGTTGTTTGTAAACAGCGGATGGGAATCTTTTCGATCAGACGCAGCGCCCATGATAGCCGGACGCTGACTTGTTACAGAGAGCTGAACCTTGGCGAACGCAGTGGTGAAGGTCAGGTCACAGGGCGAGGGGTCCAGCTCGTTGGGCGGGGTGGCCAGGTCGAAAATTCCAGCCAGATGGAAATAGTAGGAGGCGCCGCTGGCCAGGTTCAGGGCGCTGCTGGCCAAGTCGGCGGTGCCGTCCGCGAACCGCACCTGGGGCAGGCGGACCTGAATTCTGCCGCTGCCGTCGTCCAGCGTCTCCACAATGGCGTTGCGCCAGTCCACCACCCAGTCATTTCCAATAGTGGTTTCGTTGTCCTGGTCCCGGACGACGGCTTCCTGGTGCTGGCCGTCAGGAGTGCCGACGTACAGCTTCATGTAGGTGTCCAGCGCCTTGGCCAGAGCGTTGCGGGCAGTATTGTAGGCCCCCTGCTTGTCGGTGTCGTCGGGGGCGTTGCCAGCCTCCTCCCCAGTCTTTTTTACATCATTATACAAGTTTAAGAAAATGTCTTTGTCTTTGGCGGTGGTGCCCTTGACGCCCTCGGAGAAAATGATGCGCACGTCGGCGTTGGCCTGGGGCTGCTCGGTGACCTCGGTATTGTCCGGGTTGGTGAAGCGCAGCTCCGCAGTAGGCTTAATGGTGTCCTCGGTGTGGACCCGGATGCCCTTGATCTGCGTGGAGAGGTTGGCGCTGGCGGTGGCCCTGTCGTGGGCGATGTAGTACACCACGAAGGAGGAGGTCTTGGCGCGGGCGTAGGCCAGGGCGGCGTTGCTGATATTGAGGGGGGAGCCCTTGGAGACGCCGCTGGCCAAAGCGCCGGTGCCGCTGACCAGCCGGGCCTTGGCGGCCATCAGGGAAGCCTCGTCTCCCTTAAAATCAAGGGTGAAGCGGTTCTCGTCGCCGGGCTCGGGAACCTCCTCCCACTCGAAGCTCATGAACTGCTTTTGTCCGTGGTTGCCCTCGGTGACGATGGCCCAGATCAGGTCGGCGGGGTTCTCGTCGATGGTGTATTCCAGCTTGACGGAGCTGGGGCCCTGGTCAATCTGGTTCATGTAGGTGACGTTGGGCGGGGTCTCGTCCAGGGTGGTGAAGGGCAGGGCGGTGACCTTGGACTTCTGCGCTCCGTCGTGGTCCACCAGCCAGAGGTAGAGCACGTAATCAGTTTTCTCCTCCAGGGGGACGCTGTTGACGTTGATGGGGATGGTGACGTTCTTGGTGACGCTCTGGGAGCCGTAGCCCAGGTTGCCGGGGATGGCGGCGGACTTGAACTCCGCCTCAGTGGGGGCCTTGGCGCCCTTGGGCAGCAGGGCGTAGTAGAGCAGGCAGCTCTTGGTGGTCATGACGGTGACCTGGGCGATCTCGGTGGTGACCAGGGTCATGACGGGGTAGCCGGTGGCGAAGGCGGGGACGGAGTCGTCCGGGGTGGTGAAGGAGGTGACCTTGATGGGGCTGTGCTCATCCCGTCCGTCCACCAGCATGGCGGTGACGTAGTAGGAGCCGCCGCTGGTGAGCTTGTTGACGGCGGCGGTGTAGTCCGTGTTGGCGGCGGTGGCGGAGATTTTGCCGGAGGCCAGCACCTTATTGCCGTAGACGGGGGGCTCCATCAGGTCGGCCTCGCTCACCGAGCCGTCGGCCACGGAGGACACGGCCCAGTAGATGGTGCCGGGCTTATTGACCCGGAACACCAGCTCAGCGGACTGGGGCGCGATCTTGCGCACAGCGGGGTATCCCGCCAGCAGCTTGGGTTCGGAGGAGGACTGAGCGCCCTGGGTGCTGTTCATGCTGCCGCCGGCGATGTCGGCGTTGATGCCCGGGCGGATGACGATGTTGTCGGGCAGCTGTTCCACGGTGGAGCCGGGAGCGCTCACATTCAGGTTCTTGATGTCGCCGGTGCCGGTGACGTCGGTGCCGGTGTCCAGGTTCAGGTCGCCCACCTGGGCGTCGCCGTCCACCAGCACGGAGGAGCCGGTGGCCTTCTCGTCCACGGTCACCTTGTCGGCGACGCCCTGGACGATCTGGAGGTCGGACCCGGGGGTCAGGTTGGTCACGTTTTTGATGTTGCCCGCCAGCTGGTACAGCGCGCCCTCCTCGCCGTCCAGCTCGATGAAGCTCAGGCCGTAGCCGGGCAGGGAGGAGTCGTCCACATAGGCGTTGGTGCGCACGGTGGTGGTGGGAATATCGGTGTTGCCCTCGGCGCGGATGGTGACGAACTGCTCGCCGATGCTGTCCACGATCATGCCGTCGGCCACCACGTTGCGCAGGATGACGCTGCTCTGGCTGGAGTTGCTTTCGCCGCCGCCGCTGACGATGATCTGGCCCAGCACGGTGACGTTCTCCAGCAGCACGTCGCCCAGGTCGATGCCGCCGGTGAGGTACAGGTTGCCGGCGATGACGCCGTCCCGCAGCTTCACGCCGGCGGTGTTCACGGTGACGTTGCCGTACACGTTGCCCAGGGCGTGGTCGCCCGCCTCCTGGACGGGGGTGCCGATGGCCCGCACCAGCATGGCGGCCACCTCGCCCCGGGTGATGTCGCGGAAGGGCTGGAAGGAGCCGTCGTCATAGCCGCTGATGATGCCGTTTTCCGCGGCAGCCCCCACCAGGCCCCGGCTCCACTCGCTGAGGGAGCGGCTGTCGGAGAAGCCCAGGGTCTCGCCCACGGTGGGCTGGAGCATCATGTTCCGGGCCAGCAGCACCGCGGCCTGCTCCCGGGTGAGGGTGTCGTTGGGTGAGGCGGTGGTGGGGGAGGTGCCCTTGAAGTAGCCGATGTTATAGCCGATGTCGATGTCGTCGTTATACCAGGAGGTGAGCTTCACGTCGGTGAAGGGATGCCCACCCATTGTTTTGTAGCCGTAGGCGCGGTTCATCATGGTGACGAACTCGGCGCGGGTGATGCTGCGCGTGGGGGCCATATTGCCGCCGATGTCGCCGCGCATGACGCCCCAGTCCACCAGGGTCTGGATGTACTGGTCCTCCCAGCCCGCCGCCCGGGCGGTGAGCACGGTGGAGGGAATCAGGCTCAGCAGCAGCGCCAGGGACAGGATTCCCGCCAGTCCCCGGCGCAGAAGCCGGCTTTTGATGGAGTTGCTTGGATGCTTGCTCATGTGTGACCGTTCCTTTCCGGCGCGGCGGGGCGCAGCCCTGCCGCGTCTGTCCATTGTGCCTGCGTTTGATTATATGAACTAAGCGCCGCGCTCAGCTTGTCTTTGGCCGCCCCCGGAGCTGGAGGTTGAACACCGACTCCCGGAGCAGGGTCTCCTCGTCGTTGCACAGCTCCACGAATTTGGCGGCGTACATGATGGGAACGGCCGCGTCCTCCGTGGGCCGCATGCGCAGAACCTGGCAGCGCACCACAAGGGGCTGGCTGGTGACGGGGATGACGAGCTCCAGCTGCTCCCTCACCTGGAGGGAGTGGTCGGTGAAAAAGGCCACGCCGCCGCAGCTCAGGTCGTTGGACACGATGTTCCGCCTGCCCTTCCAGCGGCCGGTGAGGGGGTAGATGAGGCTTTTGAAGTGGACCGACACCCGCAGGTTTTTGCGCATGTCGTTGGAGTCCCGGTCCACCTTGGAGATCTCCAGCTGGATCATGTCGTTGCGGCTGCGCACGATGATCCCTTGGTAGGAGGGCTCACTGTCCAGCATGGACAGCAGCAGCAGCGTCTTGTGCTCTAGAATCTCGTCGATCTTGCCGTCCTCCACCTGGATCTGCCAATACTGCCCGCCGGTGTTCCCCTGGACGCGCCCCCGGGCGATGGGGTTTCCCTTGCTGTCCAGCATCAGGTACAAACTCTGGTCCATCCTCACTCCTCCTGTTCTTTGCGTTCAGCCTGCTCCGGCCCGGCCGCCGCCTGGGCCGCCGGCTTGGGGGCGGAGCCCTCCTTGACCCGGTTGGGGTCGAAGTGCAGGAAATACACGTAGATCTCCACGATGGCCTTGTACAGCTCCTCGGGCACCTCCTGGCCCAGCTTCAGCTGGGTGAGGATGGTGGCCAGGGAATTGTCCTCATAGATGGGCACGCCGCTGTCGGCGGCCACCTCCACAATTTTCTCCGCCATGTAGCCCATGCCGGAGGCCACGATCACCGGCGCGCTGTTCCCCGCCTCGTACTGAAGGGCCACCGCCTTCTTGGAGGGGTTGCGCCTGCCGTCATACTTTGACATTGACACTGTTCTTCCCTTCAAATATTTTGGGGAACACCTCGGTGAGGGTCACGGGGCGCTCCATTTTCCGCACGCTGACCGCGGCGGGGTTCAGGTCGTTCCGGGTGAGGATCTTGGAGATGTTCTGCTCGATCTCCTTGGAGAAGGGGACCACTCCCTCGGGACAGGACACCACGATGCCCACGTCCCGCTCCCGGTTGGTGAGGATCACGTCGAAGAAGCCCAGCCCCTGCACGTCGATCTTGAACAGGAACTTCATGCACTTCTCCCCCTGGCCCCCCTCCTTCTTCTCCTCGGCGTCGGGGTCCACCCACAGTTCGGAGAAGAGCATCCGGCCGTCCATCTCCATGGGGATGAGGAAGTGGTTCAGGGGCATGTACACGCTCTCGTTGATGAGCATGGCCTTGACCAGGGTGCGGAACACCTCCTGCACCTCGGCGCTGCCCTCCCCCCGGAGGGCCCGGGCGGCGGCGGCGGCAAGGTGGTCGGCGAACTGGGCGGCGGAGGTGTTTTTGGCGAACTGGCTGGTCTGGAGCAGCTTCAGCATGGACTGGCCGTCAATGCCCCCCAGCATCCCTTTCAGCGTGCCGTATCCGGACAGCTGGTGGAAAGCCTCCATCAGCTTATCCTCCGCCCCGTTCTCGTACCGGGCCAGGTCCAGGGCCAGCAGGCTGAGCAGCTCCCGGGGGGCGCCCAGGTCATGGGTCTGGCTGACGTAGGAGGACATGAGGGGAAACACCTGCTGCTGCAAAAGATTGATGCCGCCCTGCCGGTCTCCGGCGGCCAGGCTGTTCTCTAGCTGGGCGATGAGGCCGCGCAGCTGGTCGCCCCAGCTGGCGGGCATGGCGTTGGCCATGCCCGCCAGGTTGCGCAGAAGGTTGCCCTCAATGTGGGCGGTGGAGGAGAAGTCGTTGTAGCTTTTGAGGAAGTTGAGGATGTCCAGCCGGACCCCCTCCGAGTCCGCGCGGGAATAGGCGTTGCGCAGCAGGGCGAACAGCGCCCCGCCGAACCGGGTGCCCGCCTTCATCTGGGCGGCCAGGAACTTCAGCAGCTCCGCCTGGTCCATTTTCAGCATCTGCAGGGCCTGGGCCATCTCCTCGGCGATGCCCTCGCTCATGCCGGAGGTCACCGACATGCCCTCCTTCATCATCAGCTTGGACAGGGTGGAGCTCAGGTCCTGGGTCTGGCGCAGCTGCTGGATGAAGGTTTGGAAGTTGGAGTCGTAGCGGATCTGACTGCCGGCGTGGCTGGCGTCCTGCTGCTCGGTGCGGTGGTCCGCCCCGGTGACCTTGTCCAGGTCGGGGACGTTCTGCACCTGGCTGCTGCCGGGGGAAATCTGAATATTGCGGTTGTTTATCGTGTTGTCATAACCCGGTACCGGGTTGGTTGCTCCCAGAAGATCAGGCATTTTTCACACCCCTGCGATAAAACTTGGAAAACCTACTTAATTTTTAACCGCGCCCTGCCGATAATAGAAAGGATAAAAGATATTTACTGAGGTGGTGCTTTTTATGGGCAGCGGAAACGAAATTCTGGATATGTACATCTACGAGACCGGCACTCTGCTGGAACAGCTGGAAACCATCGTCCTTGAGGCGGAAAAGGTGGACACCTTCTCTCAGGAGAACGTCAACGAGATCTTCCGCATCATGCACACCATCAAGGGCTCTTCCGCCATGATGGAGTTCGATACCCTGGCCACCGTGGCCCACCGGATCGAGGACATGTTCTTCATCATCCGGGAGGGCACCATGTCGGTGGTGCAGGAGGAGGACCGCCCGGCGCTGTTCGACGTGGTTTTCCAGTCCATCGACTTCTTCCGGGGCGAGGTGGAGAAAGTGGAGGCCGGCGAGCCTCTTGATAAGAATATCGACAGCTTCATGGCAAATATTAATACCCTGATCGCAAAAATCAAGGGGGAGGAGGCGCCGGAGCCCGCGCCGGCTCCAGCCGCTCCCGCGGCCCCGGCCGCCCCCGCTCCCGCCGCCGCTGCGGAGGCCCCGGCCGGATTCCCCCACGCCCTGCGGGTGAACTTCGAGGAGGGCTGCGGCATGGAGAGCCTGCGGGCCTTCATGCTGGTCACGGCGGTGAAGGACGTGTGCGGCGAGGGGGACTTCACCTTCGAGCCCGCCAACGTGGAGAACGACCCCTCCACCAGCGAGCCCATCATTGAAAACGGGTTCCATCTGATGTTCCGGAACGCCTCCGACCGGGAGAGCGCCATCAACGTCATTAAGACGGTGGGCTCCGTCCAGGGCTACCAGGCATACGAGCGGGCGCCGGCGGAGGACAACCCTGCGGCGCCCAGCGCGGCGCCCCCCCCCGCCCCCCCCCCCAACCCCGCCCCCCCTCCCG
>ERZ779626.798-NODE-798-length-16574-cov-9.005811_pt1 | contig 16574 bp, 18 predicted proteins | sample MGYA00514209_ERZ779626 | MGnify/ENA primary metagenome ERZ779626 (study PRJEB29562, sample SAMEA4376713) | mouse gut metagenome | isolation source: Cecum | study: EMG produced TPA metagenomics assembly of the A DSS colitis mouse model was used to assess the...
CTAGCCCACTACTCCGCGCCCTACTCGATATCCCACCGATCCGACTGATCCCACGGAGCCCACTAAGCCTACCGAGCCCACTGAGCCTACCAAGCCCGTCAAGCCCACTGAGCCCACTACGCCCGACATCCCCAACGTGGATGAGGGCAGGGATGAGCCGAAAAACGACAAGACCCCCAATGTTCCTCACGAGGATTCCAAGATCGACGAGCCCGAGATGGAGATCGACGAGCCCGAAACGCCCCTGGCCGAGGAGCCCGAGGTGGAGATCGACGAGCTCGAGGTGCCCCTGGCTGAGGAGCCCGAGGTGGAGATCGAGATCGAAGATTCCAGCATCCCCCTGGCGGATGTGCCCCGGACTGGGGATAGCTCCCACATCTGGGCCATTTTCGCCATGATTTCCGGCGTTGGGCTGGCATTGCTGGCTCTGCTGGACAAAAAGAGCAAGGGTATGGCCAAGTAAACAGATCACCTGATCTCTAGCGCGGCGCGGCCCGGTTATCCGGGCCGCGCTTTTTGCCGGGGAGCGGCCCGGCCCAAGAAGCTATATACTGGAGGGAAGCCTTATGAGGGCGACGGTAAAACGGGTGGGGACGGCGGTTTTGCTGGCGGTATTTCTGGTCAGCGTGGGCATGATGATCCGACAGCAGCTTCTCTACCGGCAGATAGAGGCCGACTCTGTGGAGGCGGCCCAAATCGCGGGGCTGACGGACAGGGATACCGCCTCCCAGACGCCGAAGTCATCCCCCCAGGCAGATTCCGGCCAGGGGGAGCCATTGACGGAAGAGGCGGCTTCCCTGGCGGCCATCGACCTGGAGGCCCTGCGGTCGGTGAATGAGGACGTGGTGGGCTGGATTTCCATTCCCGGCACGCGGCTGTCCTATCCCCTGGTGCAGGGGGCGGACAACCGCTACTACCTGTCCCAAAGCTGGAAGCGGGAGCCCAGCTCCGGCGGCGCGGTGTTTCTGGAGTCCACCAACAGCCGGGACTTCACCGATTTTCACACCATCGTCTACGCGCACCAGATGCGCGACGACTCCATGTTCGGCATCCTGAGCCAGTACGGGGACCCGGATTTCTTCCGGGCCCACCCCAGCGTATACCTGGCGCTGGACGGCGGCGTGTCCCGCTATGAGGTCTTTTCCGCCCAAAAGGCGGGGGTGAAGAGCATGGTCTACCGGCTGGACCTGGAGGAGGGCGGGATGGAAGCGGAATTCATTCAATACTGCGTTGACAATTCGGCGGTGAACGCCGGCGTGGTCCCGGAGGCCGGAGCGCGGATTCTGACCCTCTCCACCTGCGTGGGCAGCGACCGGGCGAACCGCTGGGTGGTCCACGCGGTCCTCCAAGAGACCCAGCCGTAGGCCGCCGCGCCCCCGGACGGTTGTGTGGAACGGAAAAAGAGGCCCCATCCACAGCGGATGGGACCTCTTTTTAATAGATGGAATCCAAAATCTGAATGGCCTGGGCCACGGCGTGGCCGTCACAGTGGTTCAGAATACGGGCCCCCCAGTCCTTCACCGGCTGGGAGCAGTTGGCGGGGGCGAAGGGGATGGCGGACAGGGCCAGCATGGGGATGTCGTTCTCGTTGTCCCCTATGCAATAGAGGTTTTCGCGGCGGACATAGAGCAGTCCGGCAACCTTTTCCACCATGGCCCCCTTGTTGCAGCCCTTGGCGGTGACCTCCAGCAGGTAGCGGTTGGAGAAAATGGCCTCGCAGCGGTCCCCCCACCGGGCCAGGAAATAATCCCGCACCTCCTCCAGGTAAAGCTGATCCTGCTGGAGGATCACCTTGCTCCAGGGGGTGGGCATCTCCAGGATGGGTTTGAGGATCTGGGTGCCTCCCACCTTGGCCAGGTGCTCCCGGGTGATCCGGTTGGGGTTGTGGACATAGATGTCCTCACCGTGGTAGGCCTCGAAGCCCAGGGCGGGGAATTTGCCGCACAGCTGGGTCAGGATGTCGGGGGCGTCGGGGGGCAGCTGGGAGTCCAGCAGGTATCGGCCGGAGCTGTAGTCGTAGATGGCCGCGCCGTTGGACAGCACCACCGGGGCATTGAACACCAGCCCCTCCTTTTCAATTTGGGGGGTGAAGGTGCGGTGGGCCCGGCCGGTGGCGATGGAGAAATAGCCGCCGTTGTCCATAAAATAACGGATGGCCGTCAGGTTTTCCGGGGAGACGGTGTGGGCGCTGTTATATAAGGTGTCGTCATAGTCCGCGAAGAAGAGCACGCCGTCGAATTTACCCACAAACATCAGTCCCCATTTCATATCACAGTTCTACATTTTACAATAAAAACGCCTGAATTGACCCCCGGTTCGCGAAGATTCCCCGGCGCGGCTTGTCCGATTGATATTATTGTAAACTGCCGGGACAGCGCTGTCAAGGGGGATGGACAAAAGGACGAAAAAGCGGGGTAAATTTTGGCTGTTTTGCCGGGAGCCCAATAAAATGTGCCGGAGTTCCCGGGATTGCGGGAAAAAGCAACAAGATATGCCCTCCTAAAACGTGTGATTGACCAGGCGCTGGAAATTCAGGGCTTGACGGAAGGGACAAAATGGTGTACCATATGGCTGTAACCATTTTGTAACTCTTTTCGGATTTTTTGTAACAGTCAGGTTTGCTTGGAAAAGCCGCAGACAATAGGAGGGACATTTCGTGAAGCAGACTGGGAAGGCTCGTAAGCATGTGGAGAAAAAGGCCGTCCAGAAGGCCGGAGACGTTCAGAACGACATTCAGAGCGAAGTCAAGGGGAGCGGGGCCACCGAGCAGCCCCGCTCCTGGAGAGAATATATAGAGGAGACCGAAGCCGCCGAAAAGAGGGCGGAGCGGGAGGCGGCAAAGGCTCGGGCCGCCCAGGCGAAAAAGGAGAAGCACAGCCCCGCCGCCTGGAAGAAGAAGGCTCAGGCCGTGCTGGACGAGGCCAGGGCCGCCGCCCGGGAGGAGCCGGTGAAGGAGCGGGCCGCCCGGGCTGCCCAGACCCTGCGCTCTTTCGGGAACGAGAGCTGGGAGCGGGTGTGCGACTTCACCGCCGACGGCTGGGACAGGGTGAGCGCCGGCTGGGCCAAGGTGCGCTCGGTGGTGGACCGCCACCCCGTGTCCCCCCTGCTGTACGTTACCCTGCTGGCCCTGACGGTGTGCGCCGTCGCCTTCAACTCCATCTATACCCGGGCCTACGCCCTGAACGTGAACGGCCAGGAGGTGGGCGTGGTGGCCAGCCAGGACGATGTGGAGGCCATTGTCAGCAACGTGGAATCCCGGGCCTCCGACATTCTGGGCGAGGACTACAGCTTTGACGCTGAAAAGCTCTCCACCACCCCGGTGTATGTCACGCCCAGTGAACTCAGCGACACCGCCCAGATTGAGGAGACCTTGTTTGAGGACGTGGGCGCTCTGACCCAGGCCTACGGCCTGCGGGTGGACGGGGTGGAGCTGGGCTATGCGGCTTCGCAGGAGGACATCGACGCCCTGCTGGAGGCCGCCGCCGCCCCCTACCTGACGGAGAACACCGTGGACTACGAGTTCGTGGAGGACGTGGTGGTCTACCCCGTGGAGCTGCCCTCCAACACCCAGTTTGACCTGGAGCCCATCCGGGCCACCCTGGCCCAGATGCGGATCGAGCAGTCCACCTACGTGGTGAAGAAGGGGGACACCTTCAACGCCATTGCCTACTCCCTGGACATGTTGCCCAACGAGCTGTCCATCCTCAACCCCGATGTGATGGTAGACAAGATCTGGGTGGGCGATGAGCTGATCATCCAGGAGGCGGTGCCCTTCCTGTCCGTGCAGAACATCACCGACGAGACCTACGAGCAGGATATTCCCAGCCCTGTGGAATATATTGAGACCGCCGACCTCTACGTGGGCGAGACCAAGGTGAAGGAGCAGGGCGAGGACGGCCTGGAGCGGGTTAACGCCCGGGTCACCTACGTCAACGGCGTGGAGGTGGAGCGCGAGGTCCTGTCCAGCGAGACTCTGAGGGAGCCCACCACCACCTATTCCTATACCGGGACCACCCCGCGGCCCGTCACCGCCTCCAACGGCTACTTCATCTGGCCGGTGCGGGGCGCCATCACCTCCAACTTCGGCGGGCGCAACCTGTGGGGCAGCTATGACTTCCACCTGGGGCTGGACATCGCCTGCCGCACCGGCACCGCCATCAAGGCCGCCGACGGCGGCACCGTCATCAAGTCGGGCTGGAGCGGCAGCTACGGCAACCTGGTGGCCATCCGCCACGACAACGGCTACGTCACCTATTACGCTCACAACTCTTCCCTGCTGGTGAGCGTGGGCCAGAAGGTGTACCAGGGTCAGATTATCGCCCGGTCGGGCGCCACCGGCAACACCAGCGGGCCTCACTGTCACTTTGAGGTGCGCATCAACGGTACCAGCGTCAATCCCCGCAATTATCTGCAGTGAGCTGAACAAGGCATGTTTCACCCCCGGCGCAAGCCGGGGGTGAAATTTTGTTCCAATTCCGAACAAGTTTATGATATGTTCTTGACAACGTCGAACGAATATATTATTATGTAGAAAATTAGAACAGAGCGGCGAATTTCGCCGCCGGACCAGATAGAAACATCCCGGTTTATTGGACGCTTGATATAGTACAGTAAAACTATCTCAAATAGAGGAGGCTTTGAGCCATGAAAACAGCCCACTACACCTTTACCACCTGGAACGAGAGCGCAATGGCCTCGGGCTTCGACGGCGCCGCCGGGGTCCGTCAGGCCGCCCTGATCCCCCAGCAGCCCCAGAAGGCCGAAACCCTGGGCGGAGACAAGATCATCGACCTGACAGCCTGGCGGGCGGCCAACCTGATGGAGGAGGACGGCTTGCTGGAGGAGCCGGAGGAGCTGGACTGGGACGGCGGGGCCTATGATGAGGAGCGGGAGGAACCTAGGCTGTACGTTCCCGCCCCCCGCCTGCGGAAGAGCCGCCGGGCCGCCGTGGCCGCCGAGCTGATCGCCACAGTGAGCGTGGTGGCGGCGGCGCTGGCCGTAATCCTGGGGATGCTGGCAATTTAAACGGGGTGACAAGGAGGGACCGGCGGGGCCGGTCCTTCCTTTTTACGTCTGAGGCAAATTGGCGGGCAATTTCCAGCGAATCGAAATTGACGGATGGGACATGGAGTGTTATAATATTGACAATCAGCCCATGGCGTACCGCGTGAGGACCTGCGCCGCCGCCGGGCGCGCCGGGGTGTCTGGACATTCCTCCGCCGCGGCTGCGGACGCGGCCCTCACGCTAAGGCGCTGATGCCGGAAAATCCCGAAACCATAGGAAAGAGGAGAAGCTATGTATCGGATCGTGAAAAAACGGGTGCTCAATCCCACCGTGTCCCTGATGGAGATCGAGGCCCCCGCCGTGGCCCGTAAGGCGGAGCCCGGCCAGTTCATCATTCTCCGGGTGGACGAGGAGGGGGAGCGCATCCCCCTGACCATCGCCGACTTCGACCGGGAGAAGGGCACCGTCACCATCATTTATCAGGTGGTGGGCGCCACCACCGAGAAGCTCAACCACAAGGAGCAGGGGGAGTTCCTCCAGGACTTCGTGGGCCCCCTGGGCCGGGCCACCGAGACCGAGGGCCTGAAGCGGGTGGCCGTGGTGGGTGGCGGCGTGGGCACCGCCATCGCGTACCCCGTGGCCAAGAAGCTCCACGACGTGGGCTGCCACGTGGACCTGATCGTGGGCTTCCGCAGCAAGGACCTGGTGATTTTGGAGGAGGAGTTCAAGGCCGCCTCCACAAACCTGATTATCGGCACCGACGACGGGTCCTACGGCAAGAAGGCTCTGGTCACCGACCTGCTGAAGGAGCAGATCGAGGGCGGGGCCAAGTACGACCGGGTGATTACCATCGGCCCGGTGATTATGATGAAGTTCGTGTGCGAGCTCACCAAAAAGTACGGCATCCCCACCGTGGTGTCCATGAACCCCATCATGATCGACGGCACCGGCATGTGCGGCGGCTGCCGCCTGAGCGTGGGCGGCGAGACCAAGTTCGCCTGCGTGGACGGCCCGGAGTTCGACGGCCACAAGGTGGACTTCGACGAGGCCATGGCCCGGGGCGCCATGTACAAGGATTTCGAGCGCCACGCCCATGAAGAGGCGTGCAACCTGTTCAAGCAGGAGGTAAAGTAAGATGGCCAATATGAGACCGGATAAAAATCCCATGCCCCACCAGGACCCCCAGGTCCGGGCCTGCAACTTCAGCGAGGTGGCCCTGGGCTACACCAAGGAACAGGCCATCGACGAGGCCCAGCGGTGCCTGAACTGCAAGCACCGCCCCTGCGTGGCCGGCTGCCCCGTCCAGATCAACATACCCGAGTTCATCGCCAAGGTGGCCGAGGGCGACTTTGAGGGGGCCTATCAGATCATCGCCAGGGACTCCGCCCTGCCCGCCGTGTGCGGCCGGGTGTGCCCCCAGGAAAGCCAGTGCGAGGCCAAGTGCGTCCGGGGCATCAAGGCCGAGCCCGTGGGCATTGGCCGTCTGGAGCGGTTCGTGGCCGACTGGCACAATGCCAACGCCACTGAAAAGGCGGTCCCCCCCGCCCCCAACGGCCATAAGGTGGCCGTCATCGGCTCCGGCCCGGCGGGCCTGACCTGCGCCGGCGATTTGGCCAAAAAGGGCTATGAGGTCACCGTGTTCGAGGCCCTCCACCTGGCGGGCGGCGTGCTGGTGTACGGCATCCCCGAGTTCCGCCTGCCCAAGTCCATCGTGCAGAAGGAAGTGGACACCCTCAAGGAGCTGGGCGTGAAGGTGGAGACCAACATGGTCATCGGCCGGGCCATCACCATCGACGAGCTGAAGGAGGAATTCGGCTTCGAGGCGGTGTTCATCGGCTCCGGCGCGGGCCTGCCCAAGTTCATGAACATCCCCGGCGAGAACCTGAAGGGCGTCTACTCCGCCAACGAGTTCCTCACCCGGATCAACCTGATGAAGGCCTACAAGGACGGAGCGGATACCCCCATCCAGCACAGCCAGAAGGTGGCGGTTGTGGGCGGCGGCAACGTGGCCATGGACGCGGCCCGGTGCGCCAAGCGCCTGGGGGCCGAAGTGTACATCGTCTACCGCCGTTCCGAGGCCGAGCTGCCCGCCCGTGCCGAGGAGGTGGAGCACGCCAAGGAGGAGGGAATCATCTTCAAGACCCTCACCAATCCCACGGAAATTCTGGGCTACCACAACCCGGACGACCCCAGGGACCCCCGGAACGGCTCCGTGTCCGGCATCCGCTGCGTGGAGATGGAGCTGGGCGAGCCGGACGCCTCCGGCCGCCGCCGTCCCATCGTGAAGCAGGACAGCGCGTTCGACATTGAGCTGGACTGCGTCATTATGGCCCTGGGCACCAGCCCCAACCCGCTGATTAAGTCCACCACCGAAGGGCTTGAGACGGAGAAGTGGGGCGGCATCATCGCCGACGAGAACGGCCTCACCAGCCGGGAGAACGTGTACGCCGGAGGCGACGCGGTGACCGGCGCAGCCACCGTCATCCTAGCCATGGGCGCGGGCAAGACCGCCGCCAAGGCCATTGACGAGACTCTTTCCAAATAGGAAAAGCTGTGATATAATGACTGCCGGGGTTTGGTCCCCGGCAGTTATTATTATTCAATGTATGCATTTCATATAGAAATAAGCAGAGGAGCAATGAAAATGAGAATTTGCAGTCGATGTGGAACAGAAATGAAAGAGGATAAATATAGCATTTCTATAAATGGGCGTTCTTCAAAGGTATTATTGGTTCCTAAAACGAAGATAAGCGAAGAAGCAAAGCATCTTCTTGGCATTGATAAGCCGCTGAACATTGCTCTCTGTCCGAAGTGTGGGGAAGTTTCTATCTATGTCAAAAAGAGGCCAAAGCATGAAGACGATGGTACAATCATGATAGTTGAGACAAATGAAACTGATTAAACTAGAAAGGCTGATCCCATGTTTTACGCCATCTTGGCCGCCGCTCTGGTGGTCCTCGACCAAATTGTGAAATATCTGGTCCGCGCCGTCATCCCCCTGGGGGGGAATGTGCCCTTCATCCCTTATCTGCTGGACCTGACCTACGTGCAGAACACCGGCGCGGCCTTCTCCATGCTGCGCTCCCACACCTGGCTGCTCACCCTCACCTCCACAATGGTGGTGCTGGCCATGTGCGCCCTCATCGTCAAAGGCTTCTTCAAAAACCGCCTGGGGCTGTTCTCCGCCGCCTTGGTGCTGGCGGGAGGCATGGGCAATTTGATCGACCGGGTGGTCTTTGGTTTTGTCACCGACATGTTCCAGACCACCTTCATGGAGTTCGCCGTGTTCAACGTGGCCGACTGCTGCATCACCGTGGGGGTGCCCCTTCTGTTCCTGTACGTGTGGTTTTACGTGGGCAAAGACGGAAAAAAGGACGCGGAAGCGCCACAGGAGAATGGGGCCGAAAACAGGGCGGAGCACGAGACGGATGGAGAACCCCAATGAGACATGAGGACGAGCGCATGGAGCCGGTGAGCTTCCCCCTGACGGTGGCGGAGCCGGGCCGGGCGGACGCGGTGCTGTCCGCCACCCTGGACGGCCTCACCCGGTCCGCCGCCCAGCGCTGGCTGGAGGAGGGCCGGGCCACCCTGGACGGCAGGCCGCTGAAGAAAAACGCAAAGCTCCAGGCGGGGGACGTGGTGGTCCTCTCCCCGCCCCAGCCCCAGCCGGTGGACCTGATCCCCCAAGACATCCCCCTGGACGCGGTCTATGAGGACGATGATGTCATCGTGGTGAACAAGCCGGTGGGCATGGTGGTCCACCCCGCCCCGGGCCATCCCGACGGCACATTGGTCAACGCTCTGTTATATCACTGCAAAAATTCCCTCTCCGGCATCAACGGGGAGCTGCGCCCCGGCATCGTTCACCGCATCGACCGGGACACCTCTGGCCTGCTGATCGCGGCGAAAAACGACCGCGCCCATCTCTCCCTGGCCGCGCAATTGCAGGACCACTCTCTGTTCCGGCTGTACCACGGCGTATCGGTGGGGACCTTTCGGGAGGACTCCGGCGCCGTCAGCGCCCCCATCGGGCGGCATAAGACCGACCGAAAGCGCATGGCGGTGCGCCCCGACGGCCGGGAGGCCGTCACCCACTGGCAGGTGGTAGACGCGCAGAATAGCTGTTCACACATCACCTGCCGCCTGGAGACGGGCCGCACCCACCAAATCAGGGTGCATATGGCCTACCTGGGTCACCCCCTGCTGGGGGATGTGGTGTACGGCGCGAAAAGGCCCGTACCCGGTTTGGCAGGCCAGTGCCTCCATGCGGCCCAGCTCACCTTCACGCATCCGACCACCGGGGAGTGCATGACGGTAGAGGCCCCCCTCCCCGACTGGTTCAGCGCCGTGCTGAAGCGGTATGGCTTACAATAAAGGAGATGCTGTTGCTATGGAAATCACGCTTGCCCCCATGACCCGCCCGCTGTGCCACAAGTTTTATCAGGGGTTTGAGAACGACCCGGATATTTTCATGGACATGAGCTGCTTTGCGCCCTACGAGTACACACTGGAGCGGGTGGATCAGTACTTTGAGGAACAGCAAACCCCGGACCGCATCGTTTTCATGGTTATGGAGGGCGGCAGGCCGGTGGGCGAGGTGAAGCTGAAATACATCAACCGGACGGCGAAGCAATGCTCTCTTGGCATTCACCTGCAAAACGACGAGGCAAAAAACCGGGGCGTGGGTACCGCCGCAGAGCGGCTTGCTTTGGAATACGCATTCAGCAGCCTGGGTATGGAGACGGTGAACGCCGACGCGGTGTTGAAAAATAAGCGCAGTCAGCATGTCTTGGAAAAGGTGGGGTTTGTCTATGTCCGGGAGGACGACACCTTCCGCTACTACGTCTGCAAACATCCCTGATAAAAACATCCCTTTCCGGGTACACTAAACCCAAAATGGAAGGGGATTTTTTCATGCTCAATCATCGAAAGGCCGCCGTCATTGGCTGCGGTTTCGTGGGTTCCTCCATCGCCTTCAGCCTCATTCAGCGGGGGCTGTTCAGCGAGCTGGTGCTCATCGACGCCAACCAGGACAAGGCCGTGGGCGAAGCCATGGACCTGAGCCACGGCCTGCCCTATATCGCCGCCATGGACGTGCATGCCGGGAGCTATGACGACCTGTCCGACTGCGCCCTCATCGTGGTCACCGCCGGGGCCAACCAGAAGCCCGGCCAGACCCGCTTGGAGCTCATCGGCCAGAACGTGGCCATTTTGAACTCCATCATCCCCCAGATCACCGCCCGGCCCTTTGAGGGGATTTTGCTCATTGTGTCCAACCCGGTGGACGTGCTCACCTACGCCGCTTTCCGCATCTCCGGCTACCCCGCCCACCGGGTGATGGGGTCGGGGACGGTGCTGGACTCCGCGCGGCTGCGCTACCTGCTGGGGGAGCACCTCAACGTGGACAGCCGGTCCATTCACGCCGTCATCGTGGGCGAGCACGGGGACAGTGAGCTGGCGGTGTGGAGCGGGGCCAACGTGTCCGGAGCGCCTCTGGACGATTTCTGCGCCATGCGGGGCCGCGCCGACCACGAGAGCGCCCGGGAGCGCATCTATGAGGATGTGCGGGACAGCGCCTACGAGATCATCAAGCGGAAGGGGGCCACCTACTACGGCATCGCCATGGCGGTGGCACGGATCGCGGAGTGCGTCATGAAAGACGAGCGGGCCATCCTGCCGGTGTCGGTGGTGTTGGGAGGGCAGTACGGCCTGCGGGACCTGGCCCTGTCCATCCCCTCCATCGTGGGGCGGCGGGGAGTGGAACAGATCCTGGAAATCCCCCTGGCCGACGCCGAGCGGGAGGCGCTGAACGCCTCCGCCTGCCAGCTCCGGGAGGTCATCCAGGAACTGGACCTCCCGTAAGGGCAAGGGCGTTTTAAGGGCCTTCCTTTTTCTTTGAAAAGAAAAAGGAAGCGAAAAAGAAACTTTGAAAGGCCCCCGGCGTATGCCGGGGGCCGGGCTTATTTAGTGGTGGCAGTTCCCATGGTGGTTTTGGCGGCAGCCGCTGGACACAGGCACAGCGGAGGGCGCGGGGGACGGGGCGGAATTCTGCTCCGCACAGCCCGTATAGTAGACCCCGTCGTGGGCGTGGACGCCGCTGTCGTGACAGCCTGCCTGGGTGCAAAGCTTAGGCCGACCCGTTACCGCATAGCTGCCGCCCTCCGTGGTCCAGAGGTAGGGGAATTCCTGCCCCTTCATATGTTCTTGCGCCAAGCTCAGCATATCGCGGGCGTCCTCCCGGCTCAGCTGACCCTTAGACACCAGGCTGTCCAGCAGGGCTTCGTACTGCTCCAAGGTCATGGGGACAGGATTTTCAGCGGGTCCACCGCCCTGTACCGTGACGATGGGGCTGCCGTCGTCGTTTACATTTTCGATAGACACGGAGCCGGCGGTGGACAGAACGCCGGGATTGCGGGGCAGGACCACAAAGGAGCCCGCTTTGCCCGCGTATTTCACGCCGTCGTGCTCATGGGGCTTATCGTTGTCACATCCGTCGTGGGCGCACAGCAGGCCGGGGTTCTGGTAGTAGGCCCGCACCACCTTGCCGTCGATGTGACAGTGATCGTAGGACACCTTGCAGGTTTCCTCTTTGCACAGGTCGTAGAGGCCGCTGGAGGTGCGCACGGGACTGTTGGAGGCATCGCGGGAATCCAGCACATAGCCGCCGCTGACGGAATCGCTCTGCTCCACCTTGTAGCTGTAGAACTGGCTGCCGATCTTGCCCGCCGCGCTCGGAGCGTCCTCCTCCCTGTACTCAGAGAACCTGGTGCCGATGATGCCGTTAATGACTGGGTTCCCGTCCTCGTCGAAGGTGGGGAGCTTCACATCGTAGTCCGAGGGCGTTTTGCCTTTGTCGTATATGATGTCTCCCTCGCCCATGAGCGCCGCGTCTCCCTCCGCGATGGACTCGCCCTCCTCCACATAGGTGGGCTGATCGGGGGCTGAAAACAGCCCGTAGCCGTTTGTCACCGTGCTCGGGTCCACGGGGAGCAGCTTGCCGGTGTCGTCCTTGTGGTACAGCGGCTGGAGAACCTGGCCGGGGTCCACAAACTGGGACCGCGTCTCTCCGTTGACCAGGAAAATGCCTACGCCGTAGACCCAGCTTTCCCCGCCGCCGTTGTCATACCAAAACAGCTTCAGCTCGCCCCGGCGGGCCTGGTCCAGCATCTGCTCGGTACCGGTCAGCCTCTGGCCCGCTGCCTCCCGGGTGAGCTGGCCGTCGGCCACCTTTTTGTCCAGCATCTTTTTCATCTCAGACAGGTCCACATCGTCCGGGTCAATCTCGGGAAAGCCGGACTGGATTTCTTTGGTGGCCTCAAGATCGGGCACGAATACGGTCTGTTCAGAGGCGGTCTTTTCGCTGCTATAGGCGTCCTGGGTGCTGGTGTCCCGGTCTTTGTACAGCTCGGCGGGCACATAGCTGATGGCAAGCTGCTCCTCTTCGGTCAGGGCCAGATACCAGTCCAGCCAGTCCAGGGTCCCCTGAGACAGCTCGGAGCGGGAAAAGGTCTGTCCGTGGAACTGCACCGTGGTATCCGGCTCCTTGGGCTCGCTGGCAAAGGCGGCGGTCACCGCCAGCACCAGGGTCAGGGAGAAAATCACCCCGATAATAGAGGTTTTCTTGAATTTCATAATAGATAGAATCCTTTCTTCGGCCGCTTTCCGGCCGAACGTCTGGCAGAAGGCGGGGTCTGCCCCCTGGGTGGCCAGAGTCACCAGGGCCTGTGCGTACTGGGCCCGCTTATCCGGCCCCAGTTTTTTCACCGCCGCCCTGTCGCAGGCCAGCTCGATGTCCCGGCGCAGCAGGCGGGACATGAGCCACACCGCCGGATTCCACCAGTGGACCGCCAAAGCCAGGGCCATGGCGTAATGCCACAGATTGTCCCGCCGGGCGGCGTGGACCCCCTCGTGGGCCAGCACGCAGATCAGCTCTTCCCCCTCCAGGCCGGGGGACAGCACCACCGTGGGCCGGACCGCGCCGAAGGTCAGGGGCGCGCCCTCCATCACGCCCTCCCGGAGGCGGGCGCACTTGGGCAGCGGGGCATACCGGGGGTCGTCCCGCCCCAGGGGGATGGCTCCCGCCACCGCCCGGCGGGTCCGCCGCCAGCTCAGTACGTAGCGGAAGGCCAGCGCCGCGCCCACCGCCAGCCAGACCAGCGCCAGGGCTGTCCCCCAGGAAAAAGCCGGGCCGGAGGGCTGGGGCGCGGGGGCGCTGGGCAGGGGGGCGGGAAGGTATGGCTGCGGCGTCCGAACGGGCGCGGGGGCAGGCTTGGAAAACAGCCCCCACAGGGACAGCACGCTTTCCGGGGCGGCGGGGGTGAGCAGGCGGAACAGGCACACCGCCCACAGGGCCAGACGGGCTTCGGGGAGCAGGCGGTCCTTCAGCACCCGGCGCAGGGCGGCCAGGGCCAGGATCAGCGCCGTGCCATAGGCGGCGTTTTGGAGCAGCTGGGTCATGGCGCTCACCTCGCTTCCAGATTTTGAATCAGTTCCCGGAGCTGGGCGGCCTCCGCCGGGGTGAGGTCCTTTTCGCTGAGGAAGGCGGAGAGAAATTGGGTTTTGGAACCGCCGAACAGCCGGGTGATGAGGCTGTCTGTCTCCAGCCGCTGGACCTCCTGGCGGGTGACCATCGGAGTGCACAGAAAGCCCGGGTCGGACCGGGCCACAGCCCCCTTGTCGATGAGCTTCTTGATGACGGTATAGGTGGTATTGCGGTTCCAGCCGCAGGAATCCGCCAGCTTTTTGGCCAGCGCCCCCGCTGTCTGGGGCCCCTCCGCCCACAGCGGTTCCATCACCTTCAGCTCTGAGTCGTACAGTTTTTCCATGGATGCGACCTCCTCTTGCGTGCCGGGGAAAACACAAATGACTATTGCAATAGTAACCCTAAGGAGATACTACTACAATAGTCACGTCATGTCAAGCCTATTTTCAATATTTTTTCGTCTCCCTGTCCCGGGGCTTCAACCCGCCCGGCGCGGGTTCCCTGCGGGCCGGTTTTCTACAGGCGCTGCACAGAAAAAACGCGGCGGCCTCCGACTCCGACGGGGCCGGAAGCCGCCGCGTGGCGGGACGGGGCTGGAGCGTTTGCCCTCCCCCGTCCCAGGCGGTCGCCGTCAGGCCTCCTGATACAGCTCCAGGATGGCGCCGTCCTTCCACACGAAGGCCAGCCGGTCGCCCTTTTCGTTGGCCTCCATGGGACCGCAGATCACCCGGTCAGCGTCGGCAATGTACTTCTCCAGGTCGTCCACCTTGTAGGCTACGTGGGGGTGGCGGTGGATCTCCTCGGGGAAGGGGGTGCCCTCCTCAAATTTCAGGTACTCGATCTTGTAGTCATAGTCGTCCACACAGCTCACCCAGAACTTGGCCCCCTCGTTGTAGGTCATGTTGGGTTTGCGGTTGGTGACGGGAATTCCGATGTGCATATATTCAGCGGACATGATGATTCCTCCTTTTTTCAGGCATACAGGGTCATTCCTTGCTGTAAGCGGGGGTGTGGCAGGGGGTGTTCCACAGGCGGATGAACTCCTCGTCCCACTTGGCGATGTTCATCTGGAAGCCGCCCGCCTCCTGGACGGTGAGGATCTCGCCCACCATGCTGGCCACGACCTCCACGTCCCTGGCCTTCAGGAATTCCACCGTGTCCTTGAACAGCACCAGCATTTCCATCATGGTGGTGGCGCCGCAGCCATTGATCATGACAAACGCCTTATCTCCGGCCTTCAGCTCCAGCTTTTTGCACAGGGCGTCCGCCACCGTGGACACGGTATCCTTGGAGGACATCATAGGCACCCGGACGCCGCCGCCCTCGCCGTGCTGGCCCGCGCCGATCTCCATCAGGTCGGTATCGCCCAGGTCGCCGAAGGACATGCCGTTCTGGGGGTGGGTGGCGTCGGTGGACTTGACGGTGATGGAAGCCATGCTGTCGGCGTAGCGCTGGGCGATGGCGGCCACCTCGTCCAGGGTCTTCCCCTCCCGGGCCGCCGCCGCCGCGATGTGGTACAGGGCCACCGCCCCGGCCAGACCCCGCTTGTTGTCCTCGCCGTTGGGATCGTACTGAATCTCCTCGCCGGTGACCACCTGCCGCACGTTGAGCCCCGCCTTCTGGGCCAGCTTCATGGCCTGCTTGCCCGCCAGCTGGTCTCCGGCGTAGTTCAGGGTGAGCAGCAGCACGCCGTGGCCCTTGTCCGCCCGCTTCATGGCGTCGAACACCAGCTGGCCGTTGGGGGCGGCGAAGATGTCGCCCACCGCCTGAATGTCCAGCATCCCCTTGCCCACAAACCCGGCCTGGGCGGGCTCGTGGCCGGAGCCGCCGTAAGTGACGATGGTGACCCGGTCGGCGCTGGCCAGGTCCTTGCTGATGACCAGGTGGCCGTCCACGTCCAGTATACCGGGGTGGGCCAGCCCCAGGCCCATGAGCTCCTCGTCGGTGATGGTCTCGGGGGCGTTGATAAACTTCTTCATTTTCATGCCAAAAACCTCTCCTTCAATATGTTAAGAGCTTATCCCGAAATTAGAAGCGCGAGGATTGCGCAACAGGTTTTTTGCTGTGCTCTAAGCCTGGGCCAGCCCCTGGAAGAAATAGGACATGGACATGGCTCCGGCGTCCGGGGTGCCGATGGTTTTCTCGCCGTAGCTCTTGGCCCGGCCAAACTTGGACACGAACTGTTTGCTGTTTTCCGCCCCTTGGGCGGCGGCCTGGGCGGCGGCGGCAAAGAGCTCCTCCGCCTCCTCTCCCTGGTAGGCGGCGATGGCCTGGCTGGCGGGGATCACCGCATCCATCATGGTCTTGTCCCCCACCTTGGCGCCGGACATGCCGTCCAGCTCCTCCAGCGCCCGGGCAAAGAGGGCCTGCAAGCCCGCCACATCAATCTCGTCCCCCTCCGGGGCCTCCTCCTGCATCCCGTCCAGCCAGGTGTTCCACAGGGGGACGGCGCTGCCGCCGTTCAGCGCCATCACGGCGGTGGCCGCTCCGTCCAGCATGGACCGGATGCCCCCCTCCGGCTGGTCCACCGCGCCGCTGATGGCCTTGGCGATCTTGGCCATGGTCAGGCCGTGGTCGGCGTCTCCGAACCGGGAGTCGATCTCCGTCAGCTCAGCCTCCGCCGACAGCACCGCCGCGCAGGCGTGCTTCAGCCGCGCGGCAAGTTCCGCTTTTGTCATTCTGCTGTCACCTCCTGAAAGTTCAATTTATGTCCCATCTGCGGGGTCATGATACTGTGTTATATGTGTCGCAATTCTATTTATAACATAAAAGGCGGGCCAATGCAAGGGCGGAGGGGGAGGGCCGGAGCTATTCCCCCTGAAAACGGCTCAAATACTGTAGGTGGGCGTTCAAAACCTGCCGGATATAGGCCGACATTGACCTGGAGGATTTTTCCGCCAGCACGCTCAGCTCCTGGTACAGCTCCTCCGGCACCACAACGCAAATCGTTTTCTTTGGACCTTCCCGCATAGAAATCACCTCAGCTCTCATTTTAATCTGTTTCAGACTAGATGTAAATACCCTGTTTCAGGTTCGGTCTGTTGACAAAGTAGCAAAAACAAAAGAAATATGGTAAAATAAGAGGGA
>ERZ779626.806-NODE-806-length-16410-cov-7.973341_pt1 | contig 16410 bp, 14 predicted proteins | sample MGYA00514209_ERZ779626 | MGnify/ENA primary metagenome ERZ779626 (study PRJEB29562, sample SAMEA4376713) | mouse gut metagenome | isolation source: Cecum | study: EMG produced TPA metagenomics assembly of the A DSS colitis mouse model was used to assess the...
TATTGCGCAAGCGCCTGTTTCGCGTCGCTCTGCGCATCGCGCAATTGACGCGCAAACAAAAGCGGGACGGGCAAAACCATTCGTTTTTCCTTACCCTTGCGATCCCAACAACGCGCGATCGCATAATATGTATTGGTCAACGTACAATAACCGCCGTAACGTCGGGTGTCGGCAAGCGCGCAAGTACCATCCGGGCGTAAATATCGCTTATCGGCGGTCTTGATCGCCCGCAACTCGCCGTCGGAAGCACGCAGCGGCTGTTGGTCATAAAATTTTCCGCTTGCTTCGGTCATCTTTTTCGTAACGAGAATCTCTCTGCCGTACAAATAGCGCTCGACCGTATCGCGCAATTTGCCGCCGTCTTTGCGCAATTCCCGACAGATCGAATTGGCGACGATGCCGGCGGTGTCTTGCTTCCACGATTCTTGCAATGCCGCCGCCGTTTGTTCGTCCGGAGCGGCGTTTTGTTTCAGATAGCGATTCATCTGATAGCGGACAAAATTCTCTTTTTCAAACATACCCGCGCGTTGACAGAATCTGCCTGCAAGGATATTTAGATACGCGTCGTGCGCGTGATGGTATACGTTATAATCGCGGCATTTGTCCCAATGCATGCTCTTGCGCACATTGGAAACGATATTCGCCTTGGGGCACAAGATTCGAACATCCGGCGCAATCTCGCGGTAGCGCTGTTGGAGAATGTCTTTGACGTGTTTGACGATCTGCCGCGTCTCGACGAGTTGTCGATTCAAGAAACCGACCAAATCGCTTTCGCGCAGTTCCGCGCGCGTCAATCTGCGGTATTTTTCCGCCGTCATCGGACAGATGCCCTTGCTGAAACTGCTGACCTGTTTCATCTCTTCCCACATCTTGCGCATGCGATCGCGAATGTCCTTGGGTACGGTACGCGAGTCGCCCTTGCGCTGATTGTACTTGCGGTATACGAGCACGCGGTTGTCCAAACTGTTGTCCGTCGTCAACGTACGCGGGACGATATGATCGATCTCGCAATCGTCCAACTGACTCAAATCGATTGTCTCGCCGCTGTACATGCATCTGCCGTTCTGCAAATAATACAGGTACAATTTGTCATCCCGCTGCAAACGCTCGTTGAAAGACGAATCTTCGCCTTGAATTGCATCGCCCAATTCGGGATTCAACCAATCGAATTGATACTTCTTTTGGGCGGCAATAAAAGCTTGATACAGTTGCGTCAGTCGGTCCTTGCGCGAAATCGTGCGTTTGCCTTTTGGCGTGCCGTCTTCGCCGCGCGCCATCTCGATGCTGATCGTCGCCAGTTGTCTGGGCGAACGCCGCATCGCGAACACGATCTCATCCACCATACGCAGAGCTTGCCAAATCGCGCGTTTGATCGCGGGCGAGCATGCCAAATCGGCGACGCTGTCGGCATACGTCAACGCGGCGGACAAATCGCGCGCGCCGTCCGAGTGCTCGCGTTTGTACGTTTCGATCGCGTCGCGGAAATTCCACGGACATGTTTTGCCTTCGAGCAATTCGTTGAGATGGTACGCGTGTTGATCGACGCCGTCGTCCGCGCCGCGCAAGACGCCGATCACGGTACGGACTTCGCCCGTCTCGCAGTGCATGCCGGCAATGCCGTCGAGCAATCGGTCGGACAGTCTGCCCCAGCCTTTGAAACTCAATCGCGACAGCTGCGCGATCTCGCGCTCGTCGAACAGATGCGCATAATGCTCTTCGATGCTTTCGCGCACTTGTTGCGCGTCCTGCAACGCGGTAATCCACAAGACGATGTCTTCCAGCGCGGCGATCAACGCGGGGTCGCCGTCCGGATATTCGAACCGATCGCCCAAAACGCGTTTGAATGCATGATACGCGCTCAAAGAATTGTCCAATGCGGTCTTGCCGGTCTCCTCGTCCGACAGTTTGATCGGAACGTTGCCGTGCAACTGTTGGAGCGCTTCGCGGACTTTTCGATAGCCGACGCGTTTTTCGCGTTTGCACAATTGCCAAATCGCATCGCGGTCGACCGCGTCCAACGGATCTTTTTGCTCGCCGAGCCGCAAATTGTGAATTTCGCTCAATACCGCGTATTCTTCGTAAAGCAACGAGTGCCGCGGAAGCGCCTTGCATCCGGGCAGATACGCGCAGTCGCTCGCCATGCGGCGAATGAATTCCTGTCGGGACGCGCGGCGGTCTACGACTTCGTCGAACTCCCACGGCTTGGGATTGACGCGCTCTTTACCCGCATACTTTTTGACCCAGGCGAACGGATGGCTGTCGCCGTCTACGGTCCGATCGTTCAGCGGTCCGACGTAATACGGAACGCGGAATGTCAGCAACTTGCACAGCTTGTCCGCAACGCTGCCGTATCCATCCGTCTCGGACAAAATCGGATGCGTATCTCGCTGCATCTCCAAGATCGCGCGCAACTCGCACTCATGCAATTGGTACGGAAAGACGCCGTTGTCTTTATCCGTCTGCGTGAGCAAAAAGCTCTCCTGCGCCACCGCTTCCGAGATCGGTCGAAATTCGTCCGCAATCTCTTCGGCGCGGTCGGGATCGCGCGCGGCAAGCGTATCGGCAAGCTTTTCGATCGCCTTATAGAAATCGGCGCGCGCGACGCGTTTGCATCCCGGCAAATTGCCGTGTCCGATCAGACTGAAATATTGGAGATTTTCATACGGCTTGCACACTTTGGCAAATTCTTTTTCCCGCTGTTTGCCGACGCAACCGCGCAATTGCGGAAATAATTTTTCCCAAATCTTATGATCGGGATCGCAAAGCCGCTCGTCGAACACCATCGCATACGTCTGCTCGTCCGCATACGCACGCAAAACGGCGCGCAGGCGGTTGCGTTGTTTGGCATGCTCTGCAAAACGCGCGATCATCGCGTCGCTGAGATACGCGTTGTCGCCAAGCATGCGGCGCATGACGCCGGTATCGTAGATCGCTTTGAGCGCTTGCACGACGTCGGCGCGATCTCCGCACGCGCCGAGCAACTCTTCGTACTTGTCGTCGGCTTGCGCGTGGAAATCCCCTTCGAGTTTTACCGACGGAGCGTCCGCGGACTCGTCTTCCGCGTCGTCCGCTCTCCACATTTTGGCGCAATCGAACTTACTGCCCGAAATCGCCGCGGCGATCTGTTCCTTCGCCTTATCCTTGTCGCCGAGTTGTTGCAACACGCGCGCTTTGAGATCCCTGCGCGTGACGTTGCGCTCGCTCAAAATCGCGCCGATGCTTTGCGCCGCGTCAGTATCGATCTGCAAAGCGTCTTCTTCGGCATGCGTCGCGTCCCATGCGCTGACGAGACTGTCGAACAACGGCGCCCAATCGTCCGCTTGCGCTTGCGCGTCGGATGTCGAACCAAAATTGGGATGCAGGAAATTGCCGCGGTATTTCAGAATATGATGAATGCCGAGATAGACCAATCGGATATCCGGCTCCGGATGCGTCATCAAATGCTTGCGCAAATGATAGACGGTCGGAAAACGCCGATGATATGCCGTGTCGTCGAAATCCGCATCATGGAACAGCGTATGTTTATCCGCAATGCCGGCGACGGCGTTGCGGTCGTCCGCAAACAGTTGCGCGGTCTCCAAACGACGGAAAAACGTCGGATCTTTTGCTTCCACGGCGTCGCGCAGCAAATCGTTGAGCATCGCGATACGCGCTTTGCGCCGTTTCATGCGGCGACGGATCACGCGGCATCTGCGTCGTTCCTGCGCCGTCTCCGCAGAATCGAACAGCCTTACGAACAATCCCGCCTTGTTGAGTACGCGGATCGGCTTGTAATCGTCGTCGATGACCGCGACGCCCACGCTGCCCGTGCCGATGTCCAGACCGATGTGATATTTCTTCCGGGAATCATTTTGTAAATCGTTTTGTTTTTCTTCCGTCATTTTGCTTGACTTCTCCTTATCCGTGTGCTATGCTTAGAATATCCATTTCAAGTTACACAACAATTGTTCAAATACAACTTGCAGTTACCTAAGAATGGTCGGAGCGCAGATACGCTCCTTTTTTCTATCCCTTACACATTGATTATACAAAAAGTTATATGCGATTGCAAGATGCAAATCGATATTTCTATAAAAAAACGTATCAGACGACAACTGTCAATATGTGGCAGGTTTTATTTTTTTATCCAAAAAATTCGTTGCAAAATCTCGACCCGATACATCGTCGCATGCGTTGTACATCACCGTCGCCGCGCGAGCCGTCTATGATCGATCGTACCGCAACAGGCGATTACCATTTCCGCAAACGGATCTATCGACGCGTCTTGTACATAAAATCTTCCCAAAAGCGCAACGGCATATGATTGAGCCGACAGCGCTCGTTGTGACGCGGGCGAATCTCGATCGCGTTGTAAAACGTCTCCCACAACGCGCGATAGCTCGCCTCGTTGTCGTCGATCGGTCCCGGCTCGAACCCTTCGAGCCGAAGCAACTCGTCGCAAGCGCCTTCGTGCCGAAACGCGATCTTGTGCACCTTGTCGTAAAGAAACAGACGCTCGTTGGGAAAACGCTCGACGAAATGCTGCGCGATCAACGGCAAAACATTGTGCGTCGGACGAATGACGGAGACAAGCGCGCCGTTGATTTCGCTGAATCGCAAAAATTCGATATTACGATGCGCTTCGTTGGCGACGGCGCGCGAAATCGCATGCAAGCGGTGCACGCACGGTTGCGCAAGCATCTTCATCGTCGCCGCGCCTTGCAGCATCCCGAATATGACGAACCGAGCGACCGCCGCGCCCCTGTCGTCGAAATCGGAAAGATAAGCGCGGCGCATCATCCGCTCCGCCTGCGCGCCGATCGTATTGCGCACGCCGCGCGCGACGCGCGCAGCTTTATCCGGATCGGTCTCGACGGTGCGGTATTCCAGCATCGTATCGCGCGTATCGGTAATCCGATACGGCAAAATGCCGTCCGTATAACAGCGAAACACCGCGCACAGCAACCCGTCGTAACTGCCGTCGTATAAAAAGATCACGTCGTCGCGCGCTTGCATGCTTTTACACCCGAATCGGCGCGGGCTGTCCCAACGCCGGCAAATCGAAATCGTCGAACATCGACATCTGTACCGCGCATTCCGCGCGTCCCGCCGCGATCAACGCTTGCGCCGCCCGCGCGGGCGCGTCCGCCGCCGCAACGCCGCTGCCGCCGACGATGAAATACCGCGCGCGTTTGAGCACAACGCCCAAACGGCGCAACGCCTGTTCGTCCAGACGCGCGGTTCGACGCGCCGCCAAAATCCGCTGCGCGCTCTTGACGCCGATCCCGGGCACGCGCAACAGCCGTTCGTACGGCGCGCGATTGACGTCCACCGGAAAAAACTCGGGATGATTGACCGCCCAATTGCATTTGGGATCGAGATATTCGTTGAAATACGGTCGCTTCTCGTCCAAGATTTCGTCCGCGCGAAAGCGATAGTACCGCATCAACCAATCCGCCTGATACAGTCGATGCTCGCGCAACAGCGGCGTCGCGCTGCCGACCGCGGGCAGATCGGAATGATCCGCGACCGCGACGTATGCGGAATAGAATACGCGCCGCAGCGCATATTTGCCGTACAAACCTTCGGCAAGTCGAATGATCTGCAAATCGCTCTCGGGCGTCGCGCCGACGATCATCTGCGTGCTCTGCCCCGCCGAAGCGAATCCGCGCTCCCGCGCGCGCAATTTGTCCGCGATCTGTTGCATCGGCGCAAGCACGTCGCTGCGGTGTTTGTCGGGCGCAAGCAGGCGCAGACTGTTTGCGCTGGGCAACTCGATGTTGGAACTCATACGGTCGACCAGCATCCCTAACCGCTCGATCAAATGCGGCGACGCGCCGGGAATCACCTTGGCGTGCACATAGCCGTAAAACTTGTGCTTGTCGCGCAAAAGTTCGATCGCGCGAATCATCAATTCGACGGTGCGATCGGGCGTACCGAGCACGCCGCTCGACAAAAACAGCCCTTCGATATAATTGCGCCGATAAAAGTTGATCGTAATGTCCGCGATTTCGTCCGGCGTCAGCGTCGCGCGCGGCACGTCGTTGGACACACGATTGACGCAATACTTGCAGTCGTAACAACAGGCGTTGCTCATCAAAATTTTGAGCAACGAAATACATCTGCCGTCCCCCGCAAACGCGTGGCACAGTCCCGAACGACACGCCGATCCGATCCCGTCGGCGGGGCTGACGCGATCGGTGCCGCTGGACGTACATGCGACGTCGTACTTGGCGCTCTCGGTCAGAATGCGTAATTTGTCTGCCAAATCCATGCTGTAATTTTAACATATGTTCGCAATTCAAGTCAACGATCTTACGAAAAATCATCAAATTTCGGAATTCGCCGCCGCGCACGCGTCCCGATCCGAACGCTCAGCGCAAATAAAAAAGCGGACGCCTGTGAAAAGCGTCCGTCCCTTTGGTAGCGGTAATCGGAGTCGAACCAATGACCTTCCGGGTATGAACCGGACGCTCTAACCAACTAAGCTATACCGCCGATAATGGTTGCGGGGGAAGGATTCGAACCGACGACCTTCGGGTTATGAGCCCGACGAGCTACCACTGCTCCACCCCGCGACGATAAAAAGGATGTGCAATCAGAATAAACAAAATTTGCGCGTTTGTCAAGGCATTTTCGCTACATTTTGTAAGATTGTATAAAATGTTATGCCGACGAAAGCGCGTTCGATACCCGTCGCGGCAAAATTGTCGAAAAAATTTTTGGCGACGCGCCGTCACAAAACATTGACATTGCCGATCCGTTGGTTTATACTGAAATCACGATATACATCTTTGGGCAGGCAAATAAGCCGACCGGTGGTGATGCCGTCTGAGAACGGACAAGTCCAACAGCCCCAACAGCCGATGCGGTGAGACTCCGCAACCGCCTGTAAAGTCAGACTGGGAAGGAATGTATCCGTTGTCGTCTTGCCGATCTTCGCATATGCGGAACGCGGCGGGGCGAGTTCGTGCATTTCGTCTCTCGCAAGAGAGCTTTTTTTTGCTCCGAAAGATCGCATCGATTTGAGCAGAGGTGCACGCATATGAACAAAATTCCGCATTTTTCGACTCGTACGATCGCCTATGCCGCGATGATGACCGCGCTCGTCTGCGTGACGGGTCTGATCGGCGTCAACGTCGGGACGGGCTATCTGAATTTCGGCGACACGATGATCTTGGTCGCCGCGTCGTTGTTCGGTCCCGTGACCGGTTTGATCGCGGGCGGACTGGGCGCATTCCTGACCGATCTGATCGTCTATCCCGCGACGATGTGGTTCACGCTCGCGATCAAAGGCTTGGAAGGTCTGCTGTGCGGACTCGCCGTCCGCTACGGCATGCGCGCCGTCGCCAAACGTCCCAAAGCCGTCCGCGCCGCGGCGCATGCGGGATTGTCGCTGCTGTGCACAGCGGAAATGGTGATCGGCTATTATCTGACCCAGCGCTTTTTGTGGGGCACCGCGATTTCGGCGTGGGAGCAATTGCCGTTCGACGCGCTGCAAGCCGTCGTATCCGCGACGCTGTCCGCCGCGCTGATCTACGGACTACGGTTGCAAGAACTCGTCCGCGGCAAACAACCCTCCGTCGCCGACGACCGTACGCGCGGACGGGACGCCGCATGCGCCCCGCCCGACGACGAGCGCGATAACCGTCGCAGCGGAGATCCGCAATGACCGCGCCCGATACGCCCGAACGCATCGCCGAACGCGCGATCCGCGAACTGATGCGCGTGCAACCCGTCGAAGCGACGATTGCGGGCAAAGGTTTCTACGGCGTCGCGGTGTTGACGCGTCTTCCGATCGCGGACGGACTGCCGCGATGCGCGATCGTCAAATACATGCGCGATGCGCTTTGTCTGGCGGAAGAACGGCAAGCGTTGACGCGCATGCGCGCGCACTGCCCGACTTTACCGCTGCCCCGAATATACGGCGCGACGGCGGACGGACACGCGAGCGTTATGGAATATATGCCCGGCGAAGACGCGGATCGCATCGTCTTCGACGACGGCGCGCTGCGCGACAAAGCGGCGGACGAGATCGCGGAATGTTTGCTGACCCTGCACGCCGCCCGCCCTACGGACAGACGCTACGGCACGGACGACAAACGGTACGATCGATGGATCGACTGTTACCGCGACCGCGCGCTCGACATGATGTCCAACATCGACAAATCGCATGCGTTGCAACGCCTCTCGCACGAAAACTTTCGCGTGTTCGTCCGCGCGCTCGACGCGATCGACGACATTCTGTCCTGCCCGCCCGCGCATCCGAGCCTGCTGCACGGCGACTACAATCTGTGCAATCTGCGCGTCGATCCCCGCACCGGACGCGTGAGCGGAATCTTGGATCCGATGCACAGCATTTGGGGCGATCGCGAAGCCGATCTGTTCCAACTGCGCCAATCGGGCGGCGCGGCATGGGAACTGCTCGATCGCTATCGCGACCGATACGGATTGAGCGCCGACTTTGCGGCGAAAGACGCGATGTACGCGGCGTTTGCGGAAGCCGACCATTACGGACGCTGCAACATGCCTCAGGACGAGCATTTGCAAAGCATGATCGACGCGCTCGACGCGGCATTGTAATCGCGCCGAATATATTCGGAATGCGTCCGTCCGTGCAGAAAATCGGTATGTAAAATTCTGCTAAAAGACGGGCGGAAATGCCAAAAGTCATTGACAAGCGTACGCCGAATCGTTATAATGATTTGACGGAAGACATGCCGATACTTTCGGAAAACCGCGTACCTGCGTAAGTCCCCGTCTGTCCGGACCGGCGTCGATGTCTTATCAATCGCGTCGCGCGGCTCGTGCGGCGAAAACGGACGAACGAATGGAACACGCATACCCGAGACGTCGAAAAGACGCGCCCAAACAGAATACGACCGCTACCTACCGCGGCAAACCGTGTCTGTTGCAAATCTGCGCGACGGAAGAACAGGCGTTCAAACAAGCGCAGGTCATGGAAGCGATCGCCCGTACGGGATATGCGCCGCAAGTATACGGCACGGAAGGCAACCGTCTGTGGTACGAATCGGTGTCGGGAGAGAGTTTCGACGAAAAATTCCGTTTCGCGATCTTGCAAGACGATACCGAGACGCTCTACGCGCTCGCGTCCAAACTGTCGATCTTCTTGCAGATGTTCCACAGCATCACGTCGCACACGTTGGGCGATCCGCAATTCGGAGATTTCGTGTTGCGCAACGACAGATGCGTATGCATGCGGTTCGACTCGCTGCGGCAGGGACTGCCCTATGCCGACGTCGCAAGCGTGATCGCTTGCGCGCTGACGCGCAACGCGGGAGATTACTACGCGGCGTTTCCGTTCGTGGAACGCGTGCTGGAATGCTTCCACCTGTCGCTGATGGACATCATCAACGAAGTATCCGAAAAGCTCGACGCGTATCTCGATCCGGAAACCGCGGATAAAAACATCATTCTGGATACGTTGATGCGGGCGCGCGACGGCGCTTATCCGGATTGGATACAATACCACAAATAAATCTCCGTCCACGGCGGGCGGCGAAGGAGGATAGAATGAAATTCGCAGAGCGTCTAAAAGAACAAAGATTGAAAAACGGTTACAACCAGGCTTACGTTGCCAAATACATGCAGGTATCCCAAGTATCCGTCAGCAACTGGGAACGCGGCGTCAAAGAACCCAATTACCAGGCGTTGATCGATCTGTCCAATCTGTTCGGAAAAACGACCGACTACATGCTCGGGAAAGACGATAAGGAAAACTAATCGACGCAACCGATCGGAAGAAACAGCGTTTCTTCCGATTTTGTTTGCAAGCCGTATGCCCTGCGCGGCGCGGCACACAATAGATGCGGGGTCGCGCCGCGAAGTACGCGACATCGTGGAGAAAACTTTATGGTAACCGTAAGCAACATCGCATACAAACAATACGGCAACTGCGTGCAGCTGTCCAACGGCGCATTCCGCCTGTTGATTACGACCGATCTCGGTCCGCGCATCATTTTCTACGGCGAAACGAACGGCGAAAACATCTTCTACGAAGACGCGCAGGATCTGATCCGCAAAGACGGCGATTATTTCGATCGCAATCTGCCCGGCAAAGGCGCATGGCACATCTACGGCGGACATCGTCTGTGGAAATCGCCCGAAGATCTCGCATCCTATTATCCGGACAACGCGCCCGTGCGCACGGAATTCGTCCCCAACGGCGTAACCGTCACGAGCGAACCGGAATCGACGACCGGTCTGCAAAAAAGCATGACCGTCACGATGGCGGACGACGGCAGCGTGTGCGTACAGCATGCGTTCTACAACTTCACGGATCGGGCAAGCGAACCCGTCGCGTTGTGGGGATTGAGCGTGCTCGACAAGGGCGCGTGCGCGACGTATCCGCTGTCCACGCGCGACACCGGATTGCTTGCCAACCGCAATCTCGTGCTGTGGTCGTATACCGACGTACGCGACGATCGCTTGCGCATCGAACAAGATAAAATCACGCTCCGCTGGGACGACGTCGCGCAACCGATCAAAATCGGCATGTATATCGAAGACCCGATCCGCGTCCATACCAAAGGGCTGGAATTGACCGTAACGTACGACTACGCGGGCGAAAACGCGGGCTATGCCGACCGTTGCTGCAACGTGGAAAGCTATACGAACGACATCATGCTCGAAGTCGAAACGCTAAGCACGCTCGAAAGCATCGCGCCCGGGCAATACAAATACCATACCGAACGCTGGTCGCTGCGCAAACTGTGACCGGCGAATGCAGGAGTCCGCTATGAAACGTATCCGATACGCCGTCCCGATCGTCGCGATCTTGCTCGTCTTGCTCTGCACCGCATGCGCGTGCAGTCGGGTGCAAGCGCCCGATTTCGGACGCACGACCGTATACATCGACCCGAGCGACGGAGACGGCTTCTCCGATGCGGAGATCGTCGCGCACAACACCGTGCCGGCGACGGTACGCTTGCGAGCGGAATTTTCCAACGCGCCGGATGCGGCGGGCACGGCGTTCTTTATCAACAAAGACGGCTATCTGCTGACCAATCGGCATTGCGTCACGCTGAGCGACGCGCCGCCCTATCTCGCTGCAAAAGCAAACAAACTCTATTATATCTCCGAAACCGGCAAACGCTATTATTTGGAAATCGTCGCGATCTCCAACGACCGCGATCTGGATTTGGCGCTGTTGCGTATCCGAGACTTTGTCGGCGAATCCCCGTATATCCCGTTTTCCGATGCGGTCGAAAACCCGCTTGCGCAAGACGACGATACGATCCTTCGCTACGGACAACCTTGCTATGCGATCGGCAATCCGGAAGATCTGGGCGTGACGTTTGCGCGCGCGATGATCTCCAATCCGTACTATCTGGAATCGGACTCGGTCGGCAATCCGATCGGCAAACCCGATCTGTTGCTCGACTGCAACATCAATCACGGCAATTCGGGCGGACCGCTCGTCGGCGCGGACAGCAAGCTCGTCGGCGTCGTTTACGCGCGCATGGAGTCGGACGGCAACAAAATCAACAACGTCTACGGCATCGGTTGCGCGATCCCGTGCTATCGGGTCGTCGCGTTTTTGCAGACGATCGCGATGCAGACGCCCAACGGACAGCCGTTTTATTACGAATACGATCCGCCGCAAGCCTGACTGGTCGGACACACGAGCGCGGAGCGGTCATGCCGCTCCTTTTTTATTGCGCAAGCATTCGATCGACAAACATGCGTTGTCGATTTTTGCAATCCGATGCGCGCGTCGATTGACTGCGCGGCGTGCGATGGTGTAGAATAAAGACGTATGAAAGATTATCTGCCGATCTGCCCCGCTCCCGTATCCGAACCGACCGCGCGACAATATCCGTCGCTGACGTTGGCATATCTGGGAGACGGCGTCCATACGCTGTGGGTGCGCACCCGCATGCTCGCGGACGGACCGTGCAAAGTCGGACAGATCCACGAAACCGTATGCGCGCAAGTATGCGCAAGCGCGCAGGCAAAAGCGCTCGCCGCAGTCGTCGACATCTTGTCGGAATCCGAATCGGACGTCGTGCGCCGCGCGCGGAACGCGCACGTCAATACCGTCGCAAAACACGCAAGTCTGGCGGATTATAAGTCCGCAACCGCATTCGAAGCCCTGATCGGCTATCTGTATCTGATCGGCGCGCACGAACGTCTGTCGCAGGTGCTCGCCTGCGCCGACGCCGCGCCGCAAGCATAAGGAGTTCTATATGTCCCAAGTCCAACCCCACGTCGTGTTGCTCCAACACACCCCCGATCCCGACAAAGTCGTCGCCACCGCCGCAAGACTGTGTTACAGCGACGCCGATATCGACGCGCTGTCCGACGAGATGCAAAGCAAAGACGTCTCCAAGTTCATCGAACGCCTGTTATCGATGAGACATATGTCGCCGTTCGAACACGTATCCTTTACGTTCGGCATCGAAGGCGTATCGCGCAGTCTGCTCGCACAGATCACGCGGCACCGCATCGCGAGTTTCAGCGTCAAATCCCAGCGTTACGTATCCGCCAATCGCGACGGAGAAACGTTCGGATACATTATTCCGCCCGCGATCGAAGCGCTCGGCGATCAAGCCGTCGAAACGTATCGCGCGCAGATGGCGCAAATGCAAACCTGGTACAACGAATGGCAACAACGCCTCGGCGGCAACTGCGAATCCGCTAATCAGGACGCGCGCTTTGTCCTGCCCAACGCGGCGGAAACCAAAATGATCGTGACGATGAACGCGCGCGAGTTGATGCATTTCTTCCACCTGCGCTGCTGCACGCGCGCGCAATGGGAAATCCGCGCCGTCGCGTGGGAGATGCTGGGCGCCGTGTTGAAAGTCGCGCCGGCGTTGTTCCGCAACAGCGGTCCGTCCTGCGTCTCGGGCGCGTGTACGGAAGGCGCCAAATCGTGCGGAAAAGCCGCTCAAATGCGCGCCCGACAACAACAGCTGCTGCATTCATGACGACCGAGCGCAACCGCATCGAAAGCGCGCGCAACGGCGATACCGTTGCGTTGGAACAACTGCTTGCCGAATACAAAAGCGTCGTACTGCATATCGCCCGCTCATACTTTTTGAGCGGCGCGGATCGCGAAGATCTCGTGCAGGAAGGCATGATCGGTTTGTATCGGGCGATCAATACGTACGATTCGGATATGCGCGCGTCGTTTTCCACCTATGCGCATTCGTGCGTCCGCAACCGCATGCGCGACGCCGTCAAACGCGCCAACCGCGACAAACATCGCGTACTCAACGACGCCGTCTCGCTGACGCAGTACGATCGCGACGAACAAAACGCCGCTCCGTCTCCGGAAGAAGAGACGATCGAGACCGAGGCGTCCGGCGATATCCGCCGCGCGATCGAACAACATCTCGACGACGAAGAACGCGCTTTGCTCCAAGCGTATCTGTGCGGACTGAGTTACCGCGAAATCGCGGAGACGCTCGGCAAATCCGTCAAATCGGTCGACAACGCTCTGCAATCCGTCAAACGCAAGTTGCGCAAACTGCTCAATGACGACGCGTCCGCGCATGCGGAGATCTGATCCGGACCGACGGACAACAGGCAATCGACGACACTGTAATGAAATCAACGCCGCATTCGCAAAGGAATGCGGCGTTTTGTCGAATTCGAATCCGTATCGGACGCTCCCGTATTTATCGATCGCCGCGTTCGCGCAAGCGCGCGTACAAATACCCTTCCAGATTGTCCGATTCGCGCACGCGGATGCGCGTCGCATGCAGACGTTCCGTCAACGCCGCCAAAATTCTGCCCCCGCCGACAATCAGATCGCGACGCTTGGGCTGCAAGCCGACTACGCCGGCGCGTTCGACAAGCGACATGCGCGCGATTTCTTCCGTCCGTCGACGCAATTCGTCTAACTGAATGCAATATCCGTCCGTCAAACGCGCGTCGTACGGATCCAATCCTTGGCAAATCGCCGCAAACGACGTCACCGTCCCGCCGATTCCCAACAACGTATCGAACGGCGGACAATCGTCGAACGCCGCATACAGTTCGTCCGCCAGCGCGGCGGTTTTGACCGCGTCTTCTTTGCATGCGTCATGCACGACCGCCAATCCGAGCGGTACGCTGCGCGCATACCGCATTCCGTGCGCGTCGCCGACCGACAATTCGGTACTGCCCCCGCCGATGTCGATGACCGCGCAAACGCCTTGCGTGTACGCGCCCGCAAAACCGAGCCGAGCTTCCGTTTCTCCCGACACGACGTCCACCGCGATGCCGTCCGTAGCCAAATCGCGCACGAAGTCGCCCCCGTTGCGCGCGCCGCGCACCGCCGCCGTCGCAAATACATACGTCTGCGCGCCGCGCTCGATCGCTTGTCGATAAAACGTACGCACCGCATCCGCCGTCTCGCGCATCCGTTCGGGTTGCAACATGCGCTCCCGCCCCATGCCCAAAGCAAGTCTCGTGGTCGCTATTTCTTTCGATCGCGACGCGACGCCGTCATGCAACATACAGCGCACGCTGTTCGATCCGATATCGATTACCGCATATTCCATGCCGCCATTATACCACGCGCCCGCCGTCTTGTCGATTCGTGCACGACAATCGGATAAAATTTTGTCTTTTTGGCAAAATCCGTTGACATACTTCCCCGTTTTGTTATATATTGATATAGCTAAACTTACGGCTCCATGGTCAAGCGGTTAAGACATCGCCCTTTCACGGCGGTAACCCGGGTTCGATTCCCGGTGGAGTCACCACTACGTAAAGCGCCCCGAAATCGGTTCCCTAGACTGTTTCGGGGCGTCTTTTACGTTGTTTTCATCAAGGTTTGCATCGTCTAAAATTTCGAAAGGCACAACTATTTATTATATACACCTTGTAAATGCGTGTTCGGATCGTTCCCTTATAGGGGACCGACACGAAGCAAAGTCGAACCTTTTATGAAATCGTTTGCAATTCAAAATTCATATCAACTCTACCGATAAACCGGAATTCGGACCGGACGGTAAACCTAATGCCGTATCTGTTCCTTGATTGGTTCTTAAATCGGAAAGAAGCTGTTCGGCAGATATCAACTTTCCGATTTTATATTCGGATTCAAGACGAGGATTCCCTGAAATTTTGGCTCTGTAAATTCTTAATTGCGCACCCGAGAGCAAAGATATTCTACATAACGCTCTTATATAATATCGATTAAATTCTCCTTCCGCAAGTACTTGATGCTGATTGCTTGGCAATTTGACCGCAATAAACTCTCCGTCGGGATTCCTTCTGAGATATGTAGGATTAAATTCCCCGAGTAAAGAGTTGGCAAGCGTAGCCTCGTTACCGTTTTCAATGCTTTTCAAAAGCAGATTAGGATACGCTGATTTCCCCGCGGGAGATAGCCTATCGCTTATGTACAAGGTGTTATTTTTTAGATCACGCTCTACTTCGTCTTTCATATATCGACGAGTTTCATTCGTTAAATTTTTAAATAAAAACGACATATTATTCCCTCTAATTCGCAATGATAGCTATTGGTTTTATTTTGCCATAATGATTTGAAAAATGCAAGTTCTTTTATATGGACACTTCGATTGATTTGCCTTTTGGGGTTTAGAAAGTCGGAAAGATACAATCGCAAGTTAACAAATAAACCTTTTGCAAAAAACAAATTTCCGAAAACGCTTAATAAGCAAAACGTAGGCGTTAATTTCTTGCAAAACTTTTTTCGTTGTTGTCAACTTGCGCGTATAGGACAGAAAAAGTCTTATTTTTACAAGTTATCGTACTTTGTCGGCAAATAACATGTTGGATTGAATATCGCAGATGTGGATTTCAACTGTCAGACTATTTCCGTAGCAATAAGTTTTGCAGGACGCTGTTTGTTGGGTGAAAATAAAACAAATACGCACCATGTATAATGTGTGCGTATTTATGTCGTGTGGTAAAATGGCAGTAAACTTAAACGAATATTTAATCAAATAGGTTATTGTATTTTTGAAAGAACGAAACAACCCATCTCTTGCAATACTCAAACCCTTTATCTTTATAAATTGCCGCAATGATTGCCTCTATATAAACATCGTGCTTTGAGTGGCAAACTTGATTTTCGAGCGGTGCATTGTCCGAAAAATGCAAGTCATTATACCCATATCTAAATATACCGCTTTTATTACACAAATTATAAAGTGTAGCATTATCTTCTAATGTTTGTTTCTTTCGTGTAATTTCAGCCTTATCGCATCCTTTATCGAATAAATATTCCGATAAAACAAATTTCAATATTGCATCGCCTAATGTAGCATATCTATCATTCGTATAATTCTTTCTGTTTTTGCCGTCTCCGTCTTTATGAATAATTCGACAATACATAGCATCTTTGAGATAATCTATATCGTTGTAGTCGTACTCGATTAACTGAGATAACTCAATTATTTTTTCTTTAATCATTTTTTCTTCCATTGTTAACCTCGTAAAAAATATAAGTCC
>ERZ779626.807-NODE-807-length-16409-cov-5.571236_pt1 | contig 16409 bp, 22 predicted proteins | sample MGYA00514209_ERZ779626 | MGnify/ENA primary metagenome ERZ779626 (study PRJEB29562, sample SAMEA4376713) | mouse gut metagenome | isolation source: Cecum | study: EMG produced TPA metagenomics assembly of the A DSS colitis mouse model was used to assess the...
GGTCATGGCAAGACGCACGATCTGCGGTTGGACAAGATCGTCACAGGGACGTACAACGTCCAGGGGAATTACAAGATCGTCTACAGGACAAACCTCAGCGGGGAAACCTACCAGGTTATTGCGGACAATGTCAGCACCATGAAAAACTCCGTCGTGCCGGCTTCTCCCGCAGCACTGGGTCTGGCTTCCGGCGAATATGTCACGGAAGTCATGTTTGTCTTTGGCATTGTGCCCTCCAATTTCCGGCAGGTGGAGGCGCCCCAGATTCACTGCAATGTAGTCTCCTGGCTTAAGGGCGGCGCCCAGTTCGTAAACCAGGCGGACGTGGGAGGCGTTCATAACGAACAGTGGATTATGGCCACAGACCGCTGGGTCACCACGGTCTATAAGCCCGTGAAGCCCTCCAAGCCCCTGCCCCGTACCGGCTACTAAGCGGTAAAGCCGCGCTAAAGGGCCGTCCTCCAAGGACGGCCCTTCTTTCTCAAAGATGGATATGAATTTGTAAGGAGGAATCTCAACATGAATCCCAAGAAACTGCTTCGCATCCTGATGACCGCCGCGATGGTATGTGCCGTGTGCTGCACCACGGCTCTCGCCGTTGGAGGCAGCGGCGACGTCTCCGGCGCTATCCAGCAGACCTGGACCGCCGCCTCCGGGCAGGTAAAAACCGTCGTTGATACCGTGGTATTCCCGGCCCTGGACATGATCCTCGCCATCGCCTTCTTTATCAAGGTGGGCAGCGCCTACTTCGATTACCGTCAGCGGGGTCAGTTTGAGTGGACTCCGCCCGCCATCCTTCTGGTCTGCCTCATCTTCTGCCTCACCGCCCCCTCCTACATCTGGGGCATCATCGGAATGTGATGCGTCATGAATTGTTCCGGGGAAAGAACCGCGGAAGACCATGGCCCCCAGCATCCCGAAACCGCCATGTGGGGAGGCCCTGTTATGCGTGGCTGGAGGAACCGAGCCGGGTGAAGGACGATACAAGCGTTCAAGACTAATAAGAAGGAGAAGCTGAAATGCCAGTATTAACAGAAGAACAGGCCCAATCGAACCCCATCCTCCATCTGGCAGCGGAACTCCGGCGGCGCACTTATGGAATGTGCGATGTGGGTGTAGGCGCGTGGGGTTTCGGCGTCAACACACTTCCGCTGACGAAGGTGGGGACCATTGTATGTATGGACCCCGATCCTTACGGAGAGGCGCCGTTACCCCCTGAGATCACGGAATATACTGTAACCCTCAAGCCCACATGCAATGAGCAGGACAGCGTTCGGTGTGGCAAGGCCATCCATTCGGAGGAACTCCAGCGGCTTTGCGGGGATCAGGATATCATGACCCGTCTGGTGGCAAGGGCCCTGCTGGAGTTGTCCTCCGCTCCCATTGTGGTTTCAACGCAGGAGGATGACAGCGCCTATGAATCCATCCGCATTGCGGAGCTGCAGCAAGAGGAGCGGATCACCCCGGAAGAAGCCGCGCGGCTTCAAGAGCTTCGATGGTATGAGACGAAAACACCGGAGGAAATCGTGGATTTCCAGCTGTGCATCGGAAAACTCTGTATGACGATGGAACAATTTCGTGAAGCGGCGGAGGCCGTCTTTAACCGCCCGATCACAGCCGGGACGCTGGATGACTGCCGGATGGAGCTGCTGGAAGAACGCAGGGAGATGATAGCGGCCGCCGCCCCGAACGCGCTGGACCAGAAAGCCGGGCCGGTCATGCTGTAGCGGGAGACGTTCCGCATCATGATTCCACAACTATTATTATTTCATTAGGAGGTATTCAAAGTGGCTTTACCAACCGAGGAACAGGCCAAAAGAAACCCCATTCTTAAACTGGTACGGGAGCTTCGAAAGAAAACCCATGGGATATGCGATGTGGGGGCCGGCCCATGGGGATTCGGCGTAAACACACTCTCTCTGTCCAAAATCCATGTTTGCGTATGTTTAAACCCCGACCCTTACAATGTTCCCTTACCTCCGGAGGTCAAGAGATACGCCGTAACCCTTCAAACCAGCTGCGATGACTCTGACGGTTTTCTGGATACGAAAGTTCTCAGTACAGAGGACCTCCAGCAGCTTTCCAAGGATCAGGATATCGTGACCCGCTTTATGGCAAAAACGCTGCTGGAGATGTCCGCTAACCCCGTTATTGCTTCGGTACAAGAAAATATCGATGCATTTGATGAACTTTTTGACATGGGCGAGCAGGGGCACGACGAAAGAATCACACCGGAAGAGGCCAAGCATTTGGAGGACCTCCGGTGGTATGAAACCAAAACGCCGGAGGAAATTGTGGATTTCTTTCTGGGAGAGGGAAAACTCTGCATGCCTATGGAGCAGTTCCGGGAAGCGGCAGAGGCCATTCTCAGCCATCCGGTTACAGCCGAGACGCCGGATGACTGCCGGGAGGAACTGCTGAAGGAACGCCAGCGGGTATGGAGGCTTAACAAAGATCTGGAATTCAGCCTGATGACACGCATGCAGTATTTTATGGATGGAGCCGGGCATTGCTCCGATACACCGCTTTCGCAGAAGCTGGAAGTTTGCCCCACGCTGTCCTGCATTGCGAAAAATATGAGTCTAAGGGAAGACGATTCTGCCCTGTTCAAGGAAAGCCGGCGCTGCCTTCACTCGCTTATTGATCATGCCGCCTATCTCTCCGCCCACGGCGGAGAGGAACGGCTTCCCGCGCTTCGGGACTTCGTTTGCCAGTTCGCGTCGTTTTGGTCCGAGGACCCAAGCGCGGAGTCTTCCGCAAAAGAGGCCGAGCATTTTGGCGCCCTATTTGACAAGGCGGTATTTGATACGCAAAATGGCGGTAAGGTGCCGGTACTGGGTGACCGCAGGAAGATAAATGTCCTGACCGGGCTGGAGAATTACATCGTCAAAAAAGCACAGCAGTTTCAGGTGATCGACCAGGAGGCCCTTGACAGCGGCTTTGCGGCCTGTGAGGCCGTTGCCGCAAGCCTTCGGCAAACGTGGAGGGAAGCCGCCTTGGACCCGGAACCCACGGCCCAGTATTTGGATAAACACATATCACAACTGCATGGGCATATGCCGCTTGCTTTTTAGGCAGGCACACCGCGGTACCGCGGTGTGCCTGTTTCTTCTTACCAAAAATCAACCAAATTACATTGTAATAGGAGGTGAACCACATTTTTATCTGGGACTTTGTCGCCTCCACGGTCATGGATAACCTCATCGACTGGTTCTACGGACAAGTTGTCGGCTTCCTCGGCAACTTCTTCGCCGAGATGGGGAACATGGGCGTGGAGCTCTTTGACCTGGAATGGGTGCAGGCCATTATTCTTTTTTTCTCCCAGCTGGCTTGGGCACTGTTCGCCGTCAGCCTGGTGGTCTTGGCCTTTGAGTTCGGAATCGAATACTCCTCCGGCCGGGGGAACCTCCAGCAGACTGCCGTCAACGCCCTCAAGGGCTTCATGGCCGTCAGTCTCTTCACCACTGTGCCGGTCCGGCTCTACGCCCTGTCCGTCTCCCTGCAAGGGACCTTCGCCACGGGACTCACCGGATACGGGAGCAGCATCGGCACCGTGGGAGAGGCCATCATCGCGGACCTCCAAAGCGTGGACAGCCTGGCGGATATGGCGGGACAGACCCTGGACTTCGGCCTGAGCGTCCTCACCAGCCCCTTCATGCTGCTGTTCTGCATCATTCTCATGGCCTACGCCGTAATCAAGGTGTTTTTCAGCAATCTGAAGCGTGGCGGCATCCTGCTCATCCAGATCGCCGTGGGCAGTCTTTACATGTTCAGCGTCCCCCGGGGCTACATAGACGGGTTTGTCCAGTGGATCAAGCAGGTCATCGGACTGTGCCTGACGGCGTTCCTTCAATCCACCATACTGGTGGCGGGCCTGATGGTTTTCAAGGACCACGCCCTGCTGGGCCTGGGGCTGATGCTCTCCGCCGGGGAGGTTCCCCGCATCGCCGGGACTTTCGGCCTGGACACCACCACCCACGCCAATATCATGAGCGCGGTATACACGGCCCAAACAGCAATCAACACCACCCGGAACATCGCGCACGCGGTCGCTCCAAAACCATGACAGGAGAAACAATATGAACAAACTGGTATACATTGCCTCCCCTCTCTCCGGGGATGTGGAGAAAAATCTGGATTTTGCACGGCAGGCTTGCCGCTATGCCATCTCTCAAAATGTCACACCTTTTGCCCCGCACCTTCTCTATCCACAGATGCTGGATGACAGCGATCCGGCAGAGCGGCAGCTTGGCATTGATATGGGAAACCAGATGCTGGAGCTATGCAGAGAACTGTGGCTGTGCGGGGACCGGATCAGCGCCGGAATGGAGGGAGAGCGGAAGCTGGCGGAGTCCCTGGGCATCCCCGTGCGGCAGATCCAAGCCGAGGAAATTCAATCCATGGGTTTCTCTCCCACCCAGGGGATGGTGATGGGATGAAGCTGACCATGGGAAGCCTCTTTGACGGGATCGGCGGCTTTCCCCTTGCGGCGGTCCGAGCGGGAATTGAACCCCTCTGGGCCAGCGAGATCGAAGCCTTTCCCATTGAGGTGACAAAACACTGCTTCCCCGGCATGATCCATGTGGGGGACGTCACGAAGCTGGACGGGGCCAAGCTCCCGGCCGTGGACATCATCTGCGGCGGCAGCCCATGCCAGGACTGTCTGTGGCCGGAGCGCGCGCCGGGTTGACCGGCTCCCGCTCCGGCCTTTTTATGGAACAGATACGGATTATCAAGGAGATGAGAGATGAGGAAAAACGTCATGGATGGACAGGTGTCCATGTTCGCCCCCGATTTGCCGTATGGGAGAACGTGCCCGGAAGCCTCTCCAGCGGACGGGACCCGAAAACGGGTCGGAAAACGCCGGGCTCGGACTTCCGGCAGGTCCTCGAGGCGTTCCTCCAGATTGAGGAACCAGAGCTTCATGTTATTGAACCTCCGGGAAGGCGCTGGAAATATTCTGGGGCCATATTGGGAAATCGATCCACAGTGGCTTGGGTGCGGTGGGACGCTCAACACCTCGGAGTGCCCCAAAGACGCCGTCGAATCTTCCTTATCTGCGATTTTGCAGGAAGACGTCCCATCCAAATACTATTTGACCAGAAAAGCCTGCCTGGGTATCCTGCGGCGGGCAGCCGAACGGGGGAAAGACCTGCCGGCCCAGCTGGGACTGGCCCTGAAGGCTCAGGCGGGGTTGATTTTGTTGGATGAGCTCTCCGTAAAGCCGCTGGTCAACGGCGAGTCCCGGCGGGAGCTTTTTAAGGAAGACTGCCTGACTCCCTGGGATACCCAGCAGGCAAGGATTTTTACGCCGGAAAGCAGAGCACCCACACTGGCGGGGGCCGACGGAGGCGGGGGACGGAATCCCGCGGGACTCCTCTTTTCCGCCGGGTTTTGTGCCGGAGCGGGCGCCGCCGCCGGGACCATTGGCTACCAGGCGGAGATTGCTCCCACCTTGAAAGGCAGTGCCGGTGGAAATATGATGCCCTCCGTCCTCTGCCTCAATGACCAGGGCGGCAGCGTCATGGAATACTCTGAGGATGTGGCGGGAACACTCCGGGCCCAGGAACACGGCCACCAGCCGCTGGTCCTGAGCGTTTATGAGAACCATGGCATCGACGCCCGCTATACAGGGCCGCATAAGATTTCTCCTACAATACCTGCCAGGGCTGGTATCGGCGGCAACAATCTGCCCCTGGTTTCGGAGATGCCGGAAACCCTCTGCATTCTGGGCAATACCGTGGACTGCACGTCAAAAAGTGGAGGACACGGGCATGGAGTTCAAGCGGGCCTGGCCTATACTCTGGCCTCGGAACACCGGCACACCGTCTTTACACGTCAGCGGACGGACCACTTCCTGGAAGGAGATATCGCATCCACGGAAAGTGCCAGACAGTACAAAGACGCCACGGACTTGGTCTGCACATTTCTTTATCAGGACACCATCGGCGCCCTCACTACCAGCGACTATAAAGGGCCCAACAGCCAGTATGTACATCAGGACAAGCTGGTAATTGCCGGGCCGAAACTCATCCGAAGGCTCACGCCGACAGAATGCGAACGCCTCCAGGGCTTCCCCGACGGCTGGACCGATTTGCCGGGGGCGTCGGATTCCGCCAGATACCGGGCCCTTGGGAATAGCGTGGCCATACCCTGTGTGGAATTTATCATGCGGGGAATCGCCATGGCGTTCGGCGTATACCCGGCGGCCCTGCCGGATTTTAGTGAGGCTTTTATGTCCGGTCCTGCCGGGGATAACACCAGCAGCCTGTCTCGTGGTCGTTGACCACACCTACCGCCTGCAGGAAGGAATAGATGATGACCGTGCCCACGAAGTTCATCCCCCGGCGCTTCAAGTCCGCCGAGACGCGGTCCGACAGCTCGGAGCTGGCCCGGACCTCATCGTCCGTGTTCAGGACAACTTGCCCATCGGTGAAGCCCCAGAGGTAGCGGTCAAAGGAGCCGAACTCTTTCTGGATATTCAGAAACGCCTTCGCGTTCTGGACGGACGCCTGGATTTTGCGCCGGTTCCGCACAATCCCCGCGTCCGCCATCAAAGCCTCCAGCTTCCCAGGGCCGTACCCGGCGATGGTCACAGGATCGAATCCGTCGAAGGCCCGCCGGAACGCCTCCCGCTTCTTTAGGATCGTGAGCCAGGACAGCCCTGCCTGGAAGCTCTCCAGGATCAACATCTCGAAGAGCTTCCGGTCGTCGTGCTCCGGCCTCCCCCACTCCTGGTCATGGTAGGCAATGTAAAGCTCCGAGTTCTCGTCTGCCCAGCGGCAGCGTTTTAATTCCATTGGATACACCTCACTTTCCGTCTCATTGTACCAGACCAAAGCCCGCAGTACAAGTTGCGCTTCCGCACCGGATACGGTATAATGGGTTCATCCATAGAGAAATGTGACGGAAGCGGGAATGGAGGCGGCGCTGTGGAACGAGGGAAACCATGGATTTACGCCTTGGGCGGCTTTGCCCTGGGCGTTCTATTGACCTCCGCCGTCTGGCTGGAGGCCGGTACGCGAACCGAATCGGGCGTAACCGCCGTTCCAGAAGAACCGCGGCCCATGGGCTCAGAGGCGGACCCATCCCCGGACACTCCAGAAACGGAAGACGGCGGCTCCGCCGTCACGAGACCGCAAGCCGCCGCATGGGACCTCGCCGCCATTTACACCGGAGGCGATACCGTCAGCCATCAGGGCCGGCGGTATCGGGCCAAGTGGTGGACCCAGGGCGAGGAACCCGGCGGCAGCGACGTGTGGGAGGACCTGGGCATCCTGGACGGTGAGGCGGTCCTGCCGGAGGGCGTGCGCAGCGTTCCCATCAACGCCTCCGCGCCCCGTGACACGGAGCTGACGGACTTCAAGGTGGTGGGCTACTACCCCAGCTGGAAGCCGGACAAGCTCCAGGCGGTGGACTTCAGCGTGGTGACTCACGTCTGCTACGCCTTCGCCATTCCCACAGCAGAGGGCGGTCTGCGGGATTTGGAAAACCCGGAAACCGCCAGGACCCTGATCCGCTCCGCCCACGAAAATGGAGCTAAAGTACTGCTGTCTGTGGGAGGATGGAGCTATAACGACGTCCCCCTGGAGGGCGTATTCATGGAGGCAACCGCCGACAGCGCAGGAGTAGAGCGGCTGGCGGAGAGCATCCTCGCCATGTGCGAAGAATACGACTTTGACGGCGTGGACATGGACTGGGAACATCCCAGAGTGGACGGAACCAGCGCCCGGCAGTACGAGGCTTTGATGCAGGCCCTGTCCGGCCGGCTCCACGCCGGGGGGAAGCTGCTGACGGCGGCGGTCCTCAGCGGGGCTACGGCGGACGGGAACGTCTACTACGACGCGGCGGCCCACTCCAACGCCGTACTGAACGCCCTGGACTTTGTCAATGTCATGGCCTACGACGGCGGCGACGGGGAGCGGCACTCCCCCTACCAGTTCGCCGTGGACTGCGGGCGCTACTGGAAGGAGACCCGGGGACTGCCTGCCCACAAGGTGGTGCTGGGGCTTCCCTTCTACGCCCGGCCCAGCTGGGCGGACTATGGGGCCGTCCTGGCGAGTGTGCCGGAGGCGTCCGGCAGGGACCATGTTTCCTATAACGGCATGGAGGTCCATTACAACGGCGTGGACACGGTCCGGGAGAAAACGCGGTACGCCCTGGAAGCCTTGGGCGGCGTGATGATCTGGGAGCTGACCCAGGATACATCCGACAGGAGCAAAAGCTTGCTGCACGCCATCGGAGATACCTTGGAATCATCTTAAAACATACGCGGGAAGGCCGTCCGGCAGCGGACGGCCTTCCTGTTGCATATGCTTCGTTCCCGGGGAATTTATCGTTGAGTATCGTGAATAGCTTTCACATGGCTTTGGAGATATACTTGCTTTACAAAATGAGAAAGGAGGACCGGAAATGGCTGAAAAAACTCGCAATTTATGTGCGCAAATACCGGAAAGCCTCCACAGCAAAGTGCGGGAGCGCCAAGAGGCGTCCGGCCAGACCCTTGGCCAGTACATGACCTGGCTTATCACAAAATTTTATGAGGAGGAGGGGAAACCCACAATGAAAGGAAATCAGAGGACCGTCGCGTTCCAGGTGCCGGAGGAGCTGTTCGAACGGTTCAAAGAGTACCTGAAGAAGAACGGCATCAAGCAGAACGCCTTCTTCCTGGACTGCATCCAGAAGGCGCTGGAGGAGGAACAGCGGGAGGAGGACGGCACATGCTGAGATGGAATAAGGACGAGCGCAGGGACAATCAGCAGAGGGTCGTCTCCACCAGCTATGTAACCAGCGTCCCCTGCCTGGGGAGGATCAGCATCCATCCCCATATCCACTCCCCCGGCGAGTGGTTCCTGAACTGCCAGTCCCTGCGCATTGACAAGCACCCACTTGGCAGCGTATCCCCGGAGGAGGCGGAACGGCTTGCGGAAGCGGAGCTCGTCAAGCGCCTGGAAGGACACATCGACTGGTGCCGGAGCGCGCTGAACGAAGTCCACGGCGAATCCGACGCGTCCGCGCTGTAGACCCATAGCTTGAAAACGAATCTCTGGAAGGCGGCGAAAGCCGCCTTCTTTTTTGGGAGGCGAATGATATTAAATGTATATTTACCCCGACAACTTGAAAGCGAAGCCCAAGCTGTGGCTGTGGGAGCTGCGGGACGTGGGCGTCATCGGCGCCGGGCTCCTGCTCTCCGTCCTGGCCCTGAGCCACGGCGCCGGAATGCTCCTGCTGGTGCTGACCGTCCTCTACGCCTTCCTCTCCATCCGCATGGAGGGCGCCAGTATCCTGGACTTCCTGCGCTGCGCCGTATGCTTCTTATTCCTGCACCAGCAATATTACGAATGGAAGGAGCCTTGATTTTGAACCGAAAACAGAAAAAGGAACTGCGGCGGCAATTGTCCACCCGGCAGCTCATGGGCATTGACCAGCTCACCGAACACGGCCTGAAAACGGCCAAGGGTGAGCTGGTCTTTTATCTTCTCAGCCCGGATAACCTCTCCGTCCTCTCCAGCGACGGCATCCGAAACCGGGTGAGGGCCTTGACGGACCTGCTCCGGGGCCTGGACGCGGCGGAACTCCTGGCCCTGGACTCCCGTGAGTCCTTCCAAAGCAATAAGAACTACTACCAAACCCGGCTGGAACAGGAGGACGTCCCCGCCATCCGGGAGATGCTCCGGCGGAACATGGCCCATCTGGACGGCATCCAGTCCACCACCGCCTCGGCGCGGGAGTTCGCCCTGGTCCACCGGGTCGACCCCAAGTCCAACGAGGACTACAGCTCCCTGAAGCAATTGGAGAAGCGCATCCAGGACTGCGGCTTCCACGTCCGCATGGCGGACGAGCAGGACGTGAAGCGGCTCCTGGCCGTTTACTACCAGCAGGATGTGACAACAGAGCATTTCGACCGTTTCGACGGAGAAGGGAGTGTGCGCCTCAATGGCTAAAAAACAGAAGAAGAAACCAAGCCGGACCAGCCAGCCCTCCGCTCCGCGGATCAAGGACTTCCTGGACATGACCGCCCCGGCCGCCGTGAAGTTCAACACGGATTCTTATATCCTGGGCAGCTCCTTCCGCTGCACCCTGGCCCTGCGGAGCTATCCCACCACCACTGAAGAACTGGCCCTTCTGTGCCATCTCGGCGAAAAAAGCGGCGTGGTCCTCCACGTCTATATCCGCCAGGCCACCGCCGGAGAAGAGGACGCCATCATCCACAACGCCCAAAACAAAAACCGCATGGACCGGGGAAATACCAACAATATGCGCCGGAGCATCAACGCCGAGGCAAACCTCCAGGACGTGGAATCCCTCATCACCACCATGCGCCGGAATAAGGAGCCCCTGGTCCACTGCGCTGTGTTTATAGAGCTCTGCGCCAAAGACGCGGAGGGTTTGAGGGCTCTCCGGGATGAGGTCAACGCCACGCTCACACGGTCCAAGATCGGCACGGACCGTCTTTTCCTCCTCCAGCGGGGCGGCTTTCTGGCCGCCAACCCAGCGGGAAGCAATATCTTTGCCTCCCAGTTCGAGCGGGTCCTCCCCGCTTCCTCCGTGGCAAATCTCTTCCCCTTCAACTACTCAGGTAAAAACGATCCTTATGGGTTCTACATCGGAAAGGACCGCTTCGGCTCCAACATCATCCTGGACCTGGACCGCCGGGCGGAGGACAAAACCAACGCCAACGTCCTCATCCTGGGCAACTCCGGCCAGGGCAAGAGCTTTCTTCTCAAGCTCCTGCTGTGCAACATTCTGGCCTCCGGCAAATCCGTGATCTGCCTGGACGCGGAGCACGAGCTGGATGACCTCTGTCAGAACATGGGCGGCTGCTTCGCCGACGTCATGAGCGGGCAGTATCTTATCAATCCTCTGGAGCCCAAGCTGTGGAACGCCGAAAGCGAGAGCGATCCTGAAGTGCCAGCCGCCTTCCGGCAGCGCACCCGGCTCAGCCAGCACATCTCCTTCCTCAAGGACTTCTTCCGCTCCTACAAGGACTTCACGGACCGGCACATTGATACCATAGAGCTGATGCTGGAGCGGCTGTACAAAACCTGGGGACTGAACAACCACACGGACTTCAAGTCCATGCGGCCCGAGGACTTTCCCATCCTCTCGGACCTCTATGAAGTTATGGAGGACGCCTACCAGCACTATGAACAGGAGAAGGACCCGCTGTACCCCAAGGAGCTGCTCCAGGAGGTCCTGCTGGGACTCCACTCCATGTGCAAGGGAGCGGAGAGCAAGTTCTTCAACGGTCACACCAGCGTCACCTCCCACCGCTTCCTGGTCTTCGGCGTGAAGGATCTCCTCAACGGCAGCCTCGGAGTGCGGAACGCCATGCTCTTTAATCTTCTCTCCTACCTCAGCGACAAGCTGCTGACGGAGGGCAACACTGTGGCTGGCCTGGACGAGCTCTACATCTGGCTCTCCAACCCCACCGCTGTGGAGTATATCCGCAACACACTGAAGCGGGTGCGGAAAAAGGAGTCCTCTTTGATCATGGCGTCCCAGAACCTGGAGGATTTCGACACACCCGGCGTCCGGGAGATGACCCGTCCCCTCTTCGCCATCCCCACCCACCAGTTTCTCTTCAACGCCGGAAATGTGGACAAGCGGTTCTACATGAACAACCTCCAGCTGGAGGCGTCGGAGTTCGAGCTCATCGCCCACCCTCAGAACGGCGTCTGCCTCTTCAAGTGCGGCAATGAGCGGTATCTGCTGGAGGTCCACGCCCCGGAGCATATCCGGGCGCTGTTTGGAGAGGCGGGCGGACGGTGATGGCAAATGGGATCTCCATCAAGATCGATGACGAGCTCCTGCGGAATATTCACGTCCGCGCCGCCCAGAAAGGCGTCTCGGTCCAGCGGTATATGAACGGCCTGATTGAGCGGGACTTATTCCCCGAGCGGTTTCCTCAACTGACGGGGGACCAGATACAGCAGCTCAAAATGGCGCTGGAGGGCGCTGCGGCGCATTTGGAGCTTGCGGAAAGCCTGGGCGGGGAACCGACTATGCTGCAATGCGTCAACCAGCTGAACCGGATGTGCCTGTTCCCGGAGCAGTTCCCCCAGTTGACCGCAGAGCAGACGGAGCAGCTCAGGGATGCTATGGAAGCAATAGGCCAGGCGATTACAGATGTGGATGACATCCTGTGGAACCGCCCGGAACAGAACATCAAACCGCCCGGCATGACGCTGGGCGGCTGAAAGGAGCGGTTATTATAAACGTAGTCGCATACGGCGGGGGTACAAATTCGACCGCCATGCTTATTGGAATGTACCACAAAAATATCCCCATAGATCTCATTCTCTTCGCGGACCCCGGCGGGGAGCAGCCTCACACCTACGCCTACCTCCCCGTCATGAACAACTGGCTGGCCCAGCACGGACTGCCGGAGTCCAGATCGTCACCTATCAGGACAAGGACGGGAACCGGCTGACGCTGGAGCAGGAGTGTCTCCGCTCCGGCTCACTTCCTGACATCGCTTATGGCTATAAGAAATGCTCTCTCAAACACAAGATTGGTCCCCAGGAAAAGTTCTGCAACAACTATCCGCCCTGCCGGGAGGTATGGGCCAGGGGCGGGAAGGTGTTCAAGTACATCGGCTACGACGTAGGAGAGCAGCGGCGGAAAGAAGTCGCCAGGGAACACGACGAAGGGGATACCAAGTATACCAAGGTCTACGCTCTGATGGACTGGGGCTGGACGAGGGAGGACTGCATCCACGCAATTTTACAGGAGGGCTTGCCGTTGCCCGGCAAGTCCTCCAGCTTTTTCTGCCCCAGCATGAAGAAGAAGGAGATCCGCACCCTTTACCACCAGCACCGGGACCTCTACGAGCGGGCCATTGCCATCGAGGACAGCGCCAAGCCCAACCTGACCTCCGTCAAGGGCCTGGGCCGGAACTGGGCATGGCGGGACTTTGTGGAGGCGGATAAGAACCAGACCGCCATGTGCTGGATGTTCCCGGAGGACGATCTCCCCTGCAACTGTCACGACGGGGGGTGACAACCAGAAGTCCCGCCGGTTTCCCGTATGTTGGTTCCGCCGGATATCCGCCCTCTTTTTCGTTGACAATCGTGATAGATATTTTACCGCGGGCCTTGTATTGTTGTGGACAAATCAGGGAGAAAGACCCATAAAAGAGGAGGCGCATCATGGAATACACAAGACCGGACATGGCCCCGGAAACCCTGCTCGAAAAAATCACCTTGGAAGCCCTCAGCGCGCTGGCCCTTGGCCCGTCTGACCGCGTTGCGGATATCGCACCGTTGGAGGCTGCCCTGCCCCTGACCGCAAAGGCATGGGAACTGCCGGAGGAAACACTGGCAGAGAAAATGAAGCGTCTGGAGCACGGGAAAAAACTGGCCGCTGAAAATAAGGGCGGAGCGAGAGAGGCAACATGAAGTGTAAAAAGTGTCGCTACTTCTACCGGGTGATGGTCACAAAGGAAGGGTACAACCCGTATCCATGCTGCCACATTATGGAGGATACCGGGGAGCGGCCAAAACCGCTTACGCAAGAGTGCTTTAAGCCACGGAGAAAGAGGCGGGCCAATGCCTGAAATCGTGCCTATGACACTGAAAGAGGCAAACGCAGTTGTGGAGCAGAACCACCGGCACCACGGTGCGGCGGCGGATTTGTAATTGATGAACCGCTTTGTCTATGGGATCATCGACATCGCTGACGGCCTCTGCGAAGCGAGGATAGCAGGGGACAACGGTGTAGTAATCGAAAAGCGGCCTGAAAAGGCAGGGCTGTGGTCACAGCCCTGCCATACATAGAATACTTCGTTGCGGCACCTCACTTTATGGCTGGCCCCTTCTCTTTTTCAATCTTCGGACGCCTCACAGTGAATTTGCAGAATATCATCAACGAAGATTTTCTGCCCATTTGTCAGGACTACCTCGCGGGCACAGCTGTCTATTCGCTTGATTATGCCCGAGGCCGTAAGATATGCCCCGCCTTCTTTTTTACCGTCAGGCCGAAAAAAGGTGAACGCGGCTTTTGCACCTGGGAGCAAACGTTGGAGCTTCGCGTCCAAAATGGACTTCTCCTCCTCGGTCAGTTCGGCCCGGCTGCTGGTGAGGCGGGCAGTCTCATGAACGGCGTCCTCATATCCTATCAAGGCCGCGAAGGGGCTGAATTGCGCAGCCCGGGCCGCCATAGGCATCCGGGGATGCCGCTCCGAGGTGGGATGCGGCAGATTGATGATATCGTCATACGGTCCGCTCATGCTTTGTGTCCTCCAATCTGGCGGTTCCGGTCCTTGGCCGTCGCGCCCTCCTGAAAGTTCATCCCCTTCAGAATAGCGTTTTTGCCGAAACGCTTTTTGATATCCAGTACCGTCCTCTGCACCTTCCTCTCCCGCTCCAAATCTGCGGCCTCCCGCTCCTGCTGTTCCTGAACGGCGGCATAATTGGTAAACAGGTCCAGCTGCTCAAACGTCTTCTTCCTGGGGGCCTCCCCCTCCGGCAGTACACGGTTCGCGGTGATTGTCAGGCGGCGGACCAGAAGGCTCCGGTCAATGATGCGGTCAAACAACTCCAAAGCAGCGGCGATGATCCGCTTTGTGGAGGCGGTGTATTCCTCCAAATTAGCGGTACCGTGGGCATGCTTGGGGACGGAGCGGCCATAACGGTCCGCCGTGACTTCTCCCTGATACTTCCTCTGACGGCTGGGAATTGTCAGATTCTCAATGTCATAGCCCACCGTCACCATCAGCTGATCCGCCACCAGCCCCTTGTCTACTAAGTCCAGCGCCAATTGGTCCGCCATCTCCCGGACCACCAGGCGGGCTTTCTCGTATGGGTAAGGGGATTGCAATACCTGCCCGGCCCCCATGCTTTTGGTCTCCGGCTTGTATGCCTTGATATCGGCAATCGTGCAGGGTTCCCAGCCCCAGGCATGGTCGATCAGGAGCTCCGCGTTCACGCCGAACATTTTATACAGCAGTTCCTCATTGTAATAATCTTCTGGCTTTCCGATGGAGCAGCGGGCAATATCACCCATAGTGAAAAGGCCCTCCGCTTCCAATCTCTTGGAGTACCCGGGTCCTATCCGCCAGAAATCCGTCAAGGGACGGTGGGTCCACAGGTTATGGCGGTAGCTCTTCTCCGTCAGCTGGGCGATGCGGACGCCGTTCCTGTCCGGCTGGATGCGCTTGGCCCAGATGTCCATGGCGATTTTAGAAAGGTAGAGATTTGGGCCGATGCCCGCCGTGGCTGTGATTCCGGTGGTCTTCAGCACATCCAGAATGATCTTCATGGTGAGGTCGCGGGCACTGAGACGGTAAGTCTCCAGGTAGTTGGTGGCGTCTATAAACACTTCGTCAATCGAGTAATTGATGATATCTTCCGGCGCAATGTATTTGAGGTACACGCCGTAAATCTTCGTACTCCACTCCATGTAATGGGCCATTCGGGGCGGGGCTGCGATATAATCTACAGAAAGAGCCGGATTGGCTTTCAATTCGGTATCGCTGCTGGAGGTGCCTGTGAACTGCCGCCCCGGAGCCTCCCGCAGGCGTGCGGCGTTGATCTCCTTGACCCGCTGGACCACCTCGAACAGCCGCGCCCGGCCGGAGATGCCCCAGGCTTTCAGGGAGGGGGTTACGGCGAGGCAGATGGTCTTCTCCGTGCGGCTCAAATCCGCCACCACGAGGTTGGTAGTGAGAGGGTCCAAGCCCCGCTCGACGCACTCCACCGAAGCGTAAAAACTTTTGAGATCAATGGCCAGATAAGTCCGGTCTCCCATGAAGCGCACCACCTTCGAAACAAAACTTTGTTCTAGTTTATCATAGCATACCCGGTTCGACTGCGGCAAGTCAAAAATCTATTAAAAGGGAGTCAAAAAAATGAATGTTATTGAGTTTGAGCGATGGGAACCCTCCGCAGACGATCCCCGCGAATTGGAGTACGTGGGCCAGCGAACAGCGTCAGATGTATTTCAGGAGCTGAAACACCGCCTGGAAAATCAGGGCTGTCTGCCCGATGAGTATTTCCTCCTGGACAGCTTCTGGGAAAACGGCCGGGAGATTCCAAAAGACGCCGATATCTTCTGCACCACTGACTACGGCGCCAGCGAGGGCGTGTACCTGGACGCATACCTCAAGTGGTTCGACAAAGGCCAGGAAAAGCACGTTACGCAAAAATTCCTCACTGGCAAGACTCTGGGAGAGAATGGGAGCGACCTGGACCGGATGTTCCTCGTTTCCTCCGCCATCACGAAGGCATTCCACGGCGACAACGCCACTCACGCCCGGTACATGAAAATTGGCGGCGTGGAGGAAGATGCCGACGGCTCTGTGGTATATCTAAGTCAGCAGGAAAAAAAGGTCATTATTGAGGCTCTGGTGGAACAGCGGGAGCGGCAGGAGCAGGCCATGGGCCAGACCGAGCAGCTCCTGCGCCGCA
>ERZ779626.810-NODE-810-length-16353-cov-6.987176_pt1 | contig 16353 bp, 18 predicted proteins | sample MGYA00514209_ERZ779626 | MGnify/ENA primary metagenome ERZ779626 (study PRJEB29562, sample SAMEA4376713) | mouse gut metagenome | isolation source: Cecum | study: EMG produced TPA metagenomics assembly of the A DSS colitis mouse model was used to assess the...
TGGTTGTGTCGGCTGCGCTGGTGGTGGTGGCTGTTCTGTTTGTTTTGGCTGTTCTGTTTGTTTTGGCTGCTCTGCTTGTTTTGGCTATTCTGCTTGTTTGGTCTGCTCTGCTCGTTTTGCTTATCCTGCTTGTTTTAGCTGCTCTTCCGTTCTGCCGTATCCGGTCCGCTTTATCTTATGGTACAAATTGACCTCCATTTGTCTCCGCCTCCTCTTCTCCCCTCTCCGGCCTAGCCCCAAATTTCAGATATTCTCAGACATCGCCTATCTGTCTGACTTCCTCAATGCAATGATAAAATGCTCATATAGACTACATCTATAGTGCTTCTTGGCATTTCGGCAAAATACTCAAGCTGGACAATTATCCTTCAACGATTCATAATGATAAAAAATACGAAGGAGAATATCTACATATGAAACCCTTGAACAGCGCCATCGACGAATACCTTGAATATTGCCAATTCCGCAAGCGTCTGGATCCCAAAACTTTAAAATCCTACAAAATAGATCTTCGGCAATATAAGCTTTTTTGCCCTGATATCCATGACTATGCATCCAAATCCACTGTTGACAGCTTCATCACCAATCTTCACAAACAATACAAGCCCAAAACTGTCAAACGCAAAATCGCAAGCCTAAAAGCCTTTTTCCACTATCTGGAGTACAGAGAACTGGTGCCCGAAACGCCCTTTGCAAAGCTGGACATACGCTTCAGAGAAGCCAAACTTCTCCCTAAAACCATCCCCTTCCATTCTATCCAGACCTTTTTATCCACGCTGTATGCGCAAAAGGAAGAAGCCAAATCCCAATATCAGCTTCGATGCTGCATCCGCGATATTGCTGTAATTGAATTACTGTTCGCCACCGGAGTCCGCATATCCGAGCTATGCTCTCTAAGGCCCTCCGACATAGATTTGAAAAGCAGCAATATCCTGATCTACGGAAAAGGCTCCAAAGAAAGAATTCTCCAAATCGGCAATCCTGAAGTCATCTCTGCCTTAAACATATATCAGGAAACCTTCCAAAAGGACATCGAAATTTGCGGATACTTTTTCGTAAATAGGCTCGGGCATAAGCTTTCAGACCAATCCGTCCGCTTTATGATCAGCCGCTATGCCGGCCTTGCCGGTCTCAGCCAGCACATCACGCCCCACATGTTTCGCCATTCCTTTGCCACACTCCTGCTGGAGCAGGATGTGGATATCCGCTACATCCAAAAGATGCTGGGACACAGCTCCATCAGCACAACAGAAATTTACACCCACGTCTCTAACACCAAGCAAAAGGATATTTTGATGCATAAGCATCCGAGGAATCTGATGAGGATGAATGAAGGATAATTCCCGATTATTGGGCGTTAGTAGGCAACAAATGAGTAGTTGGGATTTTCAATCGATGTTTTTTGATTATTGAATAGTCAAGAAGTTAAACCTGCCTTTAGAATATGGGGGGAGAGAATATATGTATGATTTTTTTATTTCTCATTCATCTTTGGATAAGGAAATGATTGTAGATGAGTTGGTAAAAGGACTGGAACAGAAACATTTTAGTGTATGGTACGATAAAAATAGCATTTCCTATGGGGATAATATTAACAAAGAAGTACAAGAGGGTTTAAAAAAATGTTTTACACTGATTCTGGTGGTTACACATAACTTTTTCCAAAGCAAATGGGTTTATTTTGAATCAGGTCAATATTCAATGTTTCAAAAGGCTAAAATAGTACCCATTATATATGATATAGCAACAGAAGAGTATTTACAGCTTTTACAAATTCTGGGGAATATAAAATATATAAATGCAAGAGGAAAAGATTTAGATTCAATTATAATAGGTCTTGAAGAAGCGCTAATAAAGGCTAAACAGCAAAATGAGTCTTTACTAATAAAGGATGGCTTATATTCTATATACAAAAAGCTAAATTCATACGAAAATATACAAGCTGATATTGTATGTATGAACATGAAAGAATATTTTGATATCATGGAACAGTATCCTTCATATGTCGCTTTCAGTGCGAAAAAGATATTATCTGCTATTGCTTGTGATATTGGCAAATACTTTGGAGTTACAGATTTTATATCACCAACAGATTATAGTAGTCAGTTAGCGGTAATCAATAAGGTAGCAAGTTTAAACATTTCAGAATATTTTTCCTATATCTATCACTTAGATGGGGAGCAATCAAATCAAGACATACAAATACTAATAAACAAAGCTCTTGTTTCTATTGTAAGGTGGTATATAGCAGTTAAATATAGTATGATGCCTAAAGGTTTTAATTTTGAAATCATTTATCCAGGAGAGATGAAACACAGTGATTTTTTAGAAACCGATGAAATAGATTATTTGGTTTTACGAGAAGATTTGATTGCTTCTGTTGAAACAGCAATTGAGTGGTATGATTACAATAATTATACATATATAGCAATAAGAGATTGCGATACTCGGAAAATAGTTGGTTACTTTACTTTGTTACCTATTACGGAAGATACTTATAATCTTATATTGTCTGGTGACTTTATGGACAAAGAATTTACAACCGATTCCATTGTTCAATATGAAGCACCAGGAATATATATTTTGTATGTTGCTTCTGTTGCAATTCACCCCAAATATCAAAATTCAAATGCATTTATTGAGTTGTACAATGCAGTAATTGATGTAGTTATAGGCCTTGCGCAACAAAGAGAAATCTATTTTAGTCAAATTTTAGCTGAGGCATCAACCAAACAAGGTGAAAAGCTATGCAAGATAATGGGAATGAAAAAGCATAACTCCACAACTACAAATACAGATGTATACACATTAACCCTAATCCCACCTGAACTAAAACTGTTTGGAACAAAGGGGAAACTGCTTATAAATTTGTGCAAACAAAAATATGAAGAATATCGCGAATACTTTGACACGTCTTACTAACTTTTACTGCCATAGGCAATTCCTATGGCAGTAATTCTGTATAATCCATCATAGCGTCATTAAAAACATCTTTATACTGTGGAAAATGATTTATCTTATCAATTATTTCTGAAAGATGATTTTTTACTAATCGAAAAGTAAACTTGTTCATTTCACAGAAATGCTTTATTCTCTCTGGCTCAAAATCTTTATGCATCCGTCCACATCTACCACCACATAAAATCAAATCATCACAATTTTTGCATATAGAATTAGATATTTCCATGTTCTTAAATTCAACACCATTATAAATATCTCCAATAAAATGCTGTTTAGAATCCACTTCATCACAACATGCATAACAGGAGCCATCAGTTTGAACATATATCATGTCATCTCCATAACCACAGTAAAAATGTTGAGGTATGGGAAATTCATAAAGAAGATGTTGTACAATACTCAAAAATGGAATATATCGCAGAATTACACCTTCTTTAAAAAATTTAAACCAATAGTTGAACAATAAAGAAATTTCTCTTTCATACTGTTGCTTATATATAATAACATCTTTTAGGTTTTTCTGATTATCAAGTTGCCAGTATACATAATCAAAAAAATCTCCTACTAAAGCGCACTCTGAATAAATGCTAGCACCTTCAGAAATTGTTAGTCGGCCAATAAAAGGGATTTGTTTTTTGCTTTTTATTTTGCTCAGATTGTGTATCAATTTAATGAAATAATCTGATATTTTACCATCAATATATATTTTTTCATAGTTAATTGATAGGAATATAATATCAATACATTCTAGAATATTTTCTGGTATTGAATCTAATAAAAGTCCATTTGTATGGAGAATAAATTCAACCTTATATGCTACAACATCTTTAAACGATAACATTATTGAAGCAATGGTATCGAAATCCAATGTTGGCTCTCCACCAAAAAAATAGATACGGGCTGTATCATGTGGATGAATATTTTGGATAGCATCAACAAAGTTCCTTAAGTCTTCAAGTTTATACTCCAGTTTATCAGGCAAATGTCGGCTATTATTTTCCAACATTACAGAACAATAGGAACAGTTTAAATTGCATTTATTTGTTACATATATATAATATTCCATGGTTTTGCCGCCTTTCAAAATTATCAGATATAATCAAGTATCATACAACATTTAGCTATTGAAAATCCCAACTACTCATTTGTTGCCTACTAACGCCCAATAATCGGGAATTATCCTTCATTTCTACTCCCCATTTTACAACGACTACTTGAAAAAGTCAATATTTTTTTCCAGTGTGTAACGAACGATAAAAGCTTAAAGTACTGGAAACGGTGCAGAAATCAAAGAGCAGTTAATACACAAAAGCCAGCCCATCCCTTTGCCATAGACACTCGTAAGCACCGGGATTGACTGGCGGAAATAGCAAACCTATAATGAGACTAGGAATATTTCAAGTTACTACTCTGAAAGAGCCCTTGATTACCGATAAAATCTTTTTACTTCATATTCTTGGCATTCATAATGCTCTAGTACCGCATATTATATTCACTTCTTGTAAGGCTTGTTTGCGGCACACAGATTCTTTTATCTGTAAATGATATTTCAATTACTTTCTTTTTTGAAAAGAATAAAGCAACAGCAGACAAAACACATATTACCGCCAGAGCGTTCATGATATGGTTCATCCACTCTGGCATGGTAATGGATTTATCTATCCATTTAAGGTAATCATTTGCTTTATCCACCCATTCTGTATGCTTATCAATGATCATGTTGACTGCCACTAATATGGAACCGGCAATCACAAGCATAAGGCATTTCTTAAGAGAACACTTAATAAGGTATCTCTGCTTTTTATGTACGACACAATCAATAAAATCGCTGGAATGATGAGAGGTATCGTTAAAAGTGCAATTATCAATTGCCATAATTGAGGGCCGGCATAGATAAAGCCTATTCTTGTAATATCCTCTAAATCAATAGTTTGGTGCATATTAAAGCGTTCAAATTTATTGCTGCTAATATTTATCATATTGCCACGCATATATACGATTATCAGAAAGGAAAACAATACATTTTTTGATTCCCTTGTTTGTCAAAAACTGTTCAGATATCCGTATCCCAGAGAACCTAAGCATTTTTCATCTGGCTCAACAGAAATCTTATTATATTTATTATCACTTTGAGCAAGTATTTCTTTATCTACCATATTGCTGTACAATTGCACAAATATAAGAGGCGTCCAAAGTGGTGAGAAGACAGAGATAACTTGCCAACCCTCAAACCCAAAAAGGATCCCCTCAGGCCTACGCCTGAGAGCATCCTTTCCTAATTCCGAAACCATCCCATTCTTTAAGACCGCCTCACGCCCCTTTAACGATCAGCAGCTTCTGCCCCGTCTTCAGCTCGTCGCTGTCAAGAGAGTTCAGCTCCCGCAGGGTGTTCACCGGAACATAATACTTCTTACCGATGTTCCATAGATTATCTCCATCTTTCACCATATAGATCACCATTCCCGGAAGGCTGCTCATCTTGCCGCTGTCCAGCTCTGTCACGTTCACCTGACTGATCAGCTCCACGGGAATGTTTTTGAACACTACTGTGGAGAAGCAGAGCACCGCCTTTACATCCATCTCTTCCCCGTCCAGCATAGTGACCTGAAGCTGCTCTACCTCCGCATGAACCTTGCCCAGATCCTCAGGAGCGATGTCGGGCACCTCCAGCGTATACTGGTAGGGAATCTGGGCTTGGGTACAGCGATAGGGCGACTCGTCCTCCCCTATGATGTACATGACCTTCACCAGCATACTTCCCTGCAGCAGAATGCCGTTTTCCACTGTGCTCTGCTGCTCCAGCGTCACGCTGCCCTCGCTGTGCAGCAGCTGCAGCACGGCTCCCCCGCTTACATGGACATGATCCGTCACCTTGGTCTTCCCCGTGACTCTGGAAAGAAGCTTGCGCAGATTAGCCCTATGAGTGACGGTGTTGACCTCCTTTGATACGCCGTAAATATCGGAAATGATCTCCAGCTTTTCCTCCTCATAGACCCGGATGGCGATGTCCAGAACCAGCTCCAAGCCAATGTTACGCTCCTCGCCGTCAAAGTCCGGTCTGGGCGTCAGCTCCTGCTGACTCAGCTTGTAACGGATGTCCGGCAGCATGCCTTCACGGCAGCCGTGGCATTCCAGCACCCCGCTGAAGGGCAGGGCAGTCTCAAAACTGCGGCACGGATGATCCTCTCCTTCTCCCTCATATAGAACAAACAAATGAATGTCTCCGGAGATCGTGATCTTCTCCTCCATCACCTTGAATTCCACATCCCCCAAAGAAAGGGTGCTCCAGAGAATCTGGAAGATATTGGGATAGTTTGAGGGCAGGGCTACCTCCTCCTTCAGGCGGAAAATGTCATTCTTGCAGATAGCGATCTGAGCCAGATTCAGCGGCATCCTGCGGTACTCCACCTTCTCGTCCCCATGAACGGCAATGGGAGCCTCCTCGTCATACAGCTCTTCCACTCTGGCCGTCATAGTGATCAGCGACTGAATGTTCAGCTTGCGGGAGTTGATCATGTTGATGGTGAGATCCTCCACCTCCCCTTCCACCGTCACCGTGTCCGTAGGTGCCACTCCCTGCATATTGATCTTTTCTTCAAAGGGAATCTTTCCCTCCAGCACCACCAGACTGCTGCCCTCCTCCATGGTATGGTAAAGCACCACCAGCGTAAGCCTGCCCCGGACGATGACGAAATCCATGGAAGGCTTGATCTCGTCCACCACCAGTTCCCCTTTCTCCAGATTCAGGACATTGATGTCCGGCTTGTTCTCAGGAATATTCAAATCATCCTCCAGCGCAAACTGGGTGAGTGCCTGAACCCGGGTCCGGTCCATATGTATATTTCTCTTTAAAAGCTCCACGATATAACCTCCCTATATACACTCGTATGAAAATATATATGAAAGGCCCGTAATTTATATGCCCAAATTTATAGGTAGAACCTTGTAACGAATTATGGAGTTCCATCTCTTATATGCAAAGCGTAACCCCAAATCAACAATGGAAAAAATTAGAACAAAATCAGGAGGATATGGTAAAAGATATGGCACCGAGGACAGCAATTTCCTGATCTGGCAGACACCGTAAAGAACAGCGGGGCTGGCCTGCAGCCTATTGGGCAGACCAGCCCCGCCGCTCGCTTTTACTCTAATATATTGGATGTGATATATTCGACACCCCACTCTGCCAGCCTCTCCCCGTCCTGTTTGTCGTCACAGGTCCAGCAGTTGACCAGAATGCCGTCCCCATGAAGGGACTCCACGATCTCCTTGGTCAAGGCCCGGTAATAGATATCCAGATGAAGCCCATGCTTTTTCAGGGCAGCATGGATCTCCTCGTCGTATGCCCCCGTCAGATAATACAGCTCCTGCTCTGGAAGAAGCTCCCTCAGGCAGATCATATTGTTCAGACTGAAGGAAATGAATGTGACCTGATCCAGATAGCCCATGTCCTTTATTTCCTTCACCAGCCTCTCCACATCCTCCCTCCGAAACTCATTCTTCAGCTCCAAGATGCATCTCTTTTCATACTTTTTGCAGATGCGGACATATTCACCCAGATTGGGGATAACCAGATCCTGACGACCTTCTTCCTCCCACGGGCCCTCACTGTCCTCAGCTTTCCCTGCAGCCGGGCACAGACTCCTCAACCGGATTTTTCGCACCAGCTCGTAAGCAGATTCCTCCACCTTTATATCGTCATACGCCACTCTCCCCGTGGCGTCGTCATGAATTACCACAAATTTTCCATCTTTTGTCACATGAACATCCGTTTCCACTCCATAGTAGCTGCGGTTTCCGGCTGCTATGAATGCCTGAATGGAATTCTCCGTCTCCAGACCGCTTAAGCCCCTATGGGCTATCATCTTCGTGCTGCCTTTGCTGATTTTAATCGTGTTCATTTGTCCTCCATTCCAGCCTTGTCTCTTCTATCCAATACCTGCCTGAGGAAATTGGTTCCGTCCTCTTCTCCCCGGCCCCCGGCTTACCCCTCCACGGCTCCTATCAGATCTGTGACATTCTCCACATGGTACTTTTCCATGTAGCTTCGGATGCCCTCCAGCACCTCCACCGTGGCATAGGGATTCACAAAGTTCATAGCACCCACGCTGACCGCGCTGGCTCCCGCCAGCAAAAACTCCACGGCATCCTCCCCGGTAGCGATCCCCCCCATTCCGATAATGGGAATCTTCACTGCCTGAGCCGCCTGATACACCATGCGCACCGCAATGGGCTTGATGGCAGGTCCGCTCATGCCACCGGTCTTGTTGGCGATGGCAAACTTTCTCCTATGGATATCGATCTTCATGCCCGTGATGGTATTGATCAAAGACAGTGCATCGGCCCCTGCCGCCTCCGCTGCCTTGGCCATCTCGGCAATGTCCGTCACATTGGGACTCAGCTTCATGATAATGGGCTGTCTCGCATGCTTCTTGATCTGTGCCGTTATGGAGGACAGCGCATCCACCCTCTGCCCGAAGGCGATGGCCCCTTCCTTTACATTGGGGCAGGATACATTGATTTCCAGCATGGCTACTGCAGGCTCCTCCCCCAGACGTTCCACTACCTCCACATAATCTTCCACCGTCTTGCCGCAGACGTTTACAATGATTTTGGTGTCATACTTTTTTAAAAAGGGAATATCCCTCTCCATAAAGACGTCGATGCCAGGATTCTGCAGCCCGATGGCGTTCAGCATCCCCCCATAGACCTCCGCCACTCTGGGCGTAGGATTTCCCGGCCACGGTACGTTCGCCACGCCCTTGGTCACCACCGCCCCCAGCTTGTCCAAATCCACGAATTCCGAATATTCCACGCCGGATCCAAAAGTTCCCGATGCCGTCATGAAAGGATTCTTGAATGAGACCCCTGCGATTTTGACTTCTGTATTCATGCCTATCCTCCATTCCGGCTCTGAAGCCGCTTCTAGAACTGCCTTCCCGCTTCCTATATCTCCACCTCAGCCGCCTCGAATACGGGACCCTCCGTACAGATTCTGGCATTGTCTACATGGGAGTGGCCGTCTATCTCCTTCGTCTTCACCACGCAGCCCAGACATGCCCCCACACCGCAGGCCATATGCTCCTCCAGAGAAATATAGGCCGGAATCCCCTTCTTGGCCGCATACGCCTTGATGGCCCGAAGCATGGGCATTGGCCCGCAGGCAAATATCACCTCGGCCTCCAGACCGTTCTCCCTGATGGCGTCCATGACGTTTCCTCTGGTTCCCACGGTTCCGTCCTCAGTGGCCACATAGACCCTGCCATTTTGTTTCAGATCATCCTTCAGAAAAAGCTTCTGATCCCGATATCCCAGAATAATCTGTTTGTCCCCTTCCAGCCGTTTCGCCAGCTCCAGAATAGGAGGTACACCGATCCCGCCGCCCATCAAAAATACTTTCTTTCCCATTCCCTGCTCCAAAGGAAAACCGTTCCCCAAAACTCCCAATACCGAAACCGAATCCCCTGCCTCATAGCCGGAAAACTCTCTGGTGCCCGCGCCTGCAACGCGATATACCAAGCGCAGGGCGCCTATCTGCTCATTTATTTCGCAGATACTGATGGGACGGGGGAGCAGAGTACTCTTATCCTTTGGATAGATTCCAAGGAACTGACCGGGTCCGGCCTCCCGTGCCAGCGCCGTCTCCAGCCACATATCGTAAATATCCGGTGCAATTTCTCTCTGGGAGATCACCACCGCCGTCTGCTTTTGTCTCATGGCGAAAATTCCTTTCTTTTCTCTTTTTGATCATGCTTTTTTAATTTTTCCGTATATTTGTTGTATCCCGTCCGGCTCAGCAGAAGCCGTTCAATTTATATTTTCCGCTCTACAGCGCGGCCCTGCCTTTTCTTCCTATGAGCTCATCTCCATACGCCACTTGACCGGAAGCAATAGTGCAAACTACCCTTCCTTTTAATTTCCAGCCGGTGAACGGTGTATTACATGCTTTGGAGGCATATTGCCCGGGAATCGTCTCCGCCTCCCCATCTATCAATATAATGTCTCCGGGACCTCCCTCCGCCAAATATCCGGCGTCCAGACCATAGAGCGCCGCCGGATTCGTGCTCATCAGTCGCAGCAGCTGTTTCATGGCTAGATGCTTTTTTTCCACCAGCTCGGTAATGCCCAGAGATAATGCTGTCTCCAGCCCTATGATACCGCTGGGTGCCTCCGTGAGAGGCTTTGCCTTCTCCTGCGCAGTGTGCGGCGCGTGATCCGTAGCGATAATATCGATGGTGCCGTCTGCAAGCCCCCTTATGATCGCCTGCCGATCCTCCTCCTCCCTCAAAGGAGGGTTCATCTTTGCCAGCGAGCCGTACTGAATCAGGGCCTCTTCCGTCAATGTGAAATGATGGGGCGTGGCCTCCGCATGGATATTTCCCCCTCTTTGCTTCGCCTGCCGCACCAGCTCCACCGACTCCTTTGCACTGATATGCTGTATATTGATTTTTGCCCCCGTTTCCAGCGCAAGCTCCAAATCCCGTTCCACCAGACGGCTCTCCGCCTCTCTGGGCGAGCCGTCCAGCCCGAAGTGCCTGCTTGCCTTCCCCCGGTTAATACCGTTCTGAGCGATCAGGGCCGGATCCTCCTCATGAAAACTGATTGGCTTGTCCAGTCCGGCAGCTCTCTCCATAGCCGCCCGCACCAGATTTTCATCCGTCAGGGGTTTTCCGTCATCGGTAAAGCCTGCTGCTCCCTGCGCTGCCAGCTCCTCCATGGAAGTCAGCTCCTTTCCCTGCATGCCCATAGTCACGTTGGCACAAGAAAGCACGTGGATTCCGGTCTTTTTGCCCCGTTCCAGCACCTGCCTAAGCGTCTGGCCGTTGTCTATGGCGGGAGCGGTGTTTGCCATCATAACCACAGTGGTAAATCCACCTTTGGCCGCCGCGGCCGCCCCGGTGACAATGTCCTCCTTATCGGTACGGCCCGGCTCCCGGAAATGCACATGTACATCCACCAGACCCGGAGCCGCCAAAAGCCCCTGAGCCTCAATCACGATGCACTCCCCTGCCGGCTTCTCGATTTTTTCCCCGATTCTTGCGATTCTGTCACCTTCCGTCAGGATATCGTATCTTCCTTCCCTTCCCGACTTGGGATCAATCATGTAAGCGTTCTTTATCAGAATCATATCTTCCTCCTCTGCCGCCCCATTTCTTAAATTGTCGTTTCTTCAATTATCTTTTCTATGATTGCTGTTTCTATATACACCCACGTTCTATACGCAAAGCGAATGGGTGAGACAGATTTTCGCTGCCTCACCATATCTCTGTTCTCTCAAATAGGCCCAGCGGGCCGCCATGCTGCTTTGGCCGCACCGCAAACCCAAATCGCGTTCTTCTGCTTCTGCAAGCATTCTTTTTTGGTTCTCTTCTGTCTGGCAGCATCATTTCCCTCCGCCGGATGCATCAGTGCCGCTCTACATGCCTGCACCTATGCCTCTACCCACCCGTACTGTCTTGTCCTACGGTTTCCACACTTTTTCGGTCCGGGTTCCGCGGCCTTTTCTGCAGGTCCTCTCCCTTTCCTCTTACTGCTCCTATATTTTTGCCGCTTAGGCACATTAGCTTCATTTTCAGCATAGCACATATGCTCCCGGAACTCAATGACAACTTCGCTGCCCTTACTCGAACATCACCGTCTGCTCCAAAAATTCCGTCTTGATCACAATGACCGGATAGGAGGGCGCAGGGGTGTTCTTCTCATCCGGTTCCGGCCCCAGAAGGACGGTGCTGACGCATATATTGGTATCCGTCAGATACAGCTCGTTCACCGCTATGCTGTAGCCTCCCGTCTCCTGCTCTCCATAGCCGATGCATATGTATAGATTCTTGTTGTCCGTATAAGTGATCTGAAATGGCTGAGACTTTTTCTCCTCAATGATGGTCTTCAGCTGCTCCGGAATCTTCTCCTCACTTATCACCGTGAAATCCAGATCCCGGAGCTTGATTTTTTCCTCACTGAGCAAAGCGCAGCCGGTAAAGAGCAAAACGCAGGCCGTCAATATCCCCCAAACTCTGGGTCCGCTGTACATCCGTTGCTTTTTGTGTAAACATTCCCTTTTCCGTAAAATCCCCTTTTCCCGCAAACACGATCGAATTTCCAACGAAAAGTTCCATAGAAAGTTCAAGAATACACCTCATAATTCCCGCCGCCATTTTCATCATAACGAAAATGTGGCGATTCCTCATATTCTTTTACCTTATTCTATGTACAGTTTTTAGGTTCTATGATAAAATAAGGACATTGTACGGCCCTCGCCCCTCTCCATCTAAAAAAGGCCATAAAACCTGCAGATAGGGAATATGAACGGCAGAGGACATATACTAGCACAATAGGGAGGATCCCTGATATGATTCGTCTCATTCTGGTGGCAATTTTTTTGTTTTCATTTTTGGTGCTGGGCATACCCTTGCTGCTTGCGGAGTGGATCATCGGCAAGTTCAATCCCGGATTAAAGGACAGAAGTTCCAAGGCCATCGTGGCCTGGGGCTTTCGCTGTATCCGGTTTATCACGGGCACTAAAGTGATCGTCAAGGGACTGGAAAACATCCCCTCTGATACGGCTGTGCTCTATGTGGGCAATCACAGAAGCTATCTGGACATTGTGCTCACCTGCCCCATTTTTCCCGGAGTCACCGGCTATGTAGCAAAAAAAGAAATGCTCCGGTGGCCCTTATTGAAGGACTGGATGAAAAACATCCACTGTCTGTTTCTGGATCGGGACAATATCAAGGAGGGCCTGAAAACCATCCTGAAAGGTGTGGAGGAAGTCAAAAGCGGCATATCTCTATGTATTTTTCCGGAAGGAACCCGCAACAAGGTCAACGACACTTTCCTGCCTTTCCATGACGGCAGCTTCAAGATCGCAGACAAAGGCAACATCCCCGTGATTCCTCTGGTTATGGTGAACACCGCCGGCGTGTTCGAGGATCATCTGCCCCGAATCAAAAGAGCTACCGTAGTGATTTCTTTTGAAGAACCCATTGATCTGAAACAGCTGAGCAGAGAAGATAAAAAGAATCCGGGAGCCTATGTCAGCGGCATTATCTCCCGGAGGTATTTTGAATTGAAAAAGGAATATTTCTAATCCCTCAAATAGGCAGCTCCACCGTGAAGGCAGTCACTTCGTTCCCGCTTTCCGCCCTGATGGCACCGCCGTGCAGCGTCACAATCTCCCGGGCAATGGCCAGTCCCAGCCCGGCTCCCCCTTGATTGGTGCCTCTGGCATCGTCCAACCGGAAAAATTTCTCGAAAATGGCTTCCAGCTTCTGTCTGGGGATGGTTTTGCCCTTGTTTGAGAAGGTGACAAAAAGCTTTTCCCCTGCCGTTTTGCAGTCCACAAGAATTTCCGTGTCTGGGTAGCTATAGGCTATGGCATTCTTCAATATATTCCGAAACACTCTTGCCAGCTTGTCCCCGTCCCCATAGACCATTATACTTTCTTCATTGGTCCCTTGCAGCTTCAATGTGTTTCCATGATCGCTGAGGATAGGGTAAAATTCGTCTGCCATCTGCACCAGCATAAAAGAGAGATCCAAGGACTCCTTCTCCAGAACGATCTGCTGCAGATTGTATCTGGTGATCTCAAAGAATTCGTTGATCAGCCTTTCCAGCCGCAGAGCCTTGTCCAAAGTAATATGCACATATTTCACCCTCTGCTCCGCCGGCATTTCAGGCACCTCCTCCATTAAGCTCAAATAGCCAATGACGGATGTGAGAGGTGTCTTTAGATCATGGGCAAGATATGTGATCAGATCGTTCTTCCTGCCTGCCTCCTCCTTCTGCAGTTGTTCCTGACGCTGCATGGCCGCCTTGATTTCCGCCATCTCCACGGAAACCGGAGCGTATTCACTTGGAAAAATGTCCGATGCCTCTCTTCCCTGACGCATATAGTCTCCTATCATTTTTCCTGCCTCCTTGAGCACCTTGGTCTCCTGACGGGAGGCATACAGCACGGAAATCAAACGGACGCTCACAATCCAGAAAATTACCAGACCGATGAGAATTTTCAGCAGCAGCTCCTTGACCTTTCCCCAACGGATGGCCTTAGTATAATAGGTAAGCCCATCCTTCGTAAACAGCTGTTTTTCCTCCACGTAGTTGTCTTCAAACCAGTCCACCACAAACCCGTTCATAAGCTGATCGATCATTATATAGAGCATATTGCACAGATAGATACCTCCTATGATCAGCAGAACCGTGACCAGCAGCCTTTTCAGCCTCCCATCAACCTTCAATTTTGTACCCGCACCCCCAGACCGTCTTGATATATTTCGGATTCTCGAAAGAATCCCCCATCTTTTCCCGCAGATGCCTTATATGCACCGTGATGGTATTGTTGTTCTTGGTGTAATACTCCTCTTCCCAGATCTCGTGAAAGAGCTCCTCAGCGCTGACCACCTCTCCCTTCCTCTGTACGAGAATCCGAAGAATGGAAAACTCAGTGGGAGTAAGTGAAAGGGGCTTCTCGTTCAGAAGACACTCATGTGTCTTGATATTCAGCATCAGGCCGGACACGGAAAGCACCTCCTCCCTTTGGACTCCCGTGTTGTACCTGATGTACCTGCGCAGCTGGGCCTTCACTCTGGCCACCAGCTCCAGCGGCAGAAAGGGCTTGGTGATATAATCGTCCGCCCCCAGCGTCAGTCCCGTGATCTTGTCCGTCTCCTCTCCCTTGGCCGTCAGCATGATCACCGGGTAATTTTGCTTTTCCCTGATTTTGCGGCAAATGGTCAGACCGCTGACTCCGGGCAGCATAATATCCAAAATCGCAAGATCGAAGCTCCCGGACTCCACATACCCCATGGCCTCGGTTCCCGTATAGCACTTCACCACATGAAAACCTTCACCCTCCAGATACAGCGCCACCAGATCCGTTATTTCCTTTTCATCATCTACTATCAAAATTCTTTCATCCATGTCTATGATCCTTCTTAAACTCTTATATATCCCTATATCTCTCTTCGGAAAAATGTTCTCATACCGACTTCAAAGTTCCGTTCACCGGAAATTATTTCTGCAAGTCTTTCTTCAACATAATGCTTTCCTCGGTGCGGTATTTTTCGCTGAATCCAAGTCTTCCTTTCATCATCAAAATGATAAGCTATTTCCCCGACAAATTCATCCGATTCCTGCTTGACTAAATAGCGGTAAATTTCCAAATGGGAACTCTATCTCAGTTCATACACTCTCTATTCCTTTAGGATTATCTCACAGATAAAACAGGATTTGATTAAGATTTTCATAAGATTCTGCGTGTCGCTCTTAAAATCACATTGCACATAAGCCCCATCAAAGCCGGAGACCTTCATGAGGCAAATCGTTTCTTGTATAATTTTAAATATATTTTCTGGCAGCCTCCGGGCTCAGCTTATACTGCTCTTGTATCTTGAACATGATCTCCTGCGGCATAAGCCCCATACTTTTTAATATAGAAACTGTTCCTTCGATTCCCTTCTCCACTCCCTCCTTCAAACCTTCATTTCTTATGGTTTTAGCCTCGTATTCAAGCACTTTTCCTCCCATTACAGCCTTCACTCCTTCCCTGACAGACTCATATTTTCCTGCAATATTTTCCAGTACCCTATCCGACATTTCTATAATCGTACATTTTACATATTCGCTGATATAGTGTTGCCTCAGTAATTCTTCCAAGCGATTCCTAATCTCCAAATATTCATACACCAGCGATCTCAGTTTTGACTTGTCTCTCACATATTCCGTAAACAAATGCTCATGGGTAAAAATGTAAAAAGGAATCAAAAACAATAAATTCTTATCAAAAATGCTCTCTATCGTATAGCTTTGTATCTTAATTACATGTATACCATACTCCACATTCCCACCCGGCGTAATCATCCTTATTTTCATCCGATTCGGAGTAGACGCAGTACATCTCAGAAATAGCACCGCTGAATGAGGAAACGTCACTGTCAGAACATGATCGCTGATTTTTCCCTCGTCCAGCGCTATCTGGGTATCATATTCAAAAAAACGCACAAGCATGCTGTTGTCCGCATTGCTTTGACATTCTAAATGGTACTTTTTGCTCTCTTTTCCCACTATTGCAAAGCTGGTATCCGTAATCCTCTCATCAGTCCTTCCGCCTTGTTTGTTCAGGAAATGGCTCTCTTTTGAAAACACAATCTCTTCCGCCCCGGAATATCTTTCCCCAAATATCTCATTGATAACCGGAACTATCAAACTGCTGCAATCGTTCAGCAAAGTGCGGAACACATCATCATACGGCGTGCCTACCACCTTTGATTCTTCCATAATCAGCTTCCTTCTCTCATTTTACCATGTTCCGTGACCATACTCAATCCCATTGCGGTTTAATTAAGCAAATCTCACGGAAATTCTCTGCCTCAATACCATTCTAACAGCATCCCC
>ERZ779626.812-NODE-812-length-16345-cov-7.071823_pt1 | contig 16345 bp, 13 predicted proteins | sample MGYA00514209_ERZ779626 | MGnify/ENA primary metagenome ERZ779626 (study PRJEB29562, sample SAMEA4376713) | mouse gut metagenome | isolation source: Cecum | study: EMG produced TPA metagenomics assembly of the A DSS colitis mouse model was used to assess the...
ATAGACCGCCCGATTAAAAGCCAGATCCTCCGACTCCCCGCGCTCCAGAGCCCCCGCCTTTACCATCACAACATTATCGTCATCTACATTGTAATATTCCTCAAAATATTTTCCGCTGTACTTTTCTTGTACTATGGTGACATACCAAAGGGCACCGTTCAGGTACACTACGGTCTCCCTGCTCCTTGCCGACGCCACATCCCTATCCTGCACCAGCTGCTGAATGTAGCCGTTCATGAAGCCCGACCGCAGTGCGAAAGAATGAACCCGGCTCCCTCCGAAAAGAGGGGTCTCGAACCAGCTGCTGCCGCTGTACTTTTTTCTGGCATAAACCGAAAATCTTTTGTTTCCGTAGTCCCTTGCCGAAGCTCCCTGAATGCGCAGTCCAGCCTCCTGCTGCAGGCTGCCTTCCCCCCAAAAGAGCTCTACCACCGCCGGCCTCTCCCATGCTTCTCCCCTCTGGAGGAAATTCGGAACAGGCATTTCCCCAGCCTGATCTCCCAGATACCATTCATCGTAAGCCTTTCCGGTCACATAAATCCCGTTGTCACCGAACAGATCCTCCGGATCCGCCACCAGAGAAATCACCAGTTTGTCCCTATAATGCCCTCCTCCCACAAAATAGGTGGCTGTCACGGCCTCACTGACCTGACCGTCCTCATGTACGGCACATGCCCGAAGCACGACAGCCAAGTTGGAATGGCTCTCTCCCTCCTGATTCATCCAGTCCAGCTGCATGTTGTGGACAAATGTTACTGCTGATTCCCGCCCTACGCCGGGAAATATCTCAATGGGCTCTGTGTAGAGATAGGCATCCGCGTCCGGCCGGCTTCCGTCCAGTGTATAATATACTTGCGTTCCCTCCGGAACCGTGATCTCCAGCCAAAAGGGTTCGTCATAGAATCCGCTTCCCACAGACAGCACGGGAGGATCCGGCATAAATCCAGAGCCTGAATTTCCGACTCCCTCCCCCCCGCCGGTGAGCCACATTGACCCCAGCAGCACCAGAAGTACCGCCGCCATGCCGATAACTATACAATAATCTATCTTCTTCATATCCATATCCACTGCTCTAATAGACCGCATCGCCCTTGTGCGCCACCATGGAGACAGAGATCACTTCCTCCATCTCGTCCAGCTCCCGCAGCAGCCCCTCGCTGTCCTTCAGCCTGACCTCCATAAGGAAATCCACTGCTTCCTTCGTCAGGTTTCTGGACTTCACGGCATAGTGCCTATCATATTTGGCCACCGTCTGAAATACAGCTTCCGCACAGTCATTGTTTGACGCATTGACCACCAGAATCATGGATTTTCTCCTCTCCGGAAGCCAAGAGAACACTACAACCAGCCCCGTGGCTCCCACGGTCAGCATCACGGCCAGCCCCACCATCCCTGCGCCGCATATGATTCCTATGCTAATGCTCCAGAACATGAAAATCAGATCTAGCGGTTCCTTCACCGCAGTCCTAAACCGCACAATAGAAAGAGCTCCCACCATACCCAGTGACACCACAACGCTGCTCTGGATAGTAATAATTACAGCTGCAGTGATCACACACATCATTATCAGGGAAACATTGAAGCTCTTAGAATAAAATGAATCCGCTGTCATAGCCCTATACACAAAGAAAAGATATATGCCCAGAATCCCCGCCACAAAAAGCAGCAGCGCCGCCGTCCCCATGGTCAAACTGGTATTCTGAAAACCCTGCAAAAAAGATTTCTTGATCACATCCTGAATGCTCATATCCGTCCTCCTCATCTGTATCCGTACTGTCTGCACAATGCATATTTGGAAAAGCTGATTACTCTCAGATCCTGCCCTGCCGTCAAAAGCTCCCTCACCGCCGCGGGAAAGACCTCATCGTACTTCACCTCCAGAATTTGAACCCCCTCCGGCAGAATGCCTTTGCTTATTTTGCTTCTCTCCGGAAAAGCCCGTACCTGATGGGATGTACGGATGGCCCGGTCAAAAGTAATCCGTACATTCCCTGCCCCATAGACGTAAGGTGTGCGCTCATACTCCACCACCGCCTTCGGCTCCAGCACCTCTATATACTTCTCTGCCAGAAACCGACGCAGGAGGTCTGTACCTTCAGAGTTCTCCCCCTCAAGCCTCTTCGCCCCTTGTACCCCGAAGCTTTTCCGGAGCCCAGCCCCTTCTAAGACCTCCTTATACCGTTCCCCATCAATCGAACAAACCTCTTTGGCCTTCCTGCCCCGATAGGAGTACTTGCACTCAAGCTTGAGCTTGTCCGTATCGTCATTGTAGACACGTATCCTATATTTTCTCCGCCCATCCACGCCTGCCAGATTCTCATAATAGCACCTATCATCATAGGTATCGAAATACAAGCTCCTCACGGAATAGAATCCCCCTTCTTTGGCATATGGATCCGGCTTACAGATATGGCGGATTCTGTCTTCTATAATGCACAGCTGTCTCTCTTCACAGAGAAATTTGAGCTCATGACGGTAAACTTTTGTACCCAATTCCTTCATTCCTGCCTTTCTTATATTCACCATAACATCTTCTCATAATCATGTCAACAAAAGAATCTTTATTTCCGGTCGTCGGATCCTCCTAATACACTGTTGACGAACGAGACTAAAACGGTTATGATTGTCTTATCACCATTATTAATAAGAAAAGGAAGTTGAACCAAATGAAAATTCAAAAAGCTAAGAAACTGTTGTTGCCTCTGCTGACGGCGCTGGCGCTCTTCACCGCCTCCTGCTCCATGACCGGAGACAAGGATCCGGCAGAAGCCCCCAGCAAATCCGCCGCGGAAAAGGACTCTCAGGAACAGAGCCAGCCTGAATCGGAAGAATCCGATAGCTCCTCGTCCCCCGATGCCGCAAATCAATATGGCAGTTTTGCCGAGGCCCACGATGCCTTCCAGACAAAGCTGGTCAGGCAAGACAGTGACGACGACTCCATCCCTGAGCCTCCCGACAATTTTGAGCTGATCTCCTACCCCTCCAAGGTGGGCGATCTGTCCGCCTATGTCTCCAGCGACCCCGGTGACGGGCAAAAGCATCCCTTGATCATATGGATCGTGGGCGGCTGGGGCAACGGCATCGACGACTTCCCCTGGACTTATCCCCAGTGGGATGACGATCAGACCGGCTCCGCCTTCTGGCAGGCCGGCGTGCTGACCATGTACCCCTCCTTCCGGGGCGGCTGCGGCAATCCCGGCTACTACGAGGCCTTGTTCGGTGAGATCGACGATATCGTGTCCGCCTATGAGTACGCCGCCTCGCTGCCCTATGTGGATCCTGAGCGAATCTACCTCGGCGGCCACAGCACCGGCGCCACAAGAGCCTTGCTGACGGCAGAATACACGGACAAGTTCCGGGCGGTCTTCGGCTTCGGCGCTGTGGACGAGATCAAGTACCACAACAACAGCCAGTTTACCTTCGACACCAGCATCGAGGAAGAGTTCATCATGCGTTCCCCCATCCATTGGCTGGACGATGTAAAGACCCCTACCTTCCTCATTGAGGGCAGCGAGGGAAATTCCGCCAACCTGAAAAACATCGAAAAGACCTCAAGGAACGAGAATATCCATTGCTATGTGGTAGACGGCACCGACCACTGGGGCGTGCTTGCCCCCATCACCCCTCTTCTGGCCCAGAAGATACTGGCGGATACCGGAGCGGAGTCCAATATCTCCATTACGCAGGAAGAACTGGAAGCAGCCATGAAGCAGGAGCCCACCGTACCTCTTCCTGCCATGAGCGAGTGGATTCTGGAGGATCTGTATGAAGAGAAGGATCTGGTGTTCTCCCTTCCTTACACCTGGAGCGTCACAAATACTTCTACGGATGAGGAGTTCCAGCTGGATGCCTACTCCATATATGAGGGCGAAAATGTCTGGGATCTGGCCTCCTTGTTCATCAATGTCTATATTCTGGATGAATCGGATTATCTGCAGACTCTGGCCGACTCTCTGGAAAGCGAAGAGGGCTTCGAGACCAGCATGATCACCGTGAACGGCATGCCCGCTCTGGATTCCTACGGCATGTCCTCGGACGATGGCTCCGTTTACAAAAACCGCTATGTGGTTATACAGAGCGGCAACGCCTATATCTGCTTCGACTTCTATATCCATGAGTCCTTCGACAACGATGCTGACGAAATGTTCCAGAGCATTGTGGACACCATCCGCTTTGAGTGATATACAAGCTTCCCCCTCCTAATCGGGGGAGCAGATACCGGCATATCATACAGACATAAGGCCTGCTGAAGCAGATTTGACGCTTCTGCAGGCATACAAAAGAGGACATGAGGGGCAATCGCCCTCCATGTCCTCTTTCCTTTCATCAAAGGCCGGATCACAATACATCCCGCACTGCGCTCTCCCCTTTGCATCCTATCTTTCGCTGTCCGCCTTGCCTTCCGGCGCTTCTCAGCAAATCTTCGTTCCCTCCGGCACCATATCGTCCACAAACACCACCTTGCATCCGCAGGCATTGTTGGTGGCCGCCAAAAGCATGCCCTGACTGGTGACGCCCATAAGCCTTGCAGGCTGCAGGTTTGCCACCACGATAATCTTCCTGCCGATGAGTTCCTCTGGCTTATAGTATTTTTTCAGGGTGGAAACGATAACCCTCTCCTTGATTCCGTCAAACAAGGTCAGCTTATAACAGCTGTGGGCCTTGCGGATCTCCGCGCACTTCAGCACCTTGCACACCCGCAGGTCGATCTTCTTGAACTCATCCAGAGAAATCTCCTCCGCAACCGGGGCAACCTCGTCGGGCTCGCCGTACTCCACGGTGATTTCTTCTTCCGCGCAGACTTCCTCCGGCACCGCCGTCATGGCCCGCTCTTCCTCCTCCGTCACGGGATAAGAGAAGTCCAGCAGATTCAGGAACTGTTCCTTTTCGATGGCATATAGGAACAGATACAGTCTGGGGCCCTTCTCCTTGTCCAAAAGAAGGCGGTACACATTCTTAAAGAACGTCCCCTGCAAGGCCTTCAGATTCTCCGCGTCGTAGCCATAGATCTTCTTGGGAATCTCGTACAGCTCCGTGTTCAGCTCCTCCAGCGTGTATTCGTTCTCGGAAAGCTCCTTATGCAATAGACTGACGGCCTCCCGTTCCTTTCCATCCAATTCATTGTACACCTTCCAGTTCCGCACCGGACACAGTTTGTTGGCGTTTTCGGGAGAGCAGTTTTCCAGCCAATACTTGGCCAGCCCCAGCCGGTCCTTGAACTCCTCATACCGATAGGGCGTGCCGATCTTTGCGAACACCGTCTCCAGCATATCCACGTTGAAGTCCACGATAGAGCCAAGCTGCACCAGATGGGACATGGGCACCAGCTTGATCTTCTCCTCAAACATCAGGCAGCTGTTCATGATGTCCCGCACATATTCGTCCGCCGTCCCCTCCAGATAGCTCTTGTACTGCTTGTCAAACTCAAAATACTGCCTGAGGATCCCGTCGTCAAAGCAGAAGTCAAAGGCCTTGTTGGGCTCGGACTTGGCATAGAGCCAGAGTATCACTTCCGGCTGGTAGATATTCAGAAGGGTTGCCGGCGTCAGGTTCAGCCCTGTGGAGCCAGACATCTTTCCTGTGGAACCCTTGATTCCGATGAATTCATAGCCCTGAAAGATAGGGGCCTCATAGTCAAATATCTTCTTGGCGATCACCTTGCTGGTCTCATAGCTGCCTCCGGGGCTGGCGTGATCCTTTCCGCCCGGCTCAAAGTCCACCTGCTCATATTTCCAGCGCATGGGCCAGTCGATCTTCCATGCCAGCTTGCAGTTGAAGTCCTTCGTGAAGTCATGCTCGCCCTCATGGCCGCATTTGCACACATAACGGGCCTTGGTGCAGTCCTCCGACAGAGACGTGATCTTGGTGGTATCGCGATGGCATTCCGGGCAGTATATGCTCACGGGATAATAGGCCTCCCGCTCCCCCTCCTGCGCATCCTGCGTCCTGAAGGTGTCCAGAATGTCAAAGATCTCCCCCCTCTTGCGCAGCGCTTCAATCACATAGTCTTTGTATTTGCCGCTCCTATTCATCTTGCCCTGATATCTGTAGTCCATCTTAATGCCGAACCTTTCGATGGAGGCCTCGAACTCCCTCTCGAAATATTCCGCATAATTCTTTTCCTCCGTACCGAAGGGGTTGGGCGCATCCACATAGGACGCACCGATGTATTTCTCCATATCGCCGTTCACCTTGGCCACGTTCACGGGAATCTTCCTGATTCTGTCATATTCGTCCCAGGAGAACAGAAGCTTCGCCTTTTTTCCCTTTCTCTCCAGCGCCTTCACCACAAAGAGGCTGGTGGCAATGTCCCTGAAATTACCGATATGGATGGAGCCCGAAGGACTGATGCCCGCAGCGCATACATATTCTTCCTTGTCCGGGTTCCTGCTGATGATTTTGTCTGCTATTCTGTCTGACCAATGCATAAACATACCCCTTTCGATTGGTATTCACATGATTAAGGCCCTACCTGCTCCTCTGGATCTCCAGCACCTTGTAGGTGAACGTCCCCGCAGCGGTCTCCACCTCCACGTTGTCCCCTACCTTGCAGCCGATCAAAGCCTTGCCCACGGGACTCTCGTTGGAGATCTTGCCCTTCAGGCTGTCCGCCTCCGTGGAGCCCACGATCTTGTACTCCAGCTCCTCGCTGTACTCGATGTCCAAGAGCCTAACCACGCAGCCCACGTTGATCTTGTCCAGATCCACCTCGTCCTCTACCACCACCTCGGCATTCTTCAGTATCTTCTCCAGCTCCTCGATCCTTGCCTCGATATCCCTCTGCTCGTCCTTGGCGGCATCGTACTCGGCATTTTCGGATAGGTCTCCCTGCTCTCTGGCCTCCTTGATCTTCTGGGCGACCTCCTGCCGCCTTACCACCTTCAGCTCGTGCAGCTCATCCTCGTATTTCCTGAGCCCTTCGTAAGTCAGAATGTTTTTTTTCTCCTGCATTTCCCTACACCTTCCTGATTTTATTTCCTTGACCCTATCTCTGTCTGCGGCTATCCGAACGCCTCACTGGTGAAGCCTCCTCCGCAGTCCATATTCCCCCCGTTCCCTTGATTCTTCCGTATTATACCCACTTTTTCAGCCAGTGTCAAGGCGGCCCCGCACAGATAGGCCGCCTTGGATGTAAAGTTTTTCTATTTTCTCCCCTTTTCCTGCTTACTCCTCGTCCAAAAAGACTTGTACACGGCTGTTGATGACGGCAATTACCTCGTCGATACTCTTTGTTCCATTGAAATATCCTGATGCCTCCTCATAGACAATGTCCAGAATAGGCTGGGTACGAATAGGGGTAAACCTTGCACTCTCCGCAACCTCCCTAAGTTCATTTATCCTTTCATCGTTCAAAGGATAATAATAAAAGGTTTTGTCTTCCCACTTAACATATAGTTCACCACCATCTTCATAGAGGCCCTTGGCCTTCTCACTGGCCATCATAGCATCAAAGGCCTTTTTACTGGCAGGATATCTGCATGCCTCCAATTGCATCATCTGTCTCTCCTCAAGGATGAACTTGATAAATTCCCAGGCTCCCTCCTTCTGGTCAGAATTGGCATTGACCGTCATCACACGATCGGGACATGCACGGGCATAACACCCATCATCAAACCAAATCCCCGCTTTTACCTTCCCTTTTTCCTTCAGGAGCACTTCGTCCAAATATTGATAAACACTATAATTCTCGCTCTCCGCCAAAGCGGGACGGACATCATCCCACCCTTTCACCCCATATCGCTTCGCCGCCTCAAGCAGCTCGGCAAACAGATCCGTTCCAAAATCACAAGTTCCCTCTTTCCAGTCCACCATCCCCCACAGATCTTCCGAACCTATCAAGAACCTTTCCAGCAGTCCCTGTGAATCCACTTTTTCCATAAAGACGGCATCCTCCTTTCGTGCAAGCAGGGCGTCCATCAAGATCTGAATATCCGGCTCCCTATTTTCCTCCAGTATCCCGGCATCCAACAAGATGCTGCCGTATCCGGTATTCCAGAAGCTTACGTTAAGCGAAACTCCATATATCTTCTCTCCATCCTGCCAATAGCCGAAAACACAAGGGAAAAAATCCTCCTTACTCAGACCGGAAGCCTCAAGATATGGAGCCAGATCTGCAAACCCGTCCTGCTTATAGATACCATATGCATAATCCCCCAGCACATGTCCGTACAAGATGTCCGGCCCATCTCCCGAAGCGATCTCCACACTGGTTTGTCTGGCATAATCCTCCCAGAACATATCAGAATACTGGCATTCCTCCAACATCACGTACCAAGTCTCATTCTGCTCATTAAAATATCTGGCACACTGCTTGAGCCATTGGTCATTGTAAAGATATGTGCCCCGCAGAACCACGACCTTTTTTCCATCTCCCACAGGCACCTTCCGCAGGATCCTGATCATCCCGTCAGCCCCTCTGGCATTTACGCTGTTTCCTGCCTCCAGAAGCACCAAGCTCCCATCCTCCCGTATCCGGAAGTCCCATACCGGATAGTCGGCATTATATTCTCCGGTATAGCTGGTTCCCACAAATGACCATGCCACTTCTTGCGTTCCCTTCTCCGCATTGATCTTCCGAATCTCTTTGCTTGTCATGTAGAGCGGACAGTCCTCCCCTGCCGCCATGTACGTAGTGAAATCCATTTCGGAAATGTCTTCGTCTACTTTGGCGATCTCTCCCGTGGCCAAATCCAGCCTGCACAATATATACTTTAACGTTCCCTCATTGCTTTCCACACACTTCGCATATAAACTGCCGTCTCCCAATTGACACAGCTTCTCTATGCCAAATATATTAAAGTCGGATAACTGCCGGCTGAAAAGCTGTTCTCCGGAAGAATCCACCTTGACAATGCTGCCTTGATTCTTCGCCCAATAATAATAATTTCCGTCTTGATCTAAGAACGCGCCGCCCCGAGCATACTCCATGGACACGTCTTCCAGCAACAGCTTTTTACTTCCGTCAATACTATATGAATATACATTTATATCGCCGCCATCATAGACAGCCCAGAGCTGCACAGGCTCGTCCTGATAAAACTGCATATTAAGAAAAGAAGTATATACGTCGCCATTGGCTCCGGCCACGTCAAAAAAGGTTTTCTTTTCCACTTCTATATCAAAGTAAAGCCGATCTGCCTCCTTACCGCAGCCAGTAAAGCAAGTCAGAAAAAGGAAAAACAAGAATACCGGCACATAAGCATAAGTCTTTTTCATTTGTCTTAGTCTCCTTTTTGCAATATCAGCCGTCATTGGGCGGCTAAACAAATATCCGGCCATGGATACAGCATCCACGGCCCTCTACCACTCCGGCGCGGCGCAGCGCCGCTTCGCCCGCTTCCATTCCTCCTTCAGGGAGACATATTCCACCCCTGTCCTGCGCCCCTGAATCCGGTATCTTTTTTCCTCCGAGGAAAGCATATCCAGCCAAATGCTGCCCTCTGCAGCCTCTGTCACGGAAAAGCAGATATCTCCCGTAAAGTCGATGATATTGGCAGGCTGGCTGCACAAAGCCTTCTGCCTCCTGAAGGACTCCTCGCTCTCAAAGGTTCGCAGCTCGATGGCAAGTCCGTACTCCGTATAAAAATCCTCCACAAAATCCCAAAGCTCCTGATCGCAGTCCGCCTCCAGAAGCATCCACCGCAGGCTCTTCATCCCTTGGGCCCGGTCCTCAATGATCTGGTAGATGCAGGGAGCCGTTCCCAATATGACATAATGGCACAGTCTGGCATAGGGCAGAAGGCGCTCTATCCAAAAGCGCTGTCTATACTCCTGAAATTCCTCCATGTCAAAATGTTTCTTCCAGAGTTCACTGAGCAGCGCCCCCTGCGCGGCGCCTTTGCCCTCCCAAGATTTCCGCTCCTGCCATGCCTCCCCACGGTTTTCCTGCTCCTGCCGCAATGCCCATTGGTCTTGTAGTGCTCCGCCACATTTGGGAGCGCCAGCCAGCGTCTTTTGCAGGGCCCCTTCGTACACAAGCCGACAGCTTCCTCTGTCTTCCGTCAGCTCCAGAACCTCTCTTGCCAGCCTTTCCACGGCCATATCCGTCTGCAGGATCCGTTCCTTTCTCTCCGCCAGAAGGCGCTCCCTTTCCTGCTCTTGGGCGCGGATCCCCCGCTCCCTGCAGCGGCGTTCTCCTCCTTTTGCCATGCACAGCCGCAGATATCTCAAAGGATGGAGCAGCCCACTCCATCCCGTTTCGGTTTCTGTCTCTTGTTCCGCCCTCTGTCCTGATTCTGTCCGAGCCCCCTGTTTCCTGCGCCCTCGTCTGTTCCGGTCTTTCGGCCTTTGCTCCGGGCCAGGCCCCGTCCCATGGTTTGGCTCTTCCCCAAAGCCGGATCCCTCTGCAGCCTCCGGCGGCCTCAGGTCCACACCGAACCATTCATCCTCCCTCACGTCCAGCCCCACCCGGATCAGCATATAGCGCTTCAGCCCCACAGGCTCCACCGCAGGCCCCTGCAGGCCTCTCTTCCTATAGATATATATGATCGTGTCCATGCCACAATATATGCGGACTCAGCGGAAAATAGTCTCCACCCCCTCTGTCAGCGCCTCCATGGTCTCCATAGAATTGATCAGCTGCCGAAACCGGGCCGAATGGGGCATCCCCGCCGTATACCAGGCCAGATGCTTTCTCATCTCCCGCACCGCGGTATATTCGCCCTTGTATTGCAACTGCAGCGCCGCATGCTCCAGCACCATCCGCTTCTTCTCCTCCACACTTGGAGGGGGAGGCAGGCTCCCCGTCTCCAGAAAGTGCACAGTGTCCCGGAAGATCCAAGGATTCCCCTGAGCGGCCCGTCCGATCATCACCCCGTCGCAGCCGGTCTGTTCCAGCATGGCCTTGGCGGCCTCCGGGCTATTCACGTCCCCGTTGCCGATGACGGGAATCTTCACCGCCTCCTTCACCTGCCGTATGATATCCCAGTCCGCCCTGCCGCTGTAATACTGCTCTCTGGTACGTCCATGCACAGCCACCGCCGCCACGCCGCAGGCCTCTGCAATCCTCGCCAGCTCCGCCGCATTGCAGCAGCTATCGTCAAAGCCTTTGCGCAGCTTCACCGTCACGGGCTTTTTCACTGCCCTTACCAATCCTGTCAAAATCTTCTCCGCCAGTCCGGGCTGCTTCATCAGCGCACTGCCCTCCCCGTTGTTCACCACCTTTGGCACGGGACATCCCATGTTGAAGTCGAGAACGGAAAAAGGCCTCTCCTGAATTCGCGCCGCCATCTGCGCAAGGATCTCCGGATCCGACCCGAAAAGCTGCAGGGAAGCCGGCATTTCCTCCGGATGTATCTCCAGCAGCCCCTCCGTATTCTTGTTGTTATAGAAAATGGCCTTTGCACTCACCATCTCCATACACACCAGACCAGCCCCCATTTTTCTGCACAGCAAACGAAATGGCAGGTCTGTCACGCCTGCCATGGGAGCCAATATCACATTATTCTCCAGTTCCAAGTCACCGATCCTCAGTTTTCCCACGATTCCGCCCTCACCTTCTGTTCTTCTCATAGATTATGTTCAGGCCGTCCAGCGTCAGAAAACTGTCATAGATATCAATGGCGTCCGTCTCGTTGGCAATCAGCCTGCCTAGCCCTCCCGTGGCCACCACCTTCAAATCTTTAAGCCGGCTCTCCTCCTTCACCTTCCGGACAATGTACTCCGTCTGGCCGATCTGCCCATAAACCAGCCCGGCCTGCATGCTGCTGATGGTCTCCTGCGCCAGTATGGACTTAGGCTTTCTGATCTCGATATTGGGAAGCTTGGCAGCCTGCGTCCACAGCGCTTCCGAGCTGATACGGATGCCCGGAGCAGTGATGCCCGCCGCAAACTCTCCCGCCTCCGTGATCAGGTCATAGGTGGTGGCGGTTCCGAAATCCAGTACCAGCACGGGGCCGCCGTATTTCTCATAAGCAGCCACTGCGTCCACAATGCGGTCCGCGCCTATGGCCCTGGGATCCTCCGTAATAATGCGGATACCCGTCTTCATGCCCGGCCCCACGTTCATGGGTCTTGTCTTTGTATACCGCATCAGCCCTCCCAGAAGAGAATGCATCACATCCGGCACCACACTGGCCACGATGGAGCCCTCCAGACTCATAGCCTCGATTCCCTTGTTCTGCAGCAGCTGGGTGATCAGTATGCCGTATTCGTCCGAAGTTCGCGGGGTCTTGGTCATGATCCGAAAGGTGCTGGCCAGTTTTCCGCCCTCATATACCCCCATTGTCATATTCGTGTTTCCAACATCAATCACAAGAAGCAACTGCTCTTCCTCCATTTCGATACTGTTATAGGGCTAGTTTCATTGCAGCGCCGTCTCTGCGGCTATTTCCTTTAATACAAATACTTTATAGTATAAGTTCAGCGCCTCAAACAGCTCCTGCCTGCGCCTGCGCACCTCCGCCACCATGAGGCCGCTGCTGATCTCATCATAGTAAATATCGTCCTCCTCCGCATCGGTCTCCAGCACCACATTCCCGTCCTTCTCGAAAGCGATGGTGAAGATGCCGCCTACCTCCTCCGTGAACAGCACGCACAGAATATGCAGCTCCTCCTTGATAGATTCCGGCAAGTTTTGGAACTGCTCGTTAAAATAATATTTCATCTCATAGGCATTGGCCCCGCAGAGCACCGTATTTCCGCTTTCCATGGATTCACTCCTTGCCCGGAACCTGCCGGACAAAAACGTCCGCGGTTCCGCATATCACACATACCCGTATACGCCCCGGACGGACACCTCTCCCGCGTACACTGCCGTGACGCTGCCGTCCTCCAGCTCCACCAGCAGCTCGCCCTTTTCGTTGATGCCTCTGGAGACGCCCCGAAACTCTCCCTTGGGATCCAGCACCCGCACCTCTCTGTTTTTGTTCACCAGCATGCCGTTGTATTCCTCCACCAGACCGGACAGACTGCGGCTGCTGCAAAATACCTTATAGCGGGCCTCGAAAGCCTTCATCACATTGACGATCAGCTGGCCTCTGGACACCTTCCTGCCGCATTCCTGCCATAGGCTCGTGGCGGTGTCCGCTATCTCTTCGGGGAAGACCTGCTCCTTTACGTTGATCCCCACGCCCACCACCACATAGTGGATAAACTCCCGTTCCACGCTCATCTCCGCCAGCATACCGCAGAGCTTCCTGCCCCCTGCCACAATGTCGTTGGGCCACTTGATCCGGGCGTCCACGCCGCAGGTAGCGCGGATGCCCTCCGCCACGGCCATGCCCATGACCAAGGTCACCATGGAAGCCTGCTCCACATCATAGTCCGGCTTCAATATCAAAGTGAAATACACATTGGTTCCCGCCGGGCTGCTCCATCCCTTTCCCTTGCGCCCCCGGCCCGCGGTCTGCATATCCGCCACGATCAGAGTTCCCTCTCCGGCGCCGTTCTCCGCATCCAGCTTCGCCTGCAGGTTGGTGGACGCGAGCTCGTCGTAATAAAACACCGGCCTGCCGGCCCAGTCGGTGTCCATACGGCTCTCCAGCTCGTGCCGGCCGTATACCTCCTCCTCCGGCACAAGCAGGTATCCCCGGTTCTTGACCGCCTCTATGCAATAGCCTTCCTTCTTCAGCTGTCCTATGGCTTTCCACACCGCCGTGCGGGACACGCCGAAACGCTGGCACAGCTCCTGCCCCGACACATATTCCTCTCGCTCCCTCAGAAGCGCCAATATCTTCGCCTTCATGTCCCGCCTATAATGTAGCCGCCATCACGGCCTTGATGGTATGCATCCTGTTTTCCGCCTCCTGAAATACCAGAGACCGCTCTCCTTCAAATACCTCGTCCGTGACCTCCATCTCCCTGATCCCGAAGCGCTCTCCCATCTCTGCCCCGATCTTCGTGTCCAGATTATGGAACGCAGGAAGACAGTGCATAAACACGGCGTTCTTTCCCGCATTGTCCATCACGGCTCCATTGACCTGATAGGGGGACAACTCCCGGATGCGCTCCGCCCAGATCTCCTCAGGCTCTCCCATGGAAACCCACACATCGGTATAGATCACGTCCACATTCTTCGTGCCCGCCTTCACCTCCTCGGTGAGCATGATGCTGCCGCCGGTCTGTTCAGCGATCTCCAGACACTGCCTTACCAGGTCCTCGTCCGGGAAATATCTGGGAGTGGTGCAGGCGGCGAAATGCATCCCCATCTTGGCGCAGGCCACCATCAGGGAATTCCCCATGTTATACCGGGCATCCCCCAGATATGTGAGACGGATTCCCTTCAGATACCCGAAATGCTCACGGATGGTCAGCAGGTCCGCCAGCATCTGGGTGGGATGGAATTCATTGGTCAGCCCGTTCCACACCGGCACCTTGGAATACTTTGCCAGCTCCTCCACGATATCCTGACCGAAGCCCCGATATTCTATTCCGTCGTACATCCCCGCCAGAACCCTTGCAGTATCCGCAATGCTTTCCTTTTTGCCGATCTGGGAGCTGGCCGGATCCAGATAGGTCGTCCCCATTCCAAGATCCTGCGCCGCCACCTCAAAGGCGCATCTGGTGCGGGTGCTCGTCTTCTCAAAGATCAGCGCCACATTCTTGCCCCGCAGGGTGTCCGCCGGGATCCCCTTCTTCTTTTTCTCTTTCAGCTCTGCTGCCAGATCGATCAGATATATGATTTCCTCCGGAGTAAAGTCCAGCAGCTTCAAAAAATCCCTTCCTTTTAGATCCATCGCCTCATCCCGCCTTTCTATAGTACTTACCATAAATATACTTCACAATCCGCAGTTTTTCAAGCTTTTTTGTATCCGAAGACAAGAATCTGACCGTTCCCCCTGCCGGTTAAGACAAAAATGCGGCAAGGGCGTCCGCATCCTCCCATGCCGCATTTCACATCTTTTTTTATTTTGACGGGACAGTCTATGCCTGCAGGTATTTCTTCAGCTCCTCCGCCTTGTCCGTGGCCTCCCAGGGAAGAGAGACATCATCCCTGCCGAAATGGCCATAGGCCGCCGTAGCCCGGTATATGGGCCTGCGCAGATCCAGCATTTTTATGATGCCTGCAGGGCGCAGGTCGAAGTTGGCCCTGATGATCTCCACCAGCTTGTCGTTGCCCAGCTTCCCTGTGCCGAAGGTATCCACCATGACGGAGGTGGGCTGCGCCACCCCAATGGCGTAGGACAGCTGAATCTCGCATTTGTCCGCCAGTCCCGCCGCCACGATGTTCTTCGCCACATAGCGGGCCGCATAGGCAGCGCTCCTATCCACCTTGGTGCAGTCCTTTCCGGAGAATGCCCCGCCGCCGTGGCGGGCATATCCGCCGTAGGTGTCCACAATGATCTTGCGTCCGGTGAGTCCCGCATCCCCCTGAGGGCCGCCGATGACGAAGCGCCCGGTGGGATTGATGTAGAACTTGGTGTCCTCGTCCACCATCTCCGCCGGAAGAACCGGGTCGAACACATACTTCCTGATATCGGCATGGATCTGCTCCTGCGTCACATCCTCGTCATGCTGGGCGGAGAGCACCACCGCCTCCAGACGCAGGGGCCTGCCGCTCTCGTCGTATTCCACGGAGACCTGACTCTTGCCGTCCGGGCGCAGATAGGAAAGGGTTCCGTCCTTGCGCACCTTGGTCAGCTGCCTCACCAGCTTATGGGCAAGGGCAATGGGATAGGGCATCAGCTCCGGCGTCTCGTTAGTGGCATAGCCGAACATCATACCCTGATCTCCTGCGCCGATAGCGTCCAGCTGGGCGTCGTCCATGCCGGACTCTCTGGCCTCCAGAGCCTTGTCAACCCCCATGGCGATATCAGGGGACTGCTTATCCAGAGCCACCATGACGGCACAGATATTGCCGTCGAAGCCCGTCTTTGCATCATTGTAACCGATCTCGTTCACGGTCCTGCGCACAATGGCAGGTATGTCCAGATTTGCTCCGGTGGTAATCTCCCCAGTCACCAGAACGAAGCCCGTGCAGCTGGCCGTCTCGCAGGCCACCCGGCTCATGGGATCCTGCTCCATGCATGCATCCAGAATCGCATCCGACACTGCATCGCAGAGCTTATCCGGATGTCCCTCCGTCACCGACTCCGAAGTAAACAAATGTTTCTCCATCATTTCTCTTCCTCCTGAATGAATCGTAGCTTTGTCAATATGTAACATAAACCATGGTCAACAGCAAGGTATGGCGATTAATCCATTTCTCGCAGAAACAATAGAATCCACGCTTGGCAAGTCTTCTATTGTCAGGAATCAAAAAATCCGCTTACGGAATAAGCGGATTTTGATCTTTCGATGTTCATCCTCTTATTGTTCGAAAAATTCGCTCAGGGAGGCACCTTCCTCAATGGGGTTGCCGTGGCTTCATCGATCCTATGTATCTCCACCAACTCTGAATAAGAGA
>ERZ779626.818-NODE-818-length-16290-cov-5.777456_pt1 | contig 16290 bp, 16 predicted proteins | sample MGYA00514209_ERZ779626 | MGnify/ENA primary metagenome ERZ779626 (study PRJEB29562, sample SAMEA4376713) | mouse gut metagenome | isolation source: Cecum | study: EMG produced TPA metagenomics assembly of the A DSS colitis mouse model was used to assess the...
ATTTTGATTCGGACAACCAGCTTGATCGCAAGAGTTACGAACAAAATAATTATGGTATACTCGGCAATGACCAAAACATCCTTATACCATGGGATTCCCAGCTTCTCATAGAGTCCCGGATGTGCCTTAAAATCCCGAAATATAGATACGGTACGTCCCAAAAGAAACGTAATATCGGAAGCAATTGCTGCATTCAAAGCACAGTCTAGTCTTTTCATATCTAGTCTTTTCTTCACAGAAGGCACCTCCCGGTTTTCACAGTTCCATGAGCTCTCTCGTTCTTAGAGGCAGTCATTCCAGCAGCTGCCCATCCATCAGGTTCTCAATTTCAATACCTGTTACGACGTCGTCCTGTGTAAAAAAGGCGATATGCTTGCAGTAAGCAGGGCCTCCCGGCTCCCAAACGTACACAACGCCGGAATCCGGATAGGCGTCGAGCGGTACGCAGTCGGGATATCGCTCCTTTACCTGTTCCAAGGCGTCCCCCACAGAAATGCCGCTGTCGGTGGAAACATGGGGATCGTTGGTCGTCATTTTATAAAGCACTTCCGTTCCATCGTCAGGGTTAACGGTGTACTCCAATGTCACGGCATCCAGCGTCGCCTCATAACAGGGGCCAAAGCCGTCCATAGCGGGAGAGACGAGGACCGGCTCCGCGTCCAGCGCCAGCCCCCAGGGGAACACCCCCTCCTGGGGCCCCAGGGTAAACACGGCGGTATTGGGAACGGTGAAGGAAAAGCGCAGATTCTGAAGATCCGTCCAAGCCTGTTCCTCCCGTCGAAGGGAGGTATAGGCGCCCCGGATTTTTTTCAGGACAATCTCTTCCGCCTCGTTGGCGGGAATACAGCGCTTGAGCGCCTCCTCAAACGCAAGCCTCCCCTCCTCATCCTCGTAAGCGGCTTGGTAACCGGGATCGGCAATCAGGCTGTCAATGTGCGGATAGGCTGCCGCATAGGGAGAGCTGTCCAACAGCGCCAAGCAGGAGAGAATGTCGTTCGGCCGCTCCAGGAATCGCTGGTACAGCCGGTAAAAAGCCCCCTCCGCAAAGGCGCCGTCGGCGTGGATGAGGTAGCAGATCAGCTCCCAGTCGGAGCAGTCCGCCCCGAAGCCCTCATAATAGTCAGAAGAACATACGGTCTCCGCGTCCAAATCCAAATTGTCTGTGGGACAGAAGCTGGTAAATCGCCAGCCCTCCGGCGTGCGCTCATAATCAATACACGTGGTGGAGTACCCGGTTACCGCCGTCGGATAGGAGACGGAAACGCCGGTCTCTGGTTCCGGCACCATTCTGGCATCCTCGTAATCCGCCCAGAACGTCAACGTCACTTCCCAGCGGTCCTCGCTCAGCCGCGCCGCCTGAACCGTCTTATCCAGGAGATAGATATTTGTGCCCCTTCCGCCAGGGATTGCGTACAGTTTTCCATCAAAATCCCGGTACTGGTCCGGGACTTTGTTGAAAATCTCCTCCGTCAGCTCAGGGGTAAACACACGCTCCAGCCGGGAGCGCAGCTCCTCTGTGCTGGTAATGGCTTCGTCCAGCACCCGAAAATACGTGTTTTCGCCCTCTCTCACGGAATCAGACTCATCCAGAGGCATGGGGGCCAGGTCGAACCAGTCGTAGAGCCGCGCCGCTTCGTCATAGGCCGCCAGGACGTCCTCCTGGAAGCCCATCAATTCTTGCGGGGAGGGGTCTATTGTCAGCCGGACGCAGCCGGCAAGCAGTACGGACAGGAGAAGCGCGCAGAGAAGAGAAGCGTACAGTCCTTTTTTCATCGGTTCTGTTTCCTTTCGGCCCGGCGGTGGAGCCAGGCGAAGTAAATGAAGTGGACGAGGCAGAACAGCAGAATCGCCGACCACTCGACGCCATACCGGGCGCTTCCCCGCAGCCCCGCCCACTCGTCAAACAGCAGCCAAGCGAAGGCCAGAAGCTGATTCAGCGGCGTCACGAGAGAGCAAAGCACGCCGATTACCAAGGCCCAGTCTAGGGTCAAATCCAGCAAGACCGTGAAAAGCACTCCCGCCGCCAGCGCGGCGCTGAAGGCCCAGTACCATTTCGCAAAGCGGAGCAGCCCCGGCCTTCCGGCGGAAAGCCACGCATCCAAGACCAGCAGGCCCAGAAGCCAGATTGTCAGCAGGACCCAGGTCCGGCCGGTGTACGTCTGATAGAGCCCATGTCGAAACGACTGAACACTGGCGTAGACATGCAGGGCCACCCAGGCCACCGCCGCGAAATCCGCGGCGCTCCAGCGCTTACTGTCTCCCATTATAATCCCTCCAGGTAAATTCATCCGCCCGCTTTCCGCACCCGCGCCGCACTTCAAAAACCCACTATATCAGGAAACCCAAACAGGACTTCCGATGAGGTAGCGCGAAAACGGTACAATGGATTGCGCGGGGGCAATGTACATCGTATCCTCATGCAGACAATATGGCAGCGTAAACTGCTCGCTTTCGCCGTCCGAGTATTGAACCGTTATGGTGACCGTCGCCGCGCCCGGGGCAGCCATCAAATCTTTTTCTTCCTCACCGGCGATGCGGTACTCGATTCCCTTCACGATTTCAAAGAACTCCGCCAGTTCTGATTCATTCAGTTCCACCGTTTCCCCCTGGCCGTTCACTTTGACACTTGACACATCAGAGGAAATCAGGTCGGAAAGTAAAATAATTTCACTTTCCGCTCCCGAATTTGCCGCATCGGCCTTCTCGTCCTGGAATCGAACGAAAACCCAATATTCCGGCCCCTCCAGCCCGCTCGAATAGTTCCGCAGCAACAGAATATCCGGCTCTTTCGGATCAGCCAGCACCTGCTGTCCCGGAAGTCTGTTGCATCCAAGTTCCGAGGTGGGCACCAGATCACGTCCGTCAAACACGGTTTTCCCCACCGGCCGAAATCCCTCCGGCAATTCCTGAAGGACACTGTCGTAAGGAACAGCGTCGTATCGGGCCTGATCGGACGGGGCCACCTCTGTCTGATCTGGCAGATAATAGGTGTCGTTCAAAAAGATATAGACTTCCCCCTGATACCGAAGCAGCGTAGCCCACAGAAGGATCTCCTCTACATAGCGGACATAGCCCATATAAGGTTCCTGGGTCTGCTGGCCTCGGCACTCCTGGTAAATGTAAACCCACTCCGGGCGATCTGGATTGATATAGTAAGGTTTGAGAGTATCGGAGCCAGACACCGCGATTTCTCCGGCATAGGCGAAGCCTTCCGGGCATTCCGAGGCCCCCTCAAATACGCTGGTAATCACATAAGTCGTTCCCTTTACCTCAACGGAGGGTATCTGGGCAGGTCTGGGTGTTTTACTGTCTTCCTCCCCAGCTTGAAAAGTGATCAATACGATGCTTAAAAGGATAAAGGGCACGCACACCAGTAGTCTCAATAATCCTGGATCAATCGTATCGCGCTTCATAGGAACACCTCCGCCGCATCAATTCAGTTGTCCCTTGTGTTTCGCCGGGCGTTGTTCTTTGCCAAGCCCTCACACTGGCCGATTCACCAGCCCCACAAAAAGGGGCAGGCCGTCCACGCCGGTGATGGCGAACAAGAAGGGCCGGTCCAGCACAAAATCCACTTCCTCCTCCGGCGGCGGCCCGGCTCCGGGAGCGAGCATCACCGTGTAGGACGCCGCCGTGACGCCCTCCTCGTCAATCGCCACCCGGGCGGCGTGCTCCGCCTGAGAAAGGTAGATCCCTTCCGCCTTCGTCAAGGGAGAGAAGTCGGAGACGGCGGGGTCGAAGACGTCCGTGACACCCAGGGCGCGGAGCCCGGAACTCAGGTCCAGGTCCGAGGACACGTCGAACTTCGGGACCGCCAGGTTCACGATTAGGTACTGGCTGTTGGGCCATTTTTCCCACTTGCTGTCCATCAAAAGGAACTCCATGACCTGGGGGTCCTCCAGCAGCTCCTCCGCCGCGACGCCCTCGTCCGGCAGGAGGAACCACATCGTGCCGCTGTTATCCAGGGGCTCGGAGACCGCGGAGAAGCGCTCGCCCCAAAAATAGGTGCCGTCGTCTTCGGGACGGTGCAGGAAGTCACAGGTCAAGTCCCCCGAAGGGCTGTGGAACACCTGGGGCGCGGTGTTGCGCTCCAAAAACTCATGCTGCCACCTGGCCCGGAAATAAACGGTGGAGGCCAAGGCCAGAACCGTACTCGGGTCCATGTGCAGTCCGGCGGACTGCTCCTCCAAAAGCCCGCCCGTCTGTTGGTTCAGCCAGTCCCGCAGGGCCTGGTCAAAGGCCTCGCCGCCCATTTCCCCCTGATAGGATGAGGCATAGTAATACCGGGCCAGGTCCTTCATCGTGGAGGAGACGAAGGGGACGTCCTGGTTCAGCCAGAGGGAGTTGGCCAGGACGCTGGTGCTGGCGCCGTCGTCGCAGTAATTGGCTTTCCACATGGCCGACGCCTGGGTCCGGAGGTCCTCAAGGCTGGGCTGCGCCAGAAGGTCCAGGATCTGCCGGCGGCTCTCGCCATCGGTCAGCTCCGCCAGCATCGCCAGGGACACGCAGAGGTTCACCGGGGAGCAGACGCGGTTTTCCCCCTCCGCGCCCCCCAGGAGCTGCCGGACGCTGGCTGCAAAGAAGCCCTCCAGCCCGCCGGCGTAGTTCTCCGGCTGGTCCGCCCAGCGGGCCCGCTGGGCCTCCCACCAGGGATCGTAGAGCCGGTCAAAGGCCGCGCCGTCCCATTCGCCGGTCTCCGGGTCAAGGTAGTCCTCCTCATGGGGATAGGCGGGCATGGCGGGATACTCGGCCTCAGCGACGGCAAAGGCCGTCCGCCCGCCGCCGGGGCCCAGGACGGCTCCGGCGATGACCGCCGCCGCCAGTATGGCGGCCATGACCGCGCCCCGCCGCCATGGGAGGCTCCCTTTGCGGTGCGCATGACGATCAGAACTAGAGCCGCGGCTGTTTTCTGAATTCATAGAAGTTCTCCTTCGTAAAAAACACTCTTTTTCTAATGTCACTCAATCCCGTTTATCCGCACATTTCGCTCAGGGTTTTATAGATTACCGACAGGGAAATTGAGTGCAGCAGCATTACAATAAATAAAATGTAATAAGGGTGGTTCCATTCATTCATGCTTGCGGCGTTTTCCGGCAGTTCCTGCAACAGAGCCTGGAGAAAGAGGAATGCGCAATACGCCCCACAACAGCCTGTTAAAATCCACATCAATTTTTTCCATGATTTCATCGCGCTTAGCTTGTTATAGTGCTCCATATAAACACCTTCTTTTCAGGTCAAAACCCGGTTCTAAAAGTTCATTTGAAACCAATACCAACGCGCTGAGATCCTCTCCGTGCGTTCGCGGTTATCTCCATTTTCCTCTTCCCAGCTCCAGCCGGTATCGTCCGGTACAAAGCCCGCCTCTGTGCCCTGGAACCCAATAGGACGGTCATCTTCCGAATAGTAAAAGCCCTCATATGTGGTCGATGAGCCGACGCCGGTCCCCTTCGTGATAAACTCCACCATTCCCACGGCGGGATAACAGGATACCTGCCATCCGTTATACGCTGTGTCCCCTGACGAATCTGCCATCAGGCCGGTTACAAACTGGTCCAGTGCCTCTTGGTTCGTCTAAACATATTCAATAATACTGTCTTTTTCGCTGCGCTTTTGGAAAATCGCGGCATACAGGAATCCAGAGGCCACCATGGCGCACAACGTACATATCACCGCAGCGGCTATCGGTTTCTTCATATGAACGCTCCTTATTTATATCATGCTCCGGACAGTGCAGGAACAAAGGTACTCCAGCCGCTGCCGCCTCGCTCCGCATCCCGATCATCCGAGAGGGTGAACATGTAGACCGGCTGCCGGAAGCCCTTGCTGTCGGTCAAATATTCCAAATTGCAGGCCGTGACCCGCACCCGCTTGGGGGACAGCGCGTCAAACATCGGCACATCCCTCCATGAGAACCGGCCTGCGCAGAGCCGGTCATATGCCTCCTCGGAAGAGATGACCGCGGCGTCTCCCTGGAGAGTGCTGACAGAGAGGGCGTTGTCCACTCTGAAAAGAACTCCGTCCTCGGCTACCCAGCAAGTTAGTTCGCCATCCGTCAGCACGCCGTCCTCTACCACGCTCTCCGCCTGAAAGGCGTACCTTCCCTTTTCCCTATTTACTACAATGAACCGGGCCGCGCCGGGTACGTCAATGCCCAGTTCTTCCAGAGCGGACCTGAGCTCGCTCTCGCTTGTTCCGTCTTTCTCAATGTGGCGCAGATCACGATCCACTCGATCATCCGTGTAGTGGTAGGAGCGGTCCTTGTAATTTACCCACAAACTATATGTGCTGTGATCGGTGTAGGCGGCAATATTGTCATAATAATTCACGTCTACATCCGGGCTCTCAAAATTGATCTCCACGTCCAGTTGTCCAAGAAACTCCACCGCGAAGGCGTCACAGCTCTCCTTAGTAAAGGGTTCCGCCCAGTATACTCCCGACGGTCCCGGTTCATCGGACAGTACACACTCCTGCACCCACTCCACTTCCTTGGTATTGGCAGCATAAATCGGTGCGTCCGCTAAATTGCCATAGGGCTGAAAGAGGTATGCGAGAAACACGCCCGCCAATGCCGCAATGGATAGAACAGGAAGCGCGGCATAGGCTCCAGCACATTTCCACCGCTTCCTTTTCAGGCTGAGGAAAAGCATAACCAGGCAGTACCCCAGCATGGCCCCCAGGGTATTGCAGATCAAATCGTCCACATCGGCCTGCCCCCGGCTGAGGAAGTGCTGGAGTCCCTCAATCACAAGGGATATGCCCGCTCCTGCCGCCAGCATCCAATACCACTGCTGAAACCGCTTTACGGCCAGAGGGAGCAGCACACCCAGGGGGAGGAACATAGCAATATTCAACAGGGGATTCAGCCAGACCTGGAGGGTAAAGGCATTCCACGCCTCCCAAAATGTCAAAAATGGGCGGAGCTGGATACCCATTCCCATTCCGCTCTCCATGCGGTTCATAAACGTGACCGCGGCAAGCCCGCCCAAATAGCACAGCAGCAACAGAATCGCCGCGGCTTGTCCCCTTGGAAAACGCGCCCCCTCCCGGCGGCGTTTCCGGTTCAGCGGGACAAGTAGCGCCGCACCCACAGCCAAGCCAATCAGAGCGGGAGGGACCGCCCGCCGGAACTCATAGAAAATCAAAGCGATAAAATCGTGCATAGAAACCTCCCCGCTGAGCAAAGCGCCTATCTCTCGAAATAGTAATCCAGGTATTGTTGCAGCATCTCCTCATAGCTGCCCGTATCAGGAATACGGGCGCTTTCCTCCGGCCAGCCGCCGGGAGCGAGGAACTTTTCCGCCGGCTCCAATCTTGATACGTCAGGCGCTTATACTCTCATAGGCCTCCCTGGACTCATAGAGGGAAACCGTAAAGGTAACCCGCCAGTCCTGGATGACAGGGGACGGGAAATTGTGTTCCACTGTGCCCGCGCTAATAGACCACTGGACTCTTCCATACCCCGCCGGAAGCTCCGCCTCCCAGCTGAGGGATTCCTGACCTGTAGGCGTATCGGTTCCTTCCGGCGGGATATCAGGCTCCGGTATCTCCTGCCCGGACAGGGTTTGATAGAGCTCTCCCTCGGAAAATCCACCGTAAAGCGTCTCCGCCAGAGCCACGGCCTCCTGCCAGTCCTCCCAGGCAAATTGCGGCTTATCGGGAAGCAGCGTGACAGCGCAGCCTTCCATTAAAACTCGGTTCCCCTCTGCCACGGCGCAGGAGATCGAGGCCCTCGTCTGGTCCTCGCGTTCGAGCGCATAGAAAATCTGGTCCTCCGCCCAGGACTGCGTTTCCTTTGGGTTCAGGACCCAGTCCAGCTTCTCCGCCGCGGCCCATACCGTTTCCTCTGTGGGAGGGAACGCCAGCGCAGGTTCTTCCCCCACTGTGATCTCCAGAGCCTCCGGCGATTCGCTGTTGATGGAGCTGATCTCCACCGTCAGGTGCTGGCTGTCCTTCCAGGTGAGGCCGCTGATATACTCGGAATCCGAAAGGTCCAGCTTTTTCAACAGGCCGCCGTCATAGTCGTATATCTCGGACCAAAGGCTATAGGCCGCCGTGGAAATATCATCGTCCCTCCAGGTCAGATTGGCTCCCTCAATGTCCTTTATAAATGTCTCTGTTTCCGTGTCAAAGATTCCATAATAGGCCACATTAGGGACAATGTGGCCCTCGACCACAATAGTACCGCCTACTGGGGTCTCCGCCATGAGCGCATTGACCATGGGGTTCCGCTCCTGCAGGTCGTAGTCCTTGCCATTATAAGTAAAAATCACGCCGGAGACGGGTTCGCCGGCGATTTCCTCAGGCGGACTTTCCGGCGGGTCAGCGGGGGCTGTTGGCGAATCTGCGCCGCAAGCGGTAAGGAGTAAGCACAACACGGTCAAAAGACAGCTTCTTTTTATAAGATTCATACAGTATACCTCCACTTCTACAAAAAACCGTCTTCATTTACGGGCCTTCTCTTCATCCCCCAGAGCAGAAGCGGAGGGCCGTTCCGCTTCTCCCTGCGCCCGCTGTTCCAGCCGGCGCAGCCAGAGAAAATGTCCCGCAATCAGCACCACCGTCAGGACCAGGGCCGTCGTATCCGCGGCTTTCCCCGGCAGACCCAGTCCCTTCTCGACCAGCAGATAGGACGCCAGCAGCAGCTGAGGGAAGGGCGTGATTCCATAAACCAGCACGGCGAAGAGGATCAGCCTGCCTACAAGGAACAGCACGGCAAGCAGCCCCCCGCAGGTACCCCAGTACCATTTCAGCTCCCAAAGCAGCCGCCGCCCGCCGTAGAAGTACAGCAGCGCGTCCAGCGCCGCCAGGCTCAGAAGCCACAGCCCCGTCAGGGCCACAGTCTTGGCGAGGTAATGAACCGTGCAAAGACTGTGTACCGTGATGTCAAAGCCGGTGTAGAGCTGGAGGACAAACCAGTCCAACAGCGCCGCGATAGTGAGGCGTTTTCGGGTTTTTTCAGTCATGGCGGCTTCTCCTTTCTCCCGGCGGGCCGGGCCTACGAATCAATAGAATCAATAATTTTTTTAAATTCTTCCACCGTAAGATTGCCTGCTATAGACTCATGTATTAAGCCATCCGCCCAAACAGCGGTAATTGTGTCATCATTGGAAAAGATATAAATTGTTTTTCAGCCGATAGTATATTGCTCAACGGGGGTTTTGTCCTTTTCAAATGTAAATAACTCTACATCTTCCATCGACTGATAGCAGATTATCATGATGCCGAAAAACCGTTCTTTATCATCCTGAAACGTAACATTTATTGTGTCATACCGTTTTGTCCTGCTAATCACCGGCTCAGACGCCTCAAACCCCTCCGGATACCAGGCGGGAACCAAATTCCCCGAGATCCCGCACTCGTCAAGAGCGGCCCGTAACGAACCGGCAAAGGAAGAGGGAGGCGGAGATTCCGCTTCCTTTGCCTCGTTCGAATAAATAGAATCAATGATCTGTTTCATCTCCTCTTCCGTGACGCTTCCGCTGATGATACACTGGATATCGCCCTGCATCCAGACAGCCTTTCGAATGTCATAATCAGTCATGATATAATGCTGAATGCCGCCTTTTTCATAGATAACCGGGGGATTTCCGTCTTTTGGCACGGCGGCAGCCGCAACCGGCCCCTCCCATTTATCATAGTGAATCATCAGATCATACCCTTGTTCCGCCCGCATACTGGCATAGACGGTCGTCCACTCCGGCAGTATGACGCCGGTCACCTCCAGCTCCCCGAACCGTTCCGGGAACCATTGGGGGGCTGCAATATCGAACTGAAGCTCCTCCAGCGCCTCCTCAATCGAGTTGTACCGCAGCGTTTCCTCCTCCGAAAGCGGGGAGGGGATGCTCTCATAAATGGAATCAATGATCTGCTTCATCTCTTCGACGGTAACGGGGCCGAAGATCATAGCCTCGATATTCTCCCGGACCCAAGCCGCCGTGCAAAAGCCGTGGTCCATGGTAATATAATGCGTAACACCAATTTTTTCATAGGCAATTGGTGGATTTTCATCTTTCTCAATGATAAGACCGGGCCCATCTTCTCCAAATTCGGTGTATACGATGGTTACCGTCCTCTGTCCGCTCCCCATTTCCGCTCTGGATAGGGCATACACCTCCATTCCCCGAGGCGTGATTTTTCCGCTTACGTCAAACTTGCCGATATCCTCCGGGAACCAAGAAGGGGCCAAGTTTGTATGCACTCGGAAGGTATACAGCGCCTCAAGCAGAGAACCGAACTCCATCCCCGCACAATTTTCCACTGGGTAATGCCGTTCCTCCTTACGGGACTGAACGTCCTCCTCATAAGTGGGGTAATAATAGTAAAGCGAATCCAGAATATCCTTCATTTCCTCTTCCGTGACGTCACCGGAAATCCCGCATTGAAGATCGTCCTGTATCCAAACCGCGGTGCAATGGCCCTGCTCTGTTGTAACATAATGGGAGATTTCACCGGCCTCATAGATGAGGGAGGCTTTTTCCATTACATCAGCAAGCCCCTCTTCTCCGGATTCAGAGTATTCAATGGTCAGCGCCTCCTGGCCGCCCTCCCCCTCCGCAAAAAAGCTGGTGCGAATCCGCAATCCATCCGGCGTGACAGTGCCCACCGCTTCCTGCTCAGGAAAACGCTCCGGAATCCAGAAGGGAAATAGAGGCAGGTCCAGTTGGAAGTCATCCAAGGCATCGCGCAGGGAGGAATACGTTGTGGTTTGTCCTTCCTCCATAGGATAGAACCGTTTCTGATAGCCCGCCTTGTCCGCCGCGCTGGTGAGGGTAAAAATATCATCCGTCCACCTGCCGAAAAAGCCGAAGATATCCACGCCAAAAGCCTGGGCCGTCACCATGGAGGCCAGCACCGCCGCCACCGCCGCCACCGCGAAGAATGCCCTCCGTGATATATGATTTTGACGTTTCTCCTCTTTCTGAGGTTCCAAAAGCGCCGCGTATTTCTCGTGAAAGTCCGCCAGGGACTTTTGCGGGTCAAAATCACCGGGCATTGGGTCCATCCGCTCCAGCTCTTCCAGGAATCCGTCCAAAGTTCCGTCCTCAAGCTCTTCGGCGTCCGCCGCTTCGAACCAGTCGAAAAAGTCGTCTTCCAGCCGGCGGATCTCCTCACGGCTGCGTTCATCGTGAAGCATTCAGATCACCTCCTATATCCAAAGTTGTCTCAGCGGGGGCTTTTGTTTCCTCCGCCGGGAAATTTTTTTTGCCTTCTATGAGCTTTCTATATCGGTTCTTTGCCCGGAAAACACGAACCCGGCACCGTTCCACGGGAATGTCCAGCCGTTTGGCCAATTCCTCGTAGCCGATTTCCTCCTCATAATAGGCAATCAAAATCTCCCGGTCCTTTTCGTCCAGCTCGGACGGAAGCGCATCCCGCAGGGAGGTAAAATACACGTCGTCTTTTCCGGAGTCCGGCACTTCCCCATAGGACAGGGTTTTTCTTCTCCTGCGCTGCCGCAGAGCGTCTCCCATCAGGTTTCGCAGCGTAACAAACAAATAGCCGCCGGGAGAGCGGTAGTTTTCCCGGACCATAGGAGCCTTGGTCAAAAAGAGCAGGAATACCTCCTGGGTGAGATCCTCCGCCTCCTCCGCGGTAAAGCCCGCCCGCATAGCAGTGGATACCATTTTAGGAGAATATTGCAGATAGAGGCCGTCAACCCAGTCTTTTAACGATTCCACACGCAGCGCCTCCTTTCCGTGTCGATCTTAGCTTAAATAGAAAAAGAAGTAAAGTAATTGTTGAAGCCTGTAATACTTTCCCATCCTTAAACAACTATAACAGTATAGAGGGGGTCTGCCTGGAAGGCAGATTCGCCGCGATGAGACAAAAAAAGGTCTATTTATATGATAGTTGTTTCAGAGTAGGCAAACATTACACCTTCCAGGGGAAAATTTTTAGGAGGTCCGGATATGTTGAAAAGAAAATGGGCCCGAGCGTCCATCGTCCTGATGGGCTCGGGTCTGACAATGCTGTTGATATATCTTCTTCTGGGAGAAATCGTTCTTTTTGTGTCAGAAGTTTCTATCAGATGGATGATCTCCTGCGGCATCACGCTGGTACTTCTCGGCGGATTCTGTCACCTATTCACCTCGAACTGCCCCCATTGCGGCGGGATCGGCCCCAAGCCCAGATGGTCTTATTGGGATGATGAATACTGTCCTCGGTGCGGACGAGTATATCCTTATGACGACCGTCCGGGCGGTCCTCCCAAAGGAAAGCCGGAGGCCCGTCCGCCTTTGACGCTGGATCGAAAGCCTGCCCGGCGGGCCATGCTTCTGCTAGCGGCGGGCCTTCTCTGCCTGGCGGCCGCGGGTATGATTCCCACAGGATTTCCACACCGGGGAATCTGGGGGCCGGACGAGGAGCTCCGCTATGCTAAGCTCCTTCTAACCCTGGCGGGAGCCGGGCTTCTGCTGGCGGCGTGGCGGCTGTGTGTCCGGAAGCTCCGCTGTCCGGCGTGTCACAAGGGCGGTGTTCCACCCTGGCTGAAGCCGGGCGCTGTCCGGTACTGCCGGAGCTGTGATGCGGAATTGTCCTTCGCGGCGGACCGCCAAACGCCATGCGGAAGTCATCGGCCAAAGAGAGAAATGGTGAAGGCATACTTCCAGCGGCGCCGATCAACTATCCGCCGGGGCCTTCTGGTCCTGGCGGCAGTCTGGTGTCTCTGGTACGCAAGGCCGATGGATGTTTATGACTTGATGGGCTGTGAGGAACCGGCGTATCTGTCCTTTACCGTATTGCGGCAGTCCGACCTTGACCATCCGGGAAACTTGGCCCTCACCGCCGGGGAGCCAGAAATGGACGTCGTGCTGGAGCGGCTTGCGGAGCTCCGCTTCCACCGTAATCCTCTGGAGGTCGTCCTCCGCTTTTTTCCCGAAAGCACTCGAAGCGTGAAGATTGACTTAGAAAAAGACTATCGGATTTATCTTTACGCCTATGACCAGCGGGAAAATCCAATTTTATATTTGAACTTCGATATTACCGACTGGCACCGGGATCTCCGGCGGGAACTGCCCCTCTATCTTGTTCAAGGGCAGGAGAAGGGACGGGAGTTAGGGGCGTTTCTGCTGGAACTGTCTCGAACCGCCAGTCCTGAAATGTGATGTGCCGACGAAAAAGGCAGCCGGAGCGGCACTGAGAGGCGCCGCTCCGGTGAAGGGGAAACGAATATGGAAGAAAACAGAAAGAAAAATTCTAAAAAACGGTTGTCTGTTTACGTCTGCATCCTTCTTGCCCTCACATGCGGGCTACTTTTCTGGTTCCGTCGTTTCCCCGCTCTGTCCCCCCTCCTTGAAGGTGAGGGAAAACCGGAATACAACGTATGGATCTACCATAACCCCGGCGTGAGCGGCTTTGACATTGAAGCGGAAATCTCGGACCAGGAGATCGAAAAGCTATTGACGCTGGCGCCTGTGAGAAGGGGTTCGTCCTTTCGCGCTGTGCCCTGTCCCGCGTTTGAAATCCATGTAACCTTTGAAGACAAATTTTATGAATTGATCGTTGGAGAAAATGGGTGCATCTGCGTGAATGGTTTCAGTTTCTATGACTCAAATAGCAAGGAAACCTTCTGGGCTGACTCGGGAGAACTGTTTTCAGCCCTGTATGGGTGCCATATTTCCGCAGGAGGTGAGCCGATTCCGTAACGATTCTGAATCACTCCCGCATCACGGGAAAGCAAGGCCGTAAGGGACATTAGGGTATGCTTATATCATTGTTTCAGCGGTCCTGTCCATTACATAAGAGCATAAAAATTCCGCAAGACAGACAAAAGGACCTGTCAGGATAAGACCTTCCAAAATATACTGATTGGAAACAACAAGGAGGAAGAAATGTGAACAGATTCATAAAAAATCCAAAATGGCTGATTCGCGGCGCTCTTCTGGCGGTCGTATTGGCTTTCTTTGCCTGGATTTACGGCTGGGGCGGCGGAGACATTCAGGTCATGAACTTCACAGCGGAGGATGTGGAACGGCTCACCCTTTCCCAAAGCGGATATACCTATGCAGTAGATGTGACAGAAAAAGAGGACATCCAAGCCGTCATTGATATGGTGAATCGCTTTCACCACACCGGAAACGAGCTCAAGCACGGCTTTCTCTTCGGCACTGGCGGCACATGTTTGTATGGGTTCCATGTTTATCTCAAAAACGGAGAGGAGTTTCCATTTTTCTTCGGTTCCAACAACGGTGAACAGCCCGTCTCCGATATGGAGGTAAGCTATTGGGTCTACCAGGGGCCGGAGATTTCTAGGGCGCCATCCAAACTATGCAGAGGGTCCATGGAATTGTTCTTTGAAATGTACGAAAAGTATAGGCCCGTCAAATAATTTTCTATTCCATCACTCAGATAGCCAGCATCATCCCTTCTTATTATAGAGACGCGGGTGGATTGCTTTTGAAAACATCAGCAATTTTCCAACGGTTTTACTGGAGATCTCCTTAACGAATGTCCAACGCAGAACTCACCTACCTGGCAACTAGAAATAAAAACTGGTCAGCTGGAATAAACCGCAAGCGAAAACAGCTTAATCGCCCCAAAAAACCGCTTAAAAAAGAACCGCAAACAGTCCAATGGCTGTTTGCGGTTCTTTTATTTTTCGACAGAATCCCCCATAATTCCCTATCAAATTTAAGGGAATTATGGGGGGTTTTGTCGAAAAAAATACCCGCGCTTTTGCCCTGTATGCCCTGTAAGTCGAATTTTGCAAAAAGATGTTTACTATTGCGCCTTAAAGTAAATAAATGTTGCTCAGCTCGAGGGCCTCCGCTTCTGAAATCTTGACTTTTCAAAATTTCAGAAGATGGAGGTTTGCCCCATGGCAAAGCAATACTACATAAAGAAAAATCCCGCAACTAGCGGTCCTGATGTTGAATGGATTGCAATCAACGGAAAAGAGTTCTATCAGCTTATTACTTCCCCAGTCGGAAGAGGCCGGTATTTCATCGACATGGATGATTTTATGATTGAGGCCAGTGAAACAGAGTATGTGGAATGGCGCAGGGAGAAAAACCACAGCGACTATCTGCGCAAGCAGGAGAAGGAAATCCAAATGTTATCGCTGCACACCGATATGCGCTCTAGGGATGGTGGGTCAGAAGAGGATGTTCGTGATCTGGGTACAGATACTGAAGCGCAGGCAATTGCGTCTATTGCACGCAAAGCCTTGAATACAGCGCTCAATTCACTGGACCCGGAAAGCTATCTGATTATTGACACCTTGATTCTTTCCCCAGGCGATAAAAGTGAGCGTGATTTGGCCTTGGAATTTGGTTTGTCGCAAAAGGCCATCAATAAGCGCAAACAAAAAATTTTGAAAAATTTAAAATTGCTGGTTCTCAAACTTGAAAAAAGTCAGCAATAGAAAAGTAAGAGGCAAAACAAAGGAAGCCTCCTGTGTTCTTTGACAATTTCATATCCGAAGACTTGGATACGTTCCTGACAGGCCCCGAGAGGGACAAGCGACGCTGGAGGATGCGCCAAGACCACCTGTAAACGCGGCAAGATTGCAGTGAATTCTTCCGCTTTTATCAATTACGGCCAACGAAGGTGCAGAGCGGTCACATCCGTCCAAAAAACAGCCTGTGGCAGGCTGTTTCGCCATGAACCTTGTCAGCAATTATGATACTCCTGCCCAGTCCCAGCCTCAAGCAAGGAGGGCAGCCGACAGAGATCCTGCCGGAGGTGGAACCCCTGTGAGGCGGTCCAGCCAGCCGCCGTCCAAGTTTATCGCCCTGACGCCTGGGGAAGTAGTGTCGAATGCAGGCGAGGAAATGAGACTTTATAGGAAAGTCTTGATATCAGAAGCACCAGGGACCACCGCTCGGGCGGTCCAGTCTGTGCGGTAACCCGGCCTAGCAACGCACGGCCAGCAAAAATGCCCAGACAACGCTGTCCCGGCGGCGGTCCCTGTTTTTGTGGTATCAAGAAATTTTACGAGGAGGACGTTCTATGAATAACCCTAATATCGACCTGCTGGGGCAGGTGAATCTGCTGAAGGCGCTCCAAAAGGCCGGAATCATCAATGAACAGGAATTGAAGAAAATTGCTGTGAGGCTCGCCGTAAAGAACGGCGCCAGCATTGTTCTTTGGTGAATTTGCCCGGCTTCTTTTACTAGCTATATCAAGAGTTCTGTGGTAATGTGTTGCTTGCGAAATGGAGGTGTGACACGGATGGCGGAACAGAAGAAAACAGAGGGTTCCCTGGCGCTGAACGCGTCCCCTCGGCTCATCACCATCCCGGCGGCGAAGCAACCGGAACCCCGAAAGCTCCGGGTAGCGGCGTACTGCAGT
>ERZ779626.819-NODE-819-length-16287-cov-17.324113_pt1 | contig 16287 bp, 19 predicted proteins | sample MGYA00514209_ERZ779626 | MGnify/ENA primary metagenome ERZ779626 (study PRJEB29562, sample SAMEA4376713) | mouse gut metagenome | isolation source: Cecum | study: EMG produced TPA metagenomics assembly of the A DSS colitis mouse model was used to assess the...
AACCACCTCGAAAGGGCGGCTTTCATAACTCTCCTCTCCGATAGCGTTGATAAGATTCCGGTCAACATTTGCCAGTGCATACGGGAAGTCCGCGTGCTGATACAAGTTGGTATCCTCGACAACCGTATCCCCGGTCCGCTGGGCGTAAAAATGGGCCGCAATCGGCTCCAGCAAATGCCCCATCTCTAATTGCAGAGGGTTGGGCTTTGCCTTTGGCTGCAAACGGCCCTTTTTAATCAACCATAGCTCCCGAGGCGTCATCCACGGTGACAGGCCAAAGATGGTGGCCACATCGCTTCCGCCCACGGTGTACTCAATGTCCCCTTTCGGGCCATGCTCCCGGCACTCCAGCCAGCGTTTTTCATCCATTCCCGCACAGTCGCACAGAATGATCGGTGCAGCCATTACCAGCTCACCTGCTTTGCAAGGTCGTAGTCGCTCCAGCGGAGTGTGAGCGCCCGGGCCATGTTCTCTTGAAGGGACAGCAGCTTGCTCTCAGGCGCACCACTGACCTTCAGATTGAACAGAATCTCCTGCATGGCCATAAACACGTCATGGGCGGAGGCCGGGGCATCGCCATTGGCCGTCTCGAACATGGCAATAGCCTCCATCGCGGCCTTCTTCGGCATGGCCAGCTTTTTACACACGGCGGTCATAGCATTGACCGGGTTGTCCAGATGGACGGTGAGCAGGCCGCTCAATTTAGCGACAGAGTCACCAAACTGGGCAAACAACAGATCCAGGCTGTCCACGAAATCGGGGACTTTGGACTGCCGGCGGTGCTCGACGGCCACTATGCCGCCGATGTGGATGGGATACTGAAGGCCCATCAGAAGTGCGGACACCTTCGCCGAGGCCACCCCGGTGTCCGAGGTGGAAAAGCGGATGCCGGGCATCAGTTTGGCCGCCAGGGCCTTCTTACCATCCGCCTCCAGCAGTTTTTCATAGGTACTGAGCAGGTCTTCTTTCTGACCGGGCAGGATCCAGGAGGCGCTGGTGATAGAGTGGTCGGAATAACCGCTCTCAAAGCTGTTGCCCGGGAACCGCTCGTCCATTTTCTTCTGCAGGCCGTCCAGCAGCTGGTCAATCTCCAGGATGGAGTAGTCCCGACCGTCCCCGGAATGGGCTGCGGACACCTTCTCGTCCCGGATCAGCAGCAGGGCGCTGTCCTTGTGCAACTCCAGGCAGGAGTTGAGCACTTCAGCCAGCTTGGCCCTGGCGAGCTTGGGCAGGGCGGTGCCGTTGATTTTTGCCCGATCCAGCAGGCTCTTGTAGGCGGTGTCCCGCAGCGGGAAATACCGTTCCCCCACTTGGATGGCCAGGCCCAGGTTCTCCGCCGTATCAGCGATAGCCTCCTGGCTGACAGCGGAATCAAAGCTGGAGGGGTCCTCATAGAGCGGGGACGCCTTATCCAGCGCGGCTACACGCAGTCGGTTGACCTCGGTGCGTTCCCAGAGGCTGGCCTTGCGGGTCTCCTCGTGATAGGCCAGCATGGCGGGGAACTGGGTAAACTGGGTGGAATAGCTGTCTTGGCATTGTTTCAGCATTTTTGATCGCTCCTTTTCTCATTTTGTTGTGGCGGTATGCCCTGAATATACAAAAACAGCGTCCCTTTCGGAACGCTGCATTTGCCAGTATGAAATTGGCCCGGAAAACAAAAAAGTGCCATCTGCAAACATGCAAATGGCACTTTGGTACACGGAATACTATGCGCACTTTTCCTGCGGCACTGATACTGTATGTCTGAATTATACCATCCTCGAAGCGTTCCGTCAATGCTGAAACAGCAGTTTATAGCTGAATCTAAAAAATGGATCAATACTTATGCGCCTTGCCCTGTCTGCAAATTTTTCACTTCATCAAGAGGCAGACCAGAAATAGTGACAATTTCCTCAAGAGCATACTTCCCAGTCTCCAGCATTCGGAGCGCCACTGCTATCATGCCTTCTTTCATGCCCTCCTCGCGTTCTTCCTTCCGCATCTCCTCAATCACTTTGCACATTTCGCTTACCCCCTTCGGATTTTCCTTCAAATATCTGGTGCGGTCTGCCAGAATTTCAAAATTCATGTCTGCTGCATCGGTGCAACGAAAGTCGTGCATCAGTTTCCCAATGTCGGAATCACCCTGATACGCACCATTTACATAAAGGATATGTTCCCCATCTTCAAAAGGTTTACCCGTTGCAAGATTCATTCGCTCAATCGGATAGATGGGTTCGCCTTTACCATAAAAATTCTTTTCAATGATAAATATGGTGTAGGTATCCGGCAGTTGGTCAAACTCCTGCCCAGCATCAAGATTTTCAATATCCATCACGCTGGAATGGAACCTTGCCCTGTGTGGGTCTGCCCCCTTGTCCCTCCCGCTGGATTTCCAGATCGTACTTTTTCCCGGTAGAATCTGTCCCGTATGCGTCCAGACAAATCGAATGCGCCCCGGCCAGCCGCTTCATATCCTTTTGCGTCTGGCAATTGATGATAATCAGGTCCGGCTTTCCTGTAATAATGCGCAATACAAGCTCAGCCAAGGGGATGTTGTCCTTAAAAAGGCAACGCATGAAATCATCGTCCATCGGCCTAAAACTGCGCAGTCTCTCCAGATCCTTTTGGCGTTTTTGCTCTGCTGTATCCAAAACAATCACCTGCTTTCTCCAATCGGTCGAGCAGAAATTTTCTGTGTTCATACTACCACAAATGTCTCTGCTTTTCAAGAAGTGTATAGAGAACCGTGCCAAAACCGCTGCTGGTTTTTGTCCCGGTCTGTCATGTGGTTACTCCTAAGATTTCGGGCCCATGCTAACCAGCCTGCCTTTTCAGTGTCCAGATGCCTCTGCTGGGGCTATAAAACGTGTTGGGGTGGTACTGCAACGTCTGACGCACCTTGTCTTTCCAGTATTGCTGTTGCTGGGCACGTTTGTAGCTCCCCACCACAGTATAGATTTGCTCCAGAGAAACCGGAGTACGAAATGACTCCATAGCATCGGCCAGGATATCCCGCCATGTGGCGCCGGGCATATCCCGGACATCGCCCTGCAGCCGGTAGGTCATCAGCAGCGGATAGGTGAGCGGCATATCCTTCCGCAAAAGCAGTACATACTCATGGACAATGGGGATGAACTTGCCGCTGTAGCTGCGGCGGTCGGAGACGCAGTTATGCTGGGTCTTGATAACGACATTCTCCAGTGTGCCGGGTTTGGTTAGTTCAAAGAGCATACTCAAAAGGCGGCCCTTCTTCTTGATGTCGCCAACCAGCACCGCCATGCGGCCGCCTTTCTCCAATGCGCAGAACTGCTTCATCATGCAGTAATTCATGGCCTGGACAAAGCCCTCCCAAGTTGGGATCCGGGAGAGGTCAAAGCGGCAGGGATCATAGCCGTACCGCTGTCATATTGACGCCATCATGGATATTGCCATAAGAAATGCTCTGGGCCAGTTCAGTCAATTCCTTGGTGCGCTGCCGTTCCAGCTCCTGGCAGACACTGCCCTCAGCAATTTTCTCCAGGATACGCTGAATATCAGAGGCTGCCCCGGTATATCCGGTCCCCCTGTAGTCATCATCCTGTTCCACCGCGCCTCCTTCTGGTGTATAGAGCGTACTGGTGTCGGTCAACGGGATACGCCCAGTCTCCTGTTCGGATACGGGTTGGCATGATCCTGGCGGGGACTGCCCTTCAATCGGCGTTCCTTCTCCTTCAGAATCAGCAGCAGTGGCAGCAGTTTCCTGTACCTCCGCTGGTTCGTCTTTCCCTTCGCCGTCATCGGCCGCAGCTCCAGATTCGGATTCTTCCTCCTGAGCTGTATCGGCTGCCAGCTGTGCGGTGGCCGCACGCGCCCCTGCCGTCGGTGATCCTTCAGCACCAGAGGGCATAGCGCCAGTGACAGGCCCCGTTTCGCCAGAGCCTTCCGTACTGCCGCTGGTCAGGGACGAAAGCAGTTGTCGGGCCGCACCGCCGGCATCACCCTCACCGCCGTCTTCCGACGCCTTTTCTGCCATATCCTTACAATAATCCACAAAGTCCTTGATATAAGGCCAGCATCGGATCAGGATTATATTGGCGGTACGGCATCTGTCACGAAAATCTTGGCTAATCAGGGCAGTATCCAGGTCGCCCAGCAGGGAAAAGACCGTCTGGATCCGTTCGTCCGTGAGAGGTGTTTCCCCATACTTAATCTGTCCCCATAGCATATAGAAGAGGATACAGTGAAGAATCGTCATCCAGATATGGCCGCCATCCTCCTCCTGCTCCACCATCTGGGTTACGGTGGGCATCTGGTCAAAGTCGCTTTTTCGCATGATCTCCAGGTTTGCTCCCAAGATACCAGGGTAGTCTGTAATCATCCGCTGCTCGATATAACCGTCCTCCAGAACATTGAGTATCTCGTGACTGACACGGCCCAGCACGTTCTTGCACTGCGGGTCAGACTGAAGCAGTTCAAGATATTCCTGCTCTGCACACCGGTCGCTGGTATTGCGCAGCGGCGGCGGCTCAGGATACCACGTTCCCGTTTCCTGAAACCTGTGGTAGGTCTGGGAAGTAAGAAAGTCAGTATAGAGAACATGCCCCATCTCGTGCGCGAACAATCCACAGACTTGCTCATACCGGGCCTGCCGCGTCTTGTGCATGGTCACGCTGGAATGGCCGGCGTTGATCCAAATCAGGCCGTTGTTCGTACGGGCAGCGCCGGCTTCCTTTGGTTTCCACACGATACTCACCCTGACTCGCCGCCGGTAGCCGTAACGCCTGGTCTGGGCGGCGGCGATATCCTCAAAATGGGCGGCCAGGGCGCGGGATATAAAAAACTGGCGGTCGGTGATGGTCTTCTGTTTTTGCGCGATTAGCTGCTTGATTTTTTTATGATTCACTCTTGCCAAGAGTAATAGACCTCCCTTCTATTTTTAATTCGGAGCACGGTTAGACCACTTTTTTCCGTTTTGGCGCAAAAATAGGCTCCAAAACGGAAGTAATGATGGCGTTTCTGTCCTCCTCGTCCGCAGTTGCTTTGCTGATGATGGTGCAGAGGGCCGAGGTATAGGGAGCGCCGGTGATTTCAGCGCTCATGATCCAGTCAATCAGGCTGCGCATACCGCAGCTTCCATCAGAGATTCCATTTTTGCGGCAGAAATCGGCCATATCATTGACCACCTGTACCATACGGCTGACCAGGACATCATCCTCACATCCGGTCACGCTCATAGCACGCTGGGCCATAATCTCCGGGGCCGGCAGTTCAATGTCCTGCGTCAGGTTCATGCGGTCCAAGACCGACTGGTTCATGCCTCGGCAGCCCTCATAGCTGACGTTGGTGGTCACGACCACCACAGCATCAGGATGCCGCCGGATGACCTCGCCAGTAGGAAGGGTGATGGTACCGTTCTGTTCCAGCAGGGAATTCAAGCCCACCAGTACGCCGGGCTGCATGATCGTAGTGGGCTCCTGGATTTCACAGACATATCCATATTTCAGTGCCCGGATGAAATCCGTCTCTGTATAGGTATAGGTCTGTCCGGCATTGACCGTCTCAGGCTTGACAGTACACAGCTTCTGGAGCTTGGCCGTTACCTGGTCCATGACCTCAGCCATACAGTCCTGCGAAGTCGCACCGGCTTTGGCATGGCCTGTGAGCAGCATATAGGTGCCTTCCGGGTCATAGTCCATGTCGTCCAGATCGGGCAGGCCCATGATTTTTTTGACATTCTCATAGGTGATGCCGCCCATCTCCTTCAGCTCCTGACGCTCCCGGTCCAAATCCGCGTCCCCTGTGGAGGGGCCGTTGGTATCTGGGAACACCTGACCGATGAAATCATAGACCTCGGTATTGGCCGAGCAGGTGTATTTCACATAGGGCAGGTGCAGCCCTGCGGCAATTGCCTTGGCGCCCTCAGTCTTACCTGTGCCGGCCGGGCCGCGGAGCAGGAAATTGCGCATCGGCAAGGATTTTTCGGTGGACTTCTGCGCATGGGCGCAGATACTGACCACCTCCTCCGGGAGTACATACCACGGAGCCAGGGTTGGCACCAGCGCCTCCTCATGGGCGGTGAGACCACGGGCGGGGGTCAGGATGTATTTGCCGATAAAATCGCTGTGAGGGACCGTTTCCTTTTGTTCCAGAACGACAGTGGCCCCAGTATGGGCCAGAATCGTAAATTCTCCCGCCAGCACTCTGTCGGGCGTAAAATTGCCGGAATCCAGATGGGTCTGGGAGACTCGCATCACATTACCCGAGTTGTCGATATTGACCTGCAGATGCGCGGGACAGGACTTGTCTTTTACACGGCGGTAAGCATTGTCACAGAGAATCGCTGCTAAATCGGTGGCCTTCGGCAGATCAGAAAAGGAATCCCGATACTCCGCCATAAAGGCATCCAGGTTATCTGCAAATTCCTGATCAGCGGCAAGGGCAGGGATCATAGCCAGCAGAACGGCAGCGCCGTCCTGACCGCTTTTTCCCATGGAGTAGGTCTCCATCACCTCGGTGCCGCTGTCGTACTTGCTGGCCAGGACCGTTCCGTTGCTGGGGTCATAGACCGCCAGGTGGTAGGCGTCTGCACCGGAAGCCGACTTGTATTCTGCAACGCCCTTGCTGCCGCAGATGCCCACGGCGCCCGGTTTGGAGCCGTCCTTGCAGGCGCAGTAAGCCAACACAGCTTTCACCACAGTGCTGCTCAGCGTGGCTTCTGTACCGTCCCCATAGGTGGACGATACCTTGACCTTTTTCTTGCCTCCTTTATCAAAGGGCGCGGGCAAGCGGCGGTCAAATGCGAACAGTTTTGTACTCATTTTGAATCACACTCCTATTCTGTTGTTTTTATTTTGACATGGATCCCGTCAGCCATTGGTTCTGCCGCTGCGAATCCATTGCGAACCAGTTCCGCACATAGCGTGGGCCAACTGTCCCCATGGGGCAGTTCCTCTGCGGAGATGCGGAACCCGTCCTGACCCGCAGCAACGGCCTCATTGTTCAGTGCGTTCAGCCGCTGCATATTGGCTTCCACCCATTCAAAAGACAGCAGGCCATAATCAACCTCTTTTTGTTCTGCGGGTGGCTCCTCCGGCTCGGACGTCTGGTCACCGCTGTGTCCAGCACTGCTGCCTGATACGCTTGTATAGACCAGCCCCACAAATTGCAGGTCTTTGACCCACACAGTCGCCTTCTGATAGCCGCCTGCGCTATTGAGCAGAATCGTCAATGGCTGTCCGGCAGCAAACTGATCGAACGTGTTTGACGCACCCCATACCCATCTGGCATCCGGGTACCGGATAACCACCTGCTCTGTGATCTTTCGCTGAAGCAGACCGAACGCGGCACTCAAAAGCGACTGCTCGGTTACCGGCGCAGGCAGCATAGGCAGCGGGGCCAGCTCAGTCTTGACCGGATGCCTGGCCACATGGAAAAGCACCCACAGGGCATAGGCAATCAGGCCAATCAGCAATAGCAGCAGAAGCGGCCAGAGCCGGACAATAGTGAGCAGCGCTGCAAGCAGCATAATCACAACAACTATGTCATTGAGCAGATGTTTCTTCTTGTCGGGTGTCATCCCCTTTTTCCTCCCTCTGTGTCGGCAGATAAATATAAATCGTGTTGGACATTTCCCCCTGGCCTGGAGTGCGGACGAGCACAGCAGTTGGGCCTTTGGCCGTATTGCCGAAAATCCGGTAAACAGCGGCTTGACTATCCCCATTAGCCGTAAGGGCTGGCGCCCCAGGCTCATAGCACAGCTGGAAGCTGTATTGCTGGCAGCAGCCTACTGTCTGGCGGATCAGCTGCCGCTGTTGGTCCGTCAGGTGATCTCCGGTCAGTTGTCTCAATACGACCTCCAATTTTCTCCGCTTTCCTGTCTCAGTTCGTGCTTGAAAGGCTTGGTTTCGCAACGCATCACCCCCCAAAAACGCAAAAAAGGCGCACAGACCGCGGATGTGTTTCCACGAACTGTGCGCCTTATACGCCTGATATTCATTTGGTCCTACAGGAAGCCGATTAAAAGAAGGGATTGCAGGAATCGCCGAAGCCTTCATACCCGGTAAAACCTCCGGGCATGGGATCGGACGCCGGCTGTCCCTGGGCGGGCGGCTGGCCTTGCGGATAACCCTGCGACTGCTGGTTCTGAGCTGCCGGAGCGCCATTCTGCGCAGCAGGTGCGTTGCTGCCCTGGGGGGCCGTACCGCCAGAACTGGCCTGGCCATTCTTCTGGCCATTGCCGCTGCTGGCATACTCGATCTCGTCCAGGTACAGGACCACGCCTGTTCGGGTCTCATGGGTGTCCTTGGTCTCCCAGGTCTCCTCGTCATAGCGGGCGATGATGTTGATGTACGAGCCCTCCTTGAGCTTCATGCGCTTGACGCGCTCGCACATATCCCCAAACGCCTTGACGGTGAAGTTGAGCCAGCGGTGGTTGTTCTCCGCCTTGCTGTCGTAGACCCGTTTCCCGATCCGGAAGTTGGCAACCTGCCCGGTGTTTTCGCTATTGCTACTAAAATAGCGGACGGCGGGGTCGTCGTTATACCCCTTGGAGACAACGGCCTCTGTGATGATTAGTTTCAGCATGATGTGATGCCCCTTTCTGCAGGTCCTTCCCTGCCGTTGAAATAATTTATTTCAACCCGCATTTTCGCGGGCAGAAAACAAAAAAGTGCCAAACAGCGCAATAGCGCCATTTGACACTCTGAAACACGGTAACTTTGTTTCCTAAAGAAAACACGGTAACTATTGTCTTGATTATAGCATGATTATTCCAGAAGGTCAATATGCTATTCATCGCAGTTACCATGGTTCTGTGCGGGCCGGGTGTCAAGGACCCATCTGAGTTTTGGCCCCGCCGGAGCGGGGCAAGGACTACTGCGGCGGCGGATAGTTCGACACCAACCATCTTTTCGTTCTGGGACCGTTCCAGCCAAACGGAATCCAACCGCTTTTATACTGCTTCCGCCCTCCGCCGGGAGTGTATAAGTGATAAACCGGGTATAGCCCATCGCCTTCCCCGCCTTGACAACGGCTCCGTAAAGTTTACTGCAAGCATTGGAGAAGGCGGGATCGCAGCACACACGATTGATCTCCAACGTAAGCCCATCATTTAGATGCCGCGCCTTCGGAACGCTGGCGATAGCAACACCAATATACCGGTCCTCGTTGGGAACAATCAGCCCAATGGAAAATTTATGGCCCTGCGGGGCTGCATTGTGGCGATGATAACGCTGGACATATTCCTTGGCCGCGCGAAACGACAGCGGCACAATCTTCAATTCAGTGGTAATCACATACCGCCCCCGTCCACATAACGAAAACACGGCCATATATCTGGGCCGCCGCATATTACAAAGCGTTCAATCTGATGTGTGATGGGAATACGCAGACGAGTATGTTTGTCATTCAGTACGGCTCGGTATGCCAGCGCTCCCGTAGCCAGTGCCACAGGGTTCAGGGACAGCACTGGGCGATGCAGCACGACAGGGTTGTCCAAAGGATAATATTCTGGCCCAGGCGCTCCAAAATGGAACACTCTCATGCCAGTGGGCAGTCGCCACTCCAGCCGGTCCATAATGGCATCAAACTGCGCATCGGAATAGACCTGGGAATCACGATACCAGACGCCCTCAATGTCGTATTGGAAGATGTGATAGACCATTAGGGCACGCTCTATGTGGGTGTGCCGGAAGTTCCGGCCGCTGCCGCCAGATAGGAGCCAAGCAGGTGTATCCCCCGCCACTCATAGATCGGAGTGCTGTCCTGCACATAGAACGAGATCTGGCTGCCCTCGCTTGGAGCTTTGTGGCGGCTTCGCAGTACGACCCGCAGGGCCTTCCCCTCAACCTCCATCAGAATAGCTTTGGGCCGGCGCAGGACGGCGGTGCGCTCCACGTTCAGCACGGCACCGGTTAGGACCAGATAGCGGCCGCGCACAACCACCCGATAAAGATGCCACCCGCTGACAGCCGTCAGCAACGCCAGCAGAAAAAAGGGCACAGCGATTGTCATGGTAAAGAAAACCAGACAGACATTGCCCGCAACCAGGGAACAGACGGCCAGCGCCAACCGAATCAAAATCTGCGTCTGCAAGGGCATGGGGATTTGTGTTCGCTCCATAGTCCCCCTCCTTCAAATCAGCAGCAGACGGCGGGTGCGCAGCAGCTCCAGCAAAGCACCCACTACGTTGTCACGAGCGGGCGAGTGTTCCATCCGTGTCTCCAGAATGCCATCGGGGATCGTCTCCGCGAAGTAGATCATCTCCGTCAGCCGCTGCCGGCCATCCTCGCCCAAAAGTGCGGGAGTAGGCTGGACCCGCCGCTCCTCCAGCCGGACCAGTTCGCTGGCGGTCAGACGCAGTCCCGCCTCATGGAGCCATTTCCAGATGCGCCGGACAGACCTGCTTAGGAAACGGTCGGTCCATCTCCTGCTGTTGGGGCAAATAACGCAGCCAATCAGGAGCCGGTAAGCAGCCAGTGTCCCGGTTTCCTCAGTGGTAATAACCAAGCCGCTGGCCTCCATGCGTCTGACTGTCTGCTCCCTGCCTTCTGGCACCGGCTGTGGGGCAAGTCTCGCCTTCTTCCAAAGTCCGGCCAGTTCCAGCCCCAGTGCGTAGGCACAGCCGCAACGGGATACATAGTCAAGCCCAGTCTTACTGGACTGTGTCAGTTCTCCTTTGGAGAGATACATCATAACTATCACCTCAATTTGCTTATTTGCCTACATTACACGTTCTGACCAGCAAAATTACAACAGCATCATCAAGATGACTGCCAAAATAATGGCCCCAACGGCGCCGAGAATGACCAGTATGATCCGCTTTACCAGTTCGGGATCCATCCCCTCACCTCGAACCCCGGCATCAACAGGCTGGATGTCATCGTAGTAACCGTCATAGTTTACATCCATTGGATCAATAGGTCTTGGCCTGCGCTGGGGCGCTTTGGGGGACTTTTCCTGCGGGGGGCGCTTCTTCTGCCGGCGGACACCCACCGGTCTCCCGGCAGGCAGAGACTTCCCGCACTCAGGGCAGAAAGAAGCGGCACTTCCCGGAAGGGAAGTGCCGCAATAGGGACAAAACTTCATTGTAATCCACTCCTTATCAATTTGCTATTCCGGCCTGTTGGGCCAGCCGCCTGCACAAGGGTGGACAATATCAGTATAGCACTAAAACATCCGGCTGTCATCAGCGCTGCCGCTGCCATTTGTACTGCCATAGACTTTGCCAAAAGCGCTGCCAAAGCCTGCTCCCGGCGCTGGGGCCGGTGGCGGTGCGGGGGGAGGAGCCTCCGTGCGCTGTGCCGTCGGTGCGCTCTCTTCTTGGCGTTTCTGCCCCTTTTCCTCAAAGCGAGGGGCATGGAGCAACCTCCACTCCGCTGTGTATTTGGCCGACAGCCACGCCTTGTAATGAGCTGTTGTGGCAAACAACAGCTCGTTAAGCTGCCGCCAGGTGAGGATGACGGACACATGCTGTTCCGGGTTCTTCCCAAACCGCGGGACAATCAGTCCGGTCTGGTTCTCCTCACACGGGCCGCTGTCAGCGGTCAGAAAGTAGTCCGATTTTTCCGCCACCGTCAGCTTAACCACCCGGGACAGGCTTTTCCCATCCGCCCGCGCCTTACCGTAGTAGGCCAGCCGCTTGGCGGAGGTGCCGCCCAAACGCTCAAAAAGCGCATCCGATTTTCGCTCATTTTTGTACTGCTGCATCCGCATGTGGAGACTGCCGTTGGCGGCCTCCTGCGTCAGGGCCAGGAACTGCGGCACATCAATGTAGATGTGGATATTGCTGGTGTACCGCTGCCCCGCAGGCCGGGACTTGTCGTAGGCCACAAACTGCAGGTGGATCTTGTCTAGGTGGAAGCAGTCACTTTTGACCTCCACAAAACAGTTCCGGGCATCTTTGCGGATGATCTGGTCCCGATTATCGTTTTGTTTTTCCAATGCTCTATCACACTCCTTCAAAACAGTCTGATCTGCGTTTCCTCCGGAGGCGTCTGCGCTTGTGCCGCCTTCCACTGCAGATGCAGTTCATCAATCCGCTGGTCATCCAGCAGCTTCTCTGCCCGGCGCCGCCAAAGATCGTCCAGGCCGTTCCAGCCGCAGGTTAGCAACATTTGTTCCACTTTGCGGATCCGCTGCTTTTTCGCAGCCTCCCGCCGCGCCTTTTTCTGGGCCTTCCTCAAGCTTCATAACCGCCGGAGTAAGGCTCATGCGCACCTTATTCCAGAGCAGATAAAATTCATCCTGCTCCGGAATCCCGAACTTGGCCAGCCAACTGCGGACAGTATTGACCTTTTTGGCCGAACCGCAGCTGTGGTCATTGAGAATATACTTGATCGTCGGCATTTCGCCCTCTCCAGATGCCTGGTCATCCGTTCTGTTGATTGCGACCCTTCCCAGCGGGAACAGCGCACAGACGGTGGGCTTGCAGTCATGGACGCTGCATCGGCCGTTCGCCAGCAACGGGCAGGCCCCCTTGGGTCCGTTGGAGAGCAAGTGGATAATAGGGATGCGGGAGTTGCGCCCAATATAGACCTCGGTATAGGCCTCAACTACCTGCTGCATGGTCATGCCCTTCTTTTTGGCGATGTTGAAGATATCCCGGGCGTTGAAAATAATCATGTCCTGATGGATGCAGCACTTCCCACACCGGCGGCACTTGAATCGGAACTCAAAATCCAGATCCAACAGATTAGTCTCCAGCTCCTCAATGCCCTCGCCAGTCGTCATCATTTTGCGAAAATCCATATGTAACCTCCATAAAATAAAAGTAGGGGGGGCATCCATTCAGATGCCCCCCTTGTGCCGTCTTGGCCTGATGCAGTTGTGGGATTACGTCTTGCTGAGCGCCAGCATGGACTCAAACTCCTCCTCGGTGAGGACCTTCACTCCCAGGCTCTTGGCCTTGTCCAGCTTGCTGCCGGCCTTCTCGCCCACGATCAGGTAGTCGGTCTTCTTGCTGACGGAACTGGTGGGCTTGGCGCCCAGCTCCAGCAGCTTGGTCTGGATGCCGTCGCGGGTGTAGTTCTCCAGCTTTCCGGTGGCGACCACGATCTTGTCGGCAAAGGGGTTGTTCTTCATATTCTCAGACATGGTATTGTCCTCCTTCAAAAATGTGATGTGTTCCAGCACCGGGCGCCACAGCTTGGACTCCTCGGCGTTGTTGTACCAGGTATAGATGTTGTCATGCATGACCTTCCCAAAGTCCTCCAACTGGGTAAAGTCAAAGCCGTCCCGGATGGCCTGCTCGAAGGCCTCCCAGTCGCCACCGAAGTGGCGGTTCAAGATACGCCCCGCATGGCGGCCCACCTCCGGGATACCCAGGGCGGCAATAAACTGGTTGAGTGTGCAGGTGCGCCGCTTGTCTATGGCCTGCTGGAGCCGAGCAAAGGACTTTTCTCCGAATCCAGGGCAGGCAATGATTTCGGCCTTGTGCTGCTCCAGCTCGTAGAGATCTCCGAAATTTTTGACCCAGCCGCGATCCACAAAGGTCTCCAGCGTCTGCTCCGCCAGGCCCTCGATCTCCATGCGGGTCTTGCTGCAGAAGTGGACGAACTTGCGCACCAGCCGGGCCGGACAGTCCAGATTCTCACAGTAGAGCTGCTGAGTTCCGCCCGGACTCATGTGGATCATCAGCATCTCACCGCAGCAGGGGCATACGATGGGGATCATGCAGCCGCCGCTTCTGGTGTGGTTCTTCGCAATCTGCGGGATGATCATATTCGCCTTATAGACGGAGATTTTGTCACCCGGCCCCAGCGCCAGCTGCTTGAAGATGTCCAAGTTGTGCAGGTAGGCGTGGTTAACGGTGGTGCCGTCAATCTCCACGTCATCGAACACGCCGGTGAGGCTGACCATACCGGTCCGGGTGGTGGCCACCTCCAGGGAGCGGAACACCGTCTCATAAAGCGTATCCGCCCACTTCAAGGCCATCAGCCGGTTCTCATGGTGGCCAGTAGCACCCAGGGAGCGGCCGTAAGCCAGATCGTCATACTCGAAGATCAGGCCGTCCACAGGAAAAGCGTATTCCTCCGGGCGGTAGAACGCAATGGCCTTTTCCAAAGCGTCCTGGGACGCATTCTCGGCCAGCACAGAGTAGCCAACAGTGGTGAAGCCCATCTGGGCCATAAAGCGCAGGTTTTCCCATTTGGTCGTGCCGCCCAGATGGTCACTGATCAGGTCGAAAGCCAAAAACTCCAGCCGGCGCTTCTTGCTCTCCCTGGCGTCCAGTTTTCGGATACTGCCGGCAGCCAAGTTCCGGGGATGGGAGTACGGCTCCTCCAAGGACTCGTTGAGTTCCTTGAAATTCTGCCAACTGACAACGCCCTCACCGCGCACCTCCAGGGGCTCGGTGCAGGGGATGGTCAGCGGTACGTTCTCCATGACCCGGACGGTATGGGTGACGTCCTCACCCTTGAGCCCATCGCCGCAGGTAATGGCCTGAACCAGCTTGCCGCCCGCATAGCGCAGCACCAGCGTCAGTCCGTCCAGCTTCCAGCTGATGACCACCCTCCGCCCGCTGACGAACTTGAATATCTCGCCGGTGGACTTGGTCTTGTCGGCCGAGAGCATAGGCTTGGTATGGGATACCGCAGACAGGCCCTCCAGCACCTCGCCAGACACCCGCTGGGTGGGCGAAGACGCCAGGATAATGCCGGTGTCCCGTTCCAGCTGCGCCAACTCATTGTAGAGCCTGTCGTATTCCAGATCGGTCATGATAGGATTGTCCTTGCCGTAGTAGGCGGCATCCGCCTCTTTCAACTGGGCAATCAGGGATTTCATTTTGTTGAGCATAAGGCCCTCCTTCAGAAAATGTGTTTGTGACGCTTCTTGATCATGGCCAACAGCCGCTGGCTATGGGCTTCCACGGTCTCCGGCTCATCCCTGAGATTGTCGAAGTCAATGAGTTCAACACTGATGTCCGGCAGGTCGGGACTGGCGTACACATTCTGCACCACACCGCCGCTGACTTCGATGGTCACAGTGGCCGTGGGCAACTCCACATGCTGCTCATAATCGACGCAGTGATGTTCCTGGATCGTGACAGAAGTTTCTTTGATACACTCGCCGTCCTTCCAGTGGATGCAGTCGGGCGTATCGCATTCGAGATGCTGGGGCTGACTCAAATTGTTCACCTCCTTGTTTTTGAAATGAAAAAAGGGCGCTTTCCAGCGTCCCAAACTTTGCCCCGAAGGGCCATATATATAAAAAAGCGCCCAAAGGTACGAATACCTCTGGACGCTTTGTAACACGGCTACTTTGATTGCTCTCGCAATCGACTGATACTGTATGATGGCATTATACCTGACTTTGGGGGAAATTGCAATCCCTATCCAAAATCTCTTCTGCCTTCTTGTACAAGGGCAAATATTCTAATCATCACTTCTTCTTATGTAGCTTCAGGTCAATTTTTCTGCGGGATGCAGTATCTTGAAGTAAACTCGCGACAAAAGCACTTTTCTCTTTGAGCGACAGCGCTTCCATATCCGATTTGCACTCTATTTCACGGAGTACCGCTTGAAGCTCTTGCAACTCCAACAAGTTGACGGCTACACAAAAGAGCGTCTTTTTGCGGCCGTCGTTGTAATTGGAGATGAGTACATCCAGGATTCTCGCCTTCTCCATCTGCTCCGTGTTATAGACTTCCATACCGGACTGCCGGGCCCTATCTAAATCAGCCTTCCGGCGGTGATGTGTTATAAAGGAATCGTAATCGTCTATATGAGTATATTTCTCGCAGGGATATTCACCGCATTGGAAGCAGTATTCAACACCGCTGTGCTCCATGCTGCACCTTGCGATCTTGCATGATTGATTTCCCTCACCGCCACCACAGCCAGGACAATATTTGTTCAAGAACATGGGGCAAAGCCCGCAGTTCAAACCGCAGAGGGAAAATAATTGGTTTGGCCGGTTAAATCCTTTCATGGCATCTCCTATTATAAGCTGTCTCGTTTTTCGTTGTTGCCAATGTAATAATCGTGCCTTTCCCGAAACGCTCAATCAAGAGCTGTTCTGCTTCTTGACCAAAATTATTCGTTATACCCTCCCTGAACTATGATTTTTCATTTACCAAACCGGAATTGTTATTTCCGATTCGGTTTTCTTTGATAGCCAACAATTTCATAACTGAACAGATGTATTTCATGCTTGGATCCTCCTCATAGTCGTTATAAGTATATTGACACGGCCAGTGTCATGCAAGCAGTCCTCCTGCCGTTTCATTCTCTCTGACTCTGGATAGGATATCATACAAAATATGTCCCTCCATGTCAGAAGCTGTACCAATAGATAAAAAGGTGCTATAAAGAGGGTATGATACAGAAA
>ERZ779626.820-NODE-820-length-16284-cov-10.150718_pt1 | contig 16284 bp, 16 predicted proteins | sample MGYA00514209_ERZ779626 | MGnify/ENA primary metagenome ERZ779626 (study PRJEB29562, sample SAMEA4376713) | mouse gut metagenome | isolation source: Cecum | study: EMG produced TPA metagenomics assembly of the A DSS colitis mouse model was used to assess the...
TAACGCAGTCCAGCGGGAATTTATGGCGTAAAGATGTGCGCGGGGATTAAATCAGCGCTTCCTTAACGCCGAGCGGCGGAAAAGGATCCGCCGTTTTGGGCGTTTTGCCATTTTTCAGACAAGGCCTGAGCCCTTTTTTAAGCCCTTAGAAATACAGTCCGTTGTTTTCCAGCTCGTCGATCAGGTCGCCCTCGATGTCCACGTGGTAGGGCGTGATGATGTAGGTGTTGGCGGCCACTTTCTTGATCTTGCCCTCCCCGGCGTAGGCCACGCCGGACAAAAAGTCGATAAGCCGCCGCGCCACGTCCTTGTTGGTGGACTCCAGGTTTAAAACCACCGTCCGCTTGTCCTTCAGCTGGTCGGCAATCTCCGAGGCGTTCTCAAACCGCTCCGGCTTCACCAGGACTACCTTCAGCTGGGTGGTGGCGTGGATGTTGACCACCTTGTTCCGGCGGTCGTCATAGCGGGAGCGGCGCTCCTCGAACATGTCCCGCTCCTGGGGCTCGTCCTCGAATTCGGCCGCGTCGTCGTCCTCGTCCTCATAGGGGTGGGTCAGCTTTTTTATCTCGTCCAGGATACTCATGAATTACCTCCCGTGTGTAATCTTATGTGTAATGGCGGCTTCCGAAGATGGCGGTCCCCACCCGGACCATGGTGGCCCCGGCGCGGACGGCGTCCTCGTAATCGCCGCTCATGCCCATCGACAGAACCTGTAGCCTATTATGGAACAATTTCTCGTTCATGTCAAGGAAAAGCGCCCGAACCTTGTCAAAATATCGGAGATTTTCCTCCCGCTCCGCGTCCGCCGGGGGAATGGTCATCAGGCCCAGCACGGTTATGTGCTCCCTTCCCAGGGCCGCTTCCGCCCCGGAGAGGAGCTCCGCCGGGGCAAAGCCGCTCTTGGCCTCCTCCTCCCCGATGTTGACCTCCAGCAGGATTTCCTGGACCAGCCCCAGCTTCCCGGCGGCCTTCTCGATCTCCTCCAGCAGCTCCAGGGAGCCCACAGACTGGATGAGATTCACCTTCCCCACCACCTGCTTCACCTTGTTGCGCTGGAGGTGGCCGATGAAGTGGAGGGGCGCGCCGTCATAGGCGTGCTCCTGAAGCTTTGCGGCCATCTCCTGGACCCGGTTCTCCCCCAGGGCGTCGATACCGGCGGCCACGGCCTCCCGGCAGGCGGAGGCGCCGTTCATCTTGCTGGCCCCCACCAGGGTGATTTCCTCCGGCTTCCGCCCCGCCTCTTTGGCGGCGGCGGCGATGTCCGCCCGGACCCGGGCGATGTTTTCGGCTATAGACATACGTTTCGCCTCTTTCTTTTTGATGTCGCGTCCGGCGCCGGCCGGGCCTTTGGGAAATGGCTCCGCCCTAGGCAAGCACCTTCCCGTCGAACAGTCCCCGGGCGGAGACGATGACCTGCTCCCCGGGGCGGATGATGCGTTTGGCGTCCCCCTCCACCGCCGGGTCCAGCCCCGGCGCGGGGCTGACCAGCACGAAGCTCTCGCCGCTGTGGACCACCTCCACCGGCTTGAACCGGGCCTCCCGGCCCACCAGGCAGTAGACGCCGGTGCGCTCCTCGGCGGCCGCCTTTCCGTCCTCGTCCAGATAGGCCCGCTCCGCCCGGAGGCTCTCCCGGGGGACCCGGATGCCGGTGATGCTGCCGGTGACGATCTGGGCCCGCTGCTGGCGCAGCAGCGTCAGCTCCCGGAGGTAGGACGTCCCCCGGAACACCGCCACCACCCGGCCGTTCTCCCGGGGGCCGATGCTCTCCAGGGTCACCGGAAGGTCCCGGTCCACCCCCCTGGAGAAGCGCAGCGGCAGCGTCCCCCCGTTCTCCGCCTGCCGCTCCCGAAGGGCCACGGCGTCATCGGCGGAGAGGACGGCGGCGTAATGCCACTCGTCCCCCAGCACCAGCTTCCCCGTCCGGGAAACGGTCGACGGGTCCGCCGTCAGGCCGGAGAGGGCGGAGGGCGTCAGCCCCTCCAGCATGCCCGGGGTCAGCACGGTCTCATAGCCGTCCACCTCGGCGGAGTAGAGCCCCGCCTCCGGGGCGGTGACCCGCCGGACGGTCCCCTCGGCCTGGGACCGGAGGGCCAGGAGCCGGGCGCCCAGCTCCTGGAGCTGTACGGCGATGTCCCCGTTTCCCGCGTCGCTGTAGTCCCGCTTGAGGACCAGGGCCCGGAGCTCCAGGGCCGTGCTCTCCGCGTCGTAGAGCCGGTTCGCCGCCAGGAAGCGGCGGTATTCCAGCAGGTTCTGGGCAATCTGGGCGTCCAGCTTCCGGGTGGTCTCCGCCGCCAGGGCCAGGTCCTGGGCGTACCGGAGCTGCTCCACCCGGCTCTCCAGGCTGTCGATCTCCGCCTGCCGGTCCAGGGAGGCCTGGTCCGCGTAGACCGAGGCCACGGTGCCGCCGGCGGCCACCCGCTCACCCTCCGCCCGCTGGACCCGGAGGAGGCCGCCGCTCTCGTCGGGCAGGACCCGCTCCTCCCGGACCACGAAGCCCGTCATGTCCACGGTCCGCTCCACCTCATAGCGGTAGGCCAGGGTAACCCCCAGGGGGTCGTCCAGGTACTGCACCGCCTGGATGCCGAAGTAGGCCGCCACCCCCAGGAAGAGGGCGGCCATCAGTAATGCTGTTCCAAAGCCGCTCTTTTTCTTTTTCATGCGCTCTTATGTAGCCTTCCTTGTCTCGGTCCCGCCGCCCGCCGCCGTCACCCCTCCTCGGTCAGGGAAACGGTCCGGGTGGGGGCGATGGTGGAGATGGCGTGCTTGTAGATGACCTGCTGCCGCCCCTCGCTGTCCAGGATGACCACAAAGGGGTCGAAGCCGGTGATGGTCCCCCGCATCTGAAAGCCGTTCATCAAAAACATGGTGACGGGCACCCGGTCCCGCTTGGCCCGGAGGAGGAAAAGGTCCTGTAGGTTCTGTTTGTTCTGCATATCGTCCGCTCCTTTTTCTTTTGTCCGCGCGCCGCCCGGAAGACGGCGCAGTTGTGTGGTTCAGCGTAACGATGGTACTCGGGGCCCCGCGGGGAATTCCGGGCAGCTCGTCCGCCAGTCTCTAGGATACCCCCGCGGCGGAGAGAATTTCCGTCGAAATCTGTAGGGCCCGGGCAAAATTCCGGTCTTTTTCCCAAAAGACCCAGTGGATGGCCGGATTCCGCCGCAGCCAGGTCAGCTGCCGCTTGGCGTACTGCCGGGAGCGGAGCTTCACCTCCGCCAGGGCCTCCGCCTCCGAGGCCGTCCCCTCCAGGACCCCCAGGAACTCCTTGTACCCAATGGCCTGGAGGGCCGTCGCGTTCCGGGGAAGCCCCCGGCCAAGAAGCGCCCGGACCTCCTCCAGCAGCCCCGCCTCCGCCATGCGGTCCACCCGCCGGTCGATGAGGCGCTTCATGTCCTCCCGGTCGGCGAACTGCAGGCCGATCCAAACCGCGTCGTACCGGGGAGGCAGGGCCTTCGTCTCCTCATTGTGGGCGGTGATGGTCCTCCCCGTCTCCCGGTAGACCTCTAGGGCCCGCAGGATCCGCTTTTCGTCGGCGGGGTGGAGCCGCTCCGCCGACGCCGGGTCCACCTCCCGGAGCTCCGCCAGTAGCGGGCCGACGCCCTCCGCCGCCAGGCGGTCCTCCAGCTCCTTTCGGACGCTTCCCCCGGCGCAGCCAGCCGCGAAGCCGTGGCCCTTCACCACCGCGTCAATCCAGAGGCCCGTGCCCCCCACCAGAACGGGCAGCTTTCCCCGGGCCAGGATATCGTCAATAACAGGCGCGGCCTCCCGGGCGTACCGGGCGGCGGACCACTGCTCCGCCGGGTCGCTTACCGCGATCATGTGGTGGGGCACGCCGTCCATCTCCGCCGCCGTGGGGGCGGCGGTGCCGATGGTCATGCCCTTGTAAATCTGCATGGAGTCGGCGGAGACCACCTCGCCGCCGTATTGCTTGGCCAGCAGCACGCCCAGGGCGGTCTTGCCGCAGGCGGTGGGTCCCACGACGCAGACAATCTTCGGGGCCATGTCAGAAGTCCCGCCCCAGGGCCCGGGCCTTTTCACAGGCGGCGTCCATAATCTCCGGGACCTTGGCGGGGTCCACGTCCAGCCCCCCGGCGAACACATAGTCGAACCGCGGAATGCCGAACATGGCGGAAAGCTGCTTCCAGTAGAGGACCCCCAGGCTGTCCGGCTTCTCAAAGTCCCCGCCGGCGGTGAGGTACGCCAGCCGGGAGCCCTTGCAGTCCCCGTGGCAGCCGTCGGCCTCGTAATGGTAGCAGAGGCCGCAGACGGAAATGTGTTCGATATAGACCCGCATGGCCGCCGGGAAGCTCAAATCCCAGAAGGGAGCCGCCGCCGCGATCTTGTCCGCCCCCCGGAACTGCCGGGCCAAATCGAACACCGGCGCGTCGAAGGCCCCAATGGAGGCCAGTGCGTCCCGCTCGTCCAGGGCGGCGGGGAGAAACGGGGCCAGGCCCAGCGTCTCCAGGGCGGCCGTTTCCACCTCCGCCTCCGGGCGGGATTCCCGGAACGCGGAGAGAAAGGCGTTTGCCAGGGCGCGGGTCCGGGACCCCTCGCCCCGCTGGCTGATGCAGCCGTCAATAAATAACAGTTTCATATTACTCCTCATCCGATACCGTGGTAATGATGGGCTTTCCCTCCCGGTCCAGGAGGGGCGTCAGCCCCCCGGCACTGGCGGATTGAAAGAACAGGTAATTCACCCCTGTCTCCCGATCCACCAGGATCATGGCATCGCTGAACATACTGCCGCTGCCGGGAGCAATCTTCATGATAAACCGTGCCTTCTCTTTTGCCATGCCGTCCTCCTTCCTGGGGTCCAGGGGCCGGAGCCCCCGGTTTCTCCGCCAAGCGGAGAAAGAAATTGAAATTATTTTCCTGACGACATGCGCGTCAGGAAAATACCCCGGCTCCAGCCGCCTTGGGCGGCGGCTCCAGTGACCGACGTCACTGGAGGTGGGGGATTCTCAAGGGGGAGCCCGCTCCCCCTTGAAGCGGGCCGTCAGACCCGCTTGAACATCTTCTCCAGCTCGTATTTGGTCAATTTCACCGCCACGGGCCTCCCGTGGGGGCAGTATTTCACCTCGCCGCTCTGGACCTTGTCCACCAGCGCCCGGAGCTCCGCCGGACCGCTCTTCCAGCCGCCCTTTATGGCGGCCTTGCAGGCCATGGTGTGGAGCAGGGCCTCCCGCCGCTCCGCCGGGGACCGCCCCTCCCGGAGCTTCCCGGCGATCTCCTCCAGGGCGGCCGCCGCGTCCTCCGCGTCCATGTCCGCCGGGACCTCCCGGACCAGCACGGCCCCGCCGCCGAAGTCCTCGCAGGAAAAGCCGAACTCCTCCAAAAGGGGCAGGTTCTCCAGCAGCAGCGCCCCGTCCTCCCTTCCCAGCTCCACGGCGGCCGGGGTCAGCAGGGCCTGGCGCATAGGGGGCTCCAGAGCGGCCTTCAGCCGGTCGAAGTTGATCCGCTCATGGGCGGCGTGCTTGTCGATGAGAAAGACGGAGCCCTCCCCGTCCTCGCAGATGATGTAGGTCCGCAGCACCTCCCCGGCAATCCGCCAGGGGGCCTCCCGGGGGGGCTCGATGGCCTCCTGTCCCGGCACTTCCGGCTCCTGCCGGGGGATAGCCGGGACGAAGGTCCGCTCCGCCGCCGGGAACGCGGGCTTCGCCGCCTTTTCCAAAGCGGCTTCCTCTGCCGGGAGGGAAGGGGCTTCCCTCCGCTCCGCCTCCCGCTTCAAAACCGAGGCCGGCGCGTCTCCCCGCAGGGGCGGGAAGGGCGTTTTCCGCCCCGGGGCGGGGCGCTCCGGGGGCTCGCCCCGGGAAGGAGGCGGAACGCTGTCCGACAACTTGAGCCCCGGCCGCTCCGTGTTCCAGGCGGGAAGGGGGGCGGACGGCTTTGGCGGCGGGGCGGGGGGCTTCCCCGTCTCCCGGGCCCGGAAGCTCTTCGCGTCCATGGACTGGAAGAAATCCCCCCGGGGATTTGCCGCCGCTTCCGGGGCGGGGGAGGCCGGGACGGGCCCGTCCCGCTCCGCCAGGCTGTCCAGCACGGTGTGGTACACCGCGTCGAACACCGCCTTCTCCTGGGCAAACTTCACCTGGGTTTTGGCGGGATGTACGTTCACGTCCACCGCCGTCACCGGCAGGGTCACCGCCAGCACGCAGCCGGGGAAGCGCCCCTTCATGATCTGGTTCCGGTAGCCCTCCTCCAGGGCCGCCGTGAGAAGCTGGGACTTGATGAACCGCCCGTTGACGAAAAAGACCTGCATGGACCGGGAGCCCCGGCCCTGGAGGGGCCGGGTGACGAACCCGGACACGGCCACGCCGTCCCCGCCGCCCTTCACCGGGAGGAGGCTCCGGGCGAAGTCCCGGCCCAGGGCGGCGTAAACGGCGGAATCCAGCCGCCCGTCTCCGGGGGTGTGAAGGGCCTCCGCGCCGTCCTTGATGAATTTAAAGGAAATGTCCGGATGGGACAGGGCCAGGTGCTGCATCAGCCCGCTGACCGCCGCCGTCTCGGCGCTGTCCTTTTTCATGAATTTCAGCCGGGCCGGGGTGTTGTAGAAGAGGTCCCGGACCAGGATGGTGGTGCCCTCCGGGGCCCCGGCCTCCTCCACCTCCCCGGGGACGCCGCCCTCCAGGCGCAGGGCCGCCCCGGCCCCGTCCTCCCGCCGCCGGGTGCGGATCTCCACCCGGCTGACGGCGGCAATCGCCGCCAGGGCCTCTCCCCGGAAGCCCAGGGTGCCGATCTTTCCCAGGTCCTCCGGCCCCCGGAGCTTACTGGTGGCGTGGCGGAGGAAGGCGGTGGGCAGCTCCGCCGGGGCGATGCCGCAGCCGTTGTCCGTCACCCGGACGAGGCCCATGCCCCCCCGGCGGATTTCCACCACCACGGCGGAGCTGCGGGCGTCCATGGCGTTTTCCACCAGCTCCTTCACCACGCTGGCGGGGCGCTCCACCACCTCCCCGGCGGCAATGAGGTCCGCCACGTGGGGGGGCATCTGCTTGATTTCCGGCATGGGGCTTCCTCCTTTCCGGGGTCAGGGCGGCCCGTCAAGGCCATCCCCTTGCCCTCCATGCTGATAAATGCCTATCCATTTTTCCCTTCGTTGAAACGGCGGAATAGGCAGCGAGACACCCTGGATTACTGTCCAATAAACCGGAAGCTGTCCAAAATGATAATCGCATTGCAGGGTCTGTCCAATCCATCCGGATACATTCTTTTTAATGATTCAATGTCAAAAATTTCCGCGTCCTTGACAAGCTCGTCTATGCTGGCAGTCAAATTCTTCTGCAAAACCATAACGGCAAAATCTTCATCATAGGTATTGATACCAAAATCAACACCTATTTCATATAGTCATCCTCCAAAAGGTCATAATCCTTTTCCCAATATTGCTCAAACAGTTCCTGCGATTTACAAATACCAGCAAACACCGAACAGCGGCTCTCGTCCGTGCTATAGCTGATGTCTAATTGTTCAACCCGCCTCATGTCTGAACCTCCTCGAGGATTTCGATTTTTCGAAAGGAGCGCCCTTATCCGCGCTTCAGCGAAATTGCCGGAAGTATTCTCTATCAGCGCGAACGGCGCAGGGCCCTCAAAACAGAACCGCCGCGAGAATGGGAATGGTGACGATGGAGGCCAGCGTGGAGACAAAGGTGATCTGAGCCATGCACTCCGCGTCCCCGCCGTACTCCATGCACAGAAGAGACCCGTTCACCGCCGCCGGCATGGCCATCTGGGTGACGGCCACGCCCAGAATCAGAGGGTCCGTCCCCATCCAGCGGAGGAGGAAGCACAGGACCGAAGGCAGCGCCAAAAGCCGCACCGCCGTCAGAATCCACAGCCGGGGAGAGGCCAGCATCCTCCCCAACGGCAGCCCCGCCAGCAGCGAGCCCACAAACAGCAGGGACAGCGGCACCGTCACGCCCCCCACGAACTCCAGGGCCTCCCCGATCATGGCCGGGGGCCGCAGCCGCCCCAGGGCCAGGACCAGCGCCAGGATGGACGCCGCCACGCAGGGGGAAAACATCTGCCGGAGGCTGAACCGCTTCGCCCCGGTGAGCATCAGCGGCCCCAGGGTAAAGGTCATCAGGTTGAAGGGCAGGACCAGGATCACGGCGTAGAATAGCGCTTCCGGCCCGAAGAGGGCCGACACCACCGGATAGCCGATAAAGGCCACGTTGGGGAAGGCCAGGGTATACCGCCACACGCCCTTTTGTCCCGGCGTGCCCCCCAGCAGGGGCGGCGCCGCCAGGACGAAGGCAAATTCCAGCAGATAGAACACCGCCGCCACCCCCAGGGTCCCCAGCACCACCCCCGCCTCCGGCAGGGCCTCCCCCGTGCAGACGGAGCCCAGAATCATGGAGGGCAGGGTGATGGCCAGCAGCAGCCTGGAGATCTTCTTGTCCGTCCCGCCGCCCAGGATTCCCATGCGGTTGGCGAGAAAGCCCGCGGCGATGGCGAACAGCAGCACCAGCATCTCCGAGAGGGTATCCAAAAAACTCATGGCAAAACTTCTTTCCCGGGGCCTCGCGCCCCGTATGGATTGCTTACAGGCTCCCCGCCAGCGCCGACAGGGCGTTCACCCCGGCGTGGAGGCTGATGGAGGACCAGAGGGTCCCGGAGTGGTCATAGGCCCAGGCCAGCACCAGGCCGGGAATCAGATATTGGACCATCCGCAGAAAATACGCCGGGTCCCGGTTTGCCACGGCGAACTGCCACACATGGACCAGGGCGAAGAGGGCGCAGCTGGCGGCGTAGGCCAGCAGGCGGTTTTTCTCCTTCAGCCCCCCGAAGACCAGCCCCCGGAACAGCGTCTCTTCCACAAAGGGGGCCAGGAACACCAGAATCAGCAGCGTCATATGGGGGGCGCTGCCCGTCCGGGCGGAAATGGCGGAATCATTCAGGTTCCCGGAGCGGTCCACGAACACCCGCCCCAGCCGGGACGCCAGCTCGCACAGGCCGTAGTGGGCCACGACGCCCACCCCCGCCGTCTTGAGAGCCCGGGCGGGGCCGTCCAGAAAGCGGCGGGTGGAGGTCCCCAGCAGGTGGTGAAACAGGACTGCCGTCACGGCGAAGAGGGCATAGTAATACACCGCGCCGTACAGCTCCTCCGAGATCCGGCGGTCCAGCAGCTCCTCCGCCAGGCGCCGGGCGGGCCCCGCCGCCAAAGGGAGGAGCAGGAGGTAAAACACAAAGAACGCCGTGCCCCCAAACCGCTCCAGGTTCGTCAGCCCGGCGGAGGTTTTTCTCTTAGCCATAGCCGCCCCTTCACCTCAGTTTCTGCTTCAGCTCATACAAAAGGCTCATAGCCTCAATGGGCGTCAGCGTGTCCGGCTGGCAGCGGCGGAGGGCGTCCAGCACCTCTTCCTCGCTGATGGAGCCCAGGGAGACCTGCTCCGCCTCCCGCCGGGGGGCGGTGCACTGCACGCCGCCCTCCGCCTCCAGCTCCTCCAGCACCTGCCGGGCCCGCTGGAGCACCTTGTCCGGGAGGCCCGCCAGCTTGGCGACCTCAATGCCATAGCTCCGGTCCGCCCCGCCGGGGAGGATTTTCCGCAGGAAAATGATCTCCTCTCCCCGGGTCTTCACCGCGATGTTGTAGTTCACCGTGCCGGGGAGGGAGTTCTCCAGCTCCGTCAGCTCGTGGTAATGGGTGGCGAACAGCGTCTTGGCCCCCAGGGTTTTGGGGCTTGCGCAGTGCTCCAGCACCGCCCGGGCGATGCTCATGCCGTCGAAGGTGGAGGTGCCCCGGCCGATCTCGTCCAGGATCAGCAAGGACCGCTTCGTGGCGCAGCGGAGGATGTCCGCCACCTCGGTCATCTCCACCATGAAGGTGGACTGCCCGGCGGAGAGGTCGTCGCTGGCCCCCACCCGGGTGAAGATCCGGTCCACCACGCCGACGCGGGCGTGGGCCGCGGGGACGAAGCTGCCCATCTGGGCCATGAGGACCGTCAGGGCCACCTGGCGCATGTAGGTGGACTTGCCCGCCATGTTGGGGCCCGTGATGATGGCCACCCGGTTTTCTTTCTCCCCGAGGAACGTGTCGTTGGGGACGAAGAGGCTGTCCTTGAGGACCCGCTCCACCACCGGGTGGCGGCCTTCTTTGATCTCAAGACATCCGGACTCGTCCACGTCCGGGCGGCAGTAGCCGTTCCTGGCCGCCACGGCGGCCAGGGACGCCAGGGCGTCCGCCTCGGCGACGGCGGCGGCGGTTTTCAGCACCCGGCTGGACGCGGCGGAAATCTCCTGGCGGAGCTGGGTGAACAGCTCGTATTCCAGGGCCACCACCCGGTCGGAGGCGGTGAGGATGGAGTTCTCCAGCTCCTTCAATTCCTGGGTGACGTACCGCTCCGCCCCCGCCAGGGTCTGCTTGCGGACATAGGTCTCCGGCACCTGGTCCTTATAGCTGTTGGAGACCTCGATGTAATAGCCGAACACCTTGTTATAGCGGATTTTCAGCGTCCGGATGCCGGTGCGCTCCTTCTCCCGGGCCTCCATCTCGGGGATGACCCCCTTGCCGCTTTTCAGGATATGCCGCAGGCGGTCCACCTCCGGGTGGAAGCCGTCCCGGATCAGCTCCCCCTCCCGGACGGAGAAGGGGGGCTCGTCACAGATGGTCTCGGCGATGCGCTTCCCCAGGTCCTCCAGGACGTCCAGCTCCCCGGAAAGCTCCGAGAGGCGGCGGTCCGAAAAGGCCGCCAGCCGCCCCTTGATCTCCGGCAGCTTTTCCACGGCGGAGCGGAGGGCGGACAGGTCCCGCCCCCCGGCGGTGCCGTAGACGATGCGGCCGATAAGCCGCTCCATGTCCCCCAGGCCCGCCAGGGCGGCGATCAGCTCCTCCCGGTCGATGGTGCGCTCCACCAGGGCCGCCACGGCCCCGTTCCGGCGGGTAATGGCGGCCACATTCAAAAGAGGCCGCTCCAGCCAGTTCCGGAGGCACCGGCCCCCCATGGGGGTCTGGGTCCGGTCCAGCACCCAGAGGAGGCTGCCCTTCTTCTCCTTGCCCCGCAGGGTCTGGGTCAGCTCCAGATTCCGCCGGGCCGCCAGGTCCAGCTCCATGAACCGCCCCTGCTCGTAGTAATCCAGGTCGTTGATGTAGGAGAGGTCCGTTTTCTGGGTCTCGTATAAGTAGCTCAGCAGCCCCCCCAGGGCCATGGCGGCGGCGGGCGCCGCCGCCGGGAGGCGGTTCCAGGCGTCCTCCCCGAACTGCCTGCGGATGCTCCGCTCCGCCTCGGGCAGGAGGAAGCGCCGCTCCCCGGCGTTTTCCACCCGGCAGCGGAATTTTTCCCGCAGGGCCGTCACCAGGGCCGTCTCGGAATAGGCCCCGTCGTTCAGCACCGCCTCGGCGGGGGAGAAGCGGCCCAGCTCGTTGACGGTATGCTCCATCCGGTCCTTCCCGGTAAAGGAGGTGAGGTGGGCCCGCCCGGTGGTAATGTCGCAGAAGGCGATTCCGGCGGACCGGGAGTCCGCGTACACGGCGCACAGGAAATTGCTGGACTTCTCGTCCAGGCAGCCGGCGTCGGTGACCGTTCCCGGGGTGACCACCCGGATAATGTCCCGCTTCACCAGCCCCTTGGCGGCGGCGGGGTCCTCCATCTGCTCACAGATAGCCACCTTATAGCCCTTGGCGATGAGCCGGGCAATGTAGCTCTCGCTGGCGTGGTAGGGGATGCCGCACATGGGAATCTGCTCTTCGGCGGGCTTTAAGTGCTTGCCCTTGTCCCGGCTGGTGAGGGTCAGGTCCAGCTCCCGGGAGGCCAGCTTCGCGTCCTCGGCGAACATTTCGTAGAAATCGCCCAGGCGGAAGAACAAAATGGAGTCCGGATTCTGCTCCTTAATCTCCAGGTACTGCTTCATCATGGGGGTCAGCTCTGCCATGGAATCCCTCTCTTTTCTCTATATACGCTCAAATCCGTCCTCACAGCTCCGCCGACGCGCCGCAGTCCATGGGCCGCAGCCGGTCCCCCAGGGCCTCCCGCAGCCGCGCATAGGCCCAGTCCCCGGTGCAGTGGCCGGTGTAATAAACGCTATCCCCTCCGGCCAGCTCCGCCGCCGTGGCGGCGAGCAGCGCCTCCGACTCCGGCGCGTCCGGCGCCAGCTCGAACAGGTGGAAGCCGCCGAATACCACGTCCGGCATGCGGCCCAGGTGCCGCTTCGCCGCCCGGAGGGTGTTCACGATTCCCAGGTGCCCGCAGCCCGCCAGCAGGGCGGCCCTGCCGTTTTCCTCCACCAGCAGGTGCTGCTCGTGGGCGAAGCCGTCGGGGCGAAAGCCCTCCCCGGTCCGCTCCTGGAGCTTGGGGGCCGCAGCCCGGAAGGACTTGTCGTCCTCTACGTCCGAGAACAGCGTCAGCCCGTCCCCCAGGGCCTCCTGGGCTCCGGTGCAGAAAAACCGCTCTTTCAGGGTCTCCAGCTCCGGCGGCAGGCCGATGTAGTTCGGTTCCTGCCCCGGCAGAACGGCGTAATAATCCCCCAGGGCCTCCCGGCGGAGATAAATCTTCGCCGTGCGGTTGGCCTCGCAGAAGGCCGCCAGGCCGCCGCCGTGGTCAGAGTGGCCGTGGGACAGCACGGCGGCGTCCACGGCGGAAATGTCCACTCCCAAGGCCCGGGCGTTTTCCAGGAAGGAGGCGTCCGGGCCCATGTCAAAGAGGACCTTGTGCCCGGCCGTTTCCACATAGAGCGAAAGCCCCCGGGCGGCGGCAAGGCCGGGGCGGCGGGCGGTGTTTTCCAGCAGGGTGATGATTTTCATGGGACGCCTCCAAATTTCGCATACAAGCCGCCCTTGACAGACGGGGCGAAGCTGCGTATAATAAAGGCAAGAGGGCGGTCAGCCGGCGGCCTCCGGTTGGCGGTCAACACTCTTACAAGTTTATAGCTTGAGAATATGCCGCTTTCCTTAGGGTTTTGGGGGGCGGCTTATCTCTTTAGGTTATGACCTAATTGGATGGCCGCAATCACAAGCGTAAGTAACGCGATGGTTTCCAAGACGCTCATGGGCCTCACCTCTTTCCACTTGAAAGAGGATCGACCCCGCCTCTCCTGCCGTTTTCCATTATATCACATTTGTCAATATGAAGCGGTAAATATCTGGAAGGCCCCGCGCCGTTGCGCGGGGTCTTTTTTTATGCTTCCGGCTCCCTGGGCCAGTCCCGGCAGACCAGCTCGTCCAGGGAGATGCCGTAAAAGTCCGCCAGGGCGATGAGGGTGGACATTTGCGGTTCGCAATGGCCTCTCTCATACGTTTGATAGGCCCGCCAGCTAATACCGATGTGAGGGGCAAGCTCCGTCTGCTTCAGCCCATGTGCTTTTCGCAATTGTAAAAGATGCTCAGAAAAAGTCATTTTTATCTCCCTTTTCCATTGACAGACAGAATTCTGTCTGATATAATTACCGCATAAACAGAATTCTGTCCTTTTGGAGGCGCCGCCATGGACGACTATCTCGACTGCCTGTATCGTTATATCTTAGATCATCTGCTTCTGGACGCGCGTCTGGACCTCATAGACTACAGCCGCTGGAACAATCGCCGGGATTTCGCCTGGGAGGCCCTGGAGAAAGCCCTGACCCCGGAGCAGCTCCGCCTGGTGGAGGACTACAAGGACGCCTGCTGCGGCCTCCGGGACCTGGAAGACCGGCTTTTGTTCCAGGAGGCCGTCTCCCTGGGCAAGTGGATGGTCCTTTCTTAGACCGGCTCCCCGTACAGCGCCCAGGTGTTGCTCCCGGTGATTTTCACCTCCAGGAACCGCCCGATCAGGGACTTGTCCCCCTTCAGCCGCACCAGCCGGTTTCCCTCCGTCCGGGAGGAAAGGGGGTACGCCCCGTCGCCGCTCTCCCCGTCCACCAGAACCCGGACCGTTTTCCCCGCGTACCCGGCGTGTATCCGGGCGGAGTGAGCGTTCTGGACCTCCAGCAAACGGTCGAACCAGGCCTGCTTTTCCTCCCGGGAGGCGGGGTCCGGCAGCTCCGCCGCCCTCGTGCCGGGGCGGGGGGAGTAGATGAAGGTGAACAGTGCGTCAAAGCCCACCTCCTCCACCAAAGACACGGTGTCCATGGCCTCCGCCTCCGTCTCCCCGGGGAAGCCGATAATCACGTCGCTGGTCAATACCAGCCCCGGCATGACGGACCGGGCGTACCGGATCAGCTCCAGGTACTTCTCCCGGGTGTACCGCCGGTTCATCTCCGCCAGCACCCGGTCGTTTCCGGACTGGAAGGGGAGGTGGAGCTGCCTGGCTGCGTGGGTACATCTTGCCATCACGTCGAAGAGCCGGGGGCTCGCGTCCTTGGGGTGGCTGGACATGAAGCGGATCCAGTAGTCCCCGGGAATTTTGTCGATGTCCTCCAGCAGGTCCGGGAAGCGGTAGCCGCTGTCCAGGTCGTTTCCATAGGAGTTCACGTTCTGCCCCAGCAGGGTGATGTCCTTGTACCCGGCCTCCACCAGCTCCCGGACCTCCGCCAGCACGGCGGCGGGCTCCCGGCTCCGCTCCCGGCCCCGGACATAGGGCACGATGCAGTAGGAGCAGAAGTTGTTGCACCCGTACATGATGGACACCCACGCCTTCACGCCCCGCTCCCGGACCACCGGCAGCCCCTCGGCGATGCAGCCGTGTTCCCCGGCGGTGGAGAAGACCCGTTTCCGCGTCTCATAGACCTGCCAGAGAAGCTCCGGGAAGCGCCACAGGGCCTGGGGGCCAAACACCAGGTCCACATGCCGGTAGGATTCCCTCACCCGCTTCGCCACCCGGGCCTCTGCGGCCATGCAGCCGCAGAGGACGATGACCTGCTCCGGGTTCTCCTTTTTCGAGTGGGTCAGAATGCCCAGGTTTCCAAAGACCCGCTGCTCCGCGTGCTCCCGGACGGCGCAGGTGTTCAGAAGGGCCAGGTCCGCCTCCCCGGCGTCCTCCGCAAAGGCAAAGCCCATTGCCTCCAGCATGCCCATGATCCGCTGGCCGTCGGCCACGTTCTGCTGGCAGCCGAAGGTCTCCACAAAGGCCCTGGGATGGGCTCCCCGGGCGGCGAACATGGCCTTGATCTTCTTTTGAAAGTCCCGCTGGCGGGCGATCTCCGCCTCCGGGACCATGATTTCCTCTCGCTTCAAAACGCTTCCTCCATCTGTGCGGATGACACTCAAAATATAGTGGGGATATCATATCACGAAAGGCCGGAAAGCACAAGGAAAAATCCCGCCTCCCGGCCCCGGGCCTTTGTTGCTTTCGCCGGAGGTAATCGGTTTACTTTTGTCAAAAACATAAAATCTCACAAAACCTCTTGACAGCCAATCAAAATTATTGTATATTTTAGCTACAGAAAGAGGTGAGTCCAGTGTACTATTCAGACACGGAAACCCACGTCTTCCAAGCGCCGTTCGAAACTACCCAGCGCACCCCGGCGACAGCGTGATCTCAGGCAATTCCCAAAGACGAAACACCCTCACTATGATGAGCCCGCAGGACCAGCAGGTCAGCGCAAGAAACGGTTTCATGGATTGGAAATCCCACGGATCACCCACACCCCGGCAAATCCCCCACGAACGGCAGACTTAAGAAAGCACGAGGTAACAGGACCAATGGACAATCCGATCAATGGTTGAGCCCCCCATTCGCCGACGGAGCGGATGGGGGGATGTTTTTTGCCTGTCCTGCCGCCGGACTTTTTTTGCCAAAGAGCAAAAAAGCCTCCGCCGTTGGGGCAACTCCCGTAAGGAAGTTGCCCCAACCGGCGGGGCCATAAAAGACAAGTTATCTATTTGGACGGCGTGGCTTGGGCTACGCTGTCTTTTTATGCTGGCCTGCAAGATGCTCTTGGAATAGTTTCTCCATTTCCTCCGGGGATGGGGCACACCACAGGCCAATGGTGTTGTAATGAATGTCCACCCGCTGATGGCGCTTGCCATCTACCTTGTCGGGCTTGGATACTACGATTTTCTCAATGAACTCGTGGACGATTTCAGGCGTCAACTCCGTCAGCCGAGTCACCTGTCTGGCCCGCTCAATAAAACGCTGTAAATCAGCGGCCTTGTCCGTGGTAGCGTCCAGGCTGGCTTCCATTGCCGGGATTGCCATTTTCAACTGCTTCTGCTCGGCTTCAAGCGACAAGGACAATGTGGCAAAGCGTTCCTCGGACAACAGGCCCTTGCTCATGTCCTCATAGCTTTTCTGGATAAGCTGGTCGATTTCTGACACCCGCTGCTTGGCCTTGTCCAACTCCCGGCGCTTTGCGGTCAGCTCCCTTTTCTCCTGCAAGCCAAACCGCTCCATCTGCTCCTGGGCAAACCGTTTTTCGTAGACCTGGACATACCACAAGAGCC
>ERZ779626.826-NODE-826-length-16144-cov-9.228603_pt1 | contig 16144 bp, 15 predicted proteins | sample MGYA00514209_ERZ779626 | MGnify/ENA primary metagenome ERZ779626 (study PRJEB29562, sample SAMEA4376713) | mouse gut metagenome | isolation source: Cecum | study: EMG produced TPA metagenomics assembly of the A DSS colitis mouse model was used to assess the...
GCTTCCTTAAATTTTCTTGCCGGGCGTCAGCCCGCCCGCGAAAATTTGCCTTGATTGGCTAAAAAATCTCTCACCGTTGGGCATTCCGTCAATTTTCAAACAAGGCCTAACCTGTCCTCCTCCAACTGCCGCTTTTCCACCCTCAAAAGCAAGTTTCCCGGCGCTCACATTGAAAAAGTCCTGGGGACAAGCCAGGACAACCGGGACTATATCAGCAAATCCGGCAAATAGACGCTGACCGCATCCTGGAACTCCTAAAAGACGGAGCGAACAACCTGGAGGTAATCGAGGAAGTCCCCGGAGCAACGAAATTCATAGACAAGGCGGAACGCACCCGCTCCACCCTCCGGGACGCTCAGTTTGCCAACTCCTGGCGGGACCTCGCCGTCACTTACATTTTCGGTAAGACAGGCTCCGGCAAAACCCGCTCCGTCATGGACCGCTACGGTTACGCCAATTGCTGCCGTGTCGCGGACTGCCGTCACCCCTTCGATACCTACGACGGTCAGGACGTGCTGATTTTCGAGGAGTTTCGGGTCGGCTTGAAGCATGGCGATATGCTGAACTCCCTGGACGGCTATCCGCTCCTGCTCCCCTGCCGCTATTTCAACCGTCAGGCGTCCTATACCAAGGTCTTCATCATCATCCCCGCCGTTCCTTCCCATCCGCCGGGAGTGCGAAGTCCGGCCCTGGAAAAACTTTCCCCAAATTTCTTTGACAAACCGGCGGGAATGTGGGATACTTGAAAAAAGGGAAAAACCAAATCACACAGGGCCCCGCGCCCTTGATGCAACAGGAGTGGACCATGGATCAATTGAGAAAAAAGAAGGGCTTTATCTGCGACATGGACGGCGTGATCTATCATGGAAACCAGATTCTGCCCGGCGTGAAGAAATTCGTTGACTGGCTGGCGGAGGAAAAGAAAAACTTCCTGTTCCTCACGAACTCCAGCCAATACACCCCCAAGGAGCTCCAGCAGAAGCTGGCCCGGATGGGGCTGGACGTGGACGAGTCCCACTTTTACACCAGTGCCCTGGCCACGGCCCACTTCCTGGACAGCCAGGCCCCGGGATGCAGCGCCTACGTGGTGGGCGAGCACGGGATTACCAACGCCCTGTACGATAAAGGCATCACCTATAACGACGTGAACCCGGACTATGTGGTGGTGGGAGAATCCTCCGCCTACAACCTGGAGCAGGTTACCAAGGCCATCCGCCTGGTGAACGCCGGGGCGAAGCTCATTGGCACAAACCCGGACCTGACCGCCCCGGCGGAGGCTGGCATCGTCCCGGCCTGCCGGGCCCTCATCGCCCCCATCGAGCTGGCCACGGGAAAGAGCGCCTATTTCGTGGGCAAGCCCAATCCCCTGATGATGCGGACCGGCCTGCGGATGCTGGGCGTCCACTCCGAGAACGCCGTGATGGTGGGGGACCGGATGGACACGGATGTCATCGCCGGCATCGAGACGGGCCTGGACACCGTGCTGGTGCTCTCCGGCGTGTCCACCCGGGAGACCTGCGAGGAGTACCCCTATCGCCCCAAGTTCATTTTGAAGGGCGTGGGAGAGATTCCCGGGAAATAAGCGGCGCGCTTCCCTTTCGTGTTAATAGGGCCGAAACCGCAGCTTGAAGCGGAAAGCCGGGTGAGATATGAGGAGTGGAAAAATATGGAGTATCAAAAAATCGAATCGCATGACGAGTATTTAAAAATCGTGGAACAGTACCAGGATTATGAAGCCGGCACATGTGAATCGATGTCTTTAAAAGAAAAATCCCTGTTCGGCTTCGTGTCCCCAGCGTCTATTTTCAAGCGGCCCCGGCATGGCGAGTGATCTGTCGAAAATCATATTGATTTTTTGGAAAAACTGGAGTACAATATAAGCCACAAAAATTTGAACGCACGGGGGAATACTACCATGAAGATCGCGCTGGGCTGCGACCACGGCGGCTACGATTTGAAACAGCATGTCATCAAGGTCCTGGAGCGCCTGGGCCACGAGGCGGAGGATTTCGGCTGCTTCTCCAAGGAGAGCTGCGACTATCCCGACTTCGGCGCCGCCGCCGCAAAAGCCGTGGCGGCGGGCAAATGCGACCGGGGCATTGTCATCTGCACCACCGGAATCGGTATCTCCATCGCCGCCAACAAAGTGAAAGGCGTCCGCTGCGCCCACTGCGCCGACTGCCTCCAGGCGGAAATGACCCGCCGCCACAACGACGCCAACATGATGGCCATTGGCGCGGGCTTCACTGGCCCCAATATGGCCGAGCGGATGGTGGAGGCCTTCCTCTCCACGGAGTTTGAGGGCGGACGCCATGCCCGCCGGGTGGAGAAGATGATGGCCCTGGAGGGCTGAGCATCCCAAGGCATAAAAACGATGGGAGCGCCGCTCCAAAAACGAGGTGACGCGCATGGTGGGAACTAAGGGCTACAGCAGCTACCGGGGCCGGGGGCCTAGATGGAAAATTTTACTGGCATTTGTGCTGGTGCTGGTCATCGCGGCAGCCGCCAGCGTCATCTATTTGCAGCAGTTCCTGGTCTACGGCGCCGACGGCAGCCGCCAGATCCGTCTGCCCTGGCAGACGGAGGAGAAGGAGCCTTCGCCGGACGGGGAAGGGGAGGACCCGGCGAACCAGCCGAAGGTGGACGTGGTGGTCCAGGAGCCGGAGGTTCCGAAGCCGGAGGAGACGACGGCCTTTTCCCTCCCGGCCCAGGCGCTGACGGAGGCCCTCTGGCAGCAGGCCCTGGCGGCGAAGCCCGCAGGGGCCAATGCGGTGGCCGTCCGCCTGAAAACCTCCAACGGCACCGTTTATTTCAATGCGGCCGGTGCTGTTTCCGGCGCGGTGGAGACAGAGCTGGATACCGCCGCCGCCCTGGCCGCCGTCACGGCCCAGGAGGAGCTGTATACCATCGCCAGCTTGGCCTGCCTCCAGGACTTCAAGGCCGCCAACGCCGACGTGGAGGGCCGGGGGCTGAAAAACACCGGCGGCTATATCTTCTACGACGGCAACAACAGCCTCTGGCTGGACCCTGCCAAGCCCTCCGCCCGGGAGTATGTCTGCGCCCTGGCGAAGGAGATTGCGGAGCTGGGCTTTGACGAGCTGCTGCTGACGGATTTCGGCTATCCCACCGTGGGCAAAATCAATAAGATCAACTATAACACCGAGCTGTCCCTGACCGACAATCTGGACCTGCTCCTCAGCGATCTGAATACGGCGCTGGAGCCCTATGACATCTTCCTGTCCGTGGAGGTCCCGGAGGCGGTCGTCTCCGAGGGCCCTGACGCCGTATCCGGGCTGGACCTGAACCGCCTGGTGAGCCGGGTGGACCGCATCTACGCCGCCACCACGCCGGAGAAGGCGGAGACCCTCTCCAATCTGGTGTCCCAGGCGGCGGGGGAGGACGGAACGACGGAATTTGTCCCGGAGCTGGCGGCGGACAGCCCCACGCTGACGGGAAGCCGCCTGATTCTGGCGGAATAACGAGACGCATTGTAAGGAACAGGCTCCCGGAGGGACACCCCTCCGGGAGTTTTTGGCATAGAGAGAAAACGGTTTGCGGGGAATGGAAATGAAGAGAATCGGGACGGCCCTCTTATCGGAGGGCGTGTCATGAGGCGGCTGGCGGCCTTTGCCGGGGGATTTTCCCTGGGGGCGTTTTTGGCGCAATATCTCCTCCGGGGCGGATGGGGCCTGCTGGGGGCCGGGCTGGCCCTGGGGCTGGGCTTTCTGTCGGTGCTCCTGCCCTGGGAGTGGCGGCGGCGGGGCGTGATTCTCTGCGCGGCCCTGTCCCTGGGATTGGGCTGGAGCTGGCTTTACGCCCGCCAGGTCCAGCGGCCCGCCCAGGCCTTGGCCGGGCAGAGGTCGGACTTCTCCGCCACCCTCTGCGGCTATGCCTCCGAGACCGATTTCGGGGCCCGGGCGGAGGTCCGTCTGGAAGGCGTCCCCGGCAAGGCGGTGCTCTACGCCGGGCGGGAGCTGCTGGAGCTGGTCCCAGGGCAGATCGTTTCCGGACAGGCCCGGTTCAGCGACGCCGCCCGCATCCGGGACGAGGATATTAGCGCTTTCACCTCCAAGGGCGTGTTCCTCCTGGCCTACGGCCGGGGAGAGCTTGCTGTGGGAGAGGGGACGCGGCACAGTCTCCGTTGGCTCCCCGCCCGGCTGGGGCGGGCCATGACGGAGCGGATCCGGCTCCTCTTTTCCGGGGACGCCGCCGGGTTTCTGACGGCGATTCTCACCGGCGACCGGGGCGAGGTCTCCGAGGGAGCTTACCTGGCCCTCACCGAGGCGGGGCTGAACCACATTCTGGCGGTGTCCGGCATGCACTGCGGCTTCCTCATGGCCCTGGCGGGCCTCCTGCTCCAAAGCCGGAAGCTGCAAGCCCTGCTGGGTATTCCGCTGCTGGCGTTCTACGCCGCCCTCACCGGCGGAAGCCCCTCGGTGCTCCGGGCCTGCGTCATGCTGTCCCTGCCCCTGCTGGCGATTCTGGCCCGCCGGGAGAGCGACGGGCCCACCTCCCTGCTGACGGCCCTGCTGCTGATCCTGCTGGCAAACCCCTTTGCCGCCGCCTCTGTCAGCTTGCAGCTGTCCTTCGCCGCCATGGCGGGCATCCTCTGGCTGACGCCGAAGCTCTACAGGGGGCTGACCGGCGAAAAGAAGCATGGGAAGGCGTTCCGCTTCCTGGCCGTCAGCTTTTCGGTCTCCATGGGGGCCATGGCGTTCACCATGCCTCTGTCGGCATACTACTTCGGCGCGCTGGTGCTGATTGCCCCGCTGAGCAGCGCCCTGTGTCTTTGGGCGGCCACGTGGGCCTTCAGCTTTGGACTGCTTTCGGTCTTCGTCAGCTTTTTCTACCCGCCCCTGGGGGCTCTGCTGGCCCTTCCGGCCTGGCTGGCGGCGAAGTATATCCTTCTTGCCGCCGGGCTTCTTTCGAAAATCCCTTACCATGCGGTCTACACCGCCAATTCCTATCTGAAATACTGGATGGTTTACGCCTACCTGCTTTTCGCCGCCGCGTATTTCGCCAAGCGGACGGGGCGGCGGAACTATCTGACAGCCTCTGTTTTAGCGGCCCTGACCCTGGCTTTCACCGTCCGTTTGTGGGAGGTTCGGTACGGCAGCGACTTGGACGTCCTGGTGCTGGACGTGGGGCAGGGGCAGAGCGTGGTCCTGGCCTCCGGCGGGGCCTGCGCCCTGGTGGACTGCGGCAGCGCCAACAGCGGGAAGAATCCCGGAGAGACCGCCGCCCGGCAGCTGGCCGCCATGGGCTGCAAGCGCCTGGACTATCTGCTGCTCACCCATTATGACTGGGACCACGTCTCCGGCGTGGCGGGCCTGCTGGCCCGGATGGAGGTGGACACGCTGCTGGTCCCGGAGGAAGAGGACGACGCGGGGCTTCAAAGCATGGTCCTCTCCGCCGCGGAGGCCTATGGCGTCCGGGTCTCTTTTATCACGGAGGAGGAGCGCCTGGAATTCGGCAAGGGAGTGCTGACCATCTTCCCGCCCCTGGGAGAGGCCGGGGATAACGAGCGGGGCCTGGCGGTTTTGGCCTCCGCCGGAGAAAACGACTTTCTCATCACCGGCGACATGGACGCCGCCACGGAGGCAAAGCTGCTGGAGACCTATGACCTGCCGGACATCGAGGCCCTGGCAGCCGGGCACCACGGCTCCAAATACGCCACATCCCAGACCCTGCTGGAGGCCCTGCGGCCGGAGACGGCCTGTATCAGCGTGGGCTCCAACAGCTACGGCCACCCCACGGAGGAGACCCTGCTCCGCCTGGCCCGTCAGGGCTGTGACATCTACCGGACGGACCTTCACGGGACCGTTCATCTTGCCTGGAATCAGGAGGACAGCTATGGCTGATAAGAAAAAGGCCCCCCGGAAGGGGGCGGCCCTGCAAAAGCTGAAGGAGGACCTGGCCGCCGGGACCATCGGCCCCGCCTACGTCTTCTATGGAGAGGAGAGCTACCTCCGGGAGTACTACCTGGGAGAGCTGCGGAAAAAGCTGGCGCCCCCGGGCTTTGAGACCTTCAATGTCCACACCCTGGAGGGGAAGGACGTGACGGCGCAGGCTTTGGCGGAGACTGTGGAGGCCATGCCCATGATGGCGGAGCGGACGCTGACCGCCGTTACGGATTGGGACCTCTTCAAGCTGGGGGAGGACCAGCGGGAAAAGCTCATCGCCCTGCTGGAGGACCTGCCCCCCTATGGCTGCGTCGTCTTTGTCTACGATACCCTGGAGTACAAGCCCAATAAGACGATGAAGAAGCTCTGCAAGGCCCTGGAGGCTTACGTGGAGGCGGTGGAGTTCCCGGCGGCGTCCAGCGCGGACCTCCTGCCCTGGATTTCCCGGCGCTTCAAGGCCCTGGGGAAGGAAATCGGCCGGACGGAGGCGGAGTACCTGATCTTCACCTGCGGCGGGCTGATGACGGGCCTGGTGCCGGAGATCGAGAAAATCGCGGCCTACGCCAAGGGGGGGACCGTCACCCAGGCGGACATTGACGCCGTGGCGGACCCGGTGCTGTCGGCGGAGGTATTTAAGCTGTCCGACGCGGTGCTCCAGGGGCATTACGACCAGGCGGCCTCCATCCTGGGGGACCTGTTGAAAATGCAGACGGAGCCCATCATGATCCTGGCGGCCCTGGGGAGCCAGCTTCGCCGCATCTGGACGGCCCGGCTGGCCCTGGACGGCGGCAGGGACCGCTATTGGCTGATGGAGCTCTGGGGCATGAAGTCCGACTACCCCGCCAAGCTCCTGCTGAACGCCGCCCGGCGGACCACGGCGGAGTGGTGCGCCCGGGCGGTGCGGCGGTGCCAGGAGCTGGACCGCCGGATGAAGAGCGAGCGGGGCGTGGACAGCGCCGGAGAATTGAAGCTGCTGCTGGTGCGGCTGGCCGCCGAGAGGAGCTGAGGGAATGGAGCGCATCCGGGAGGTCATCGTGGTAGAGGGCCGCTATGACAAAAATACCGTCTCCCAGGTGGTGGACGCCACGGTGGTCACCCTGGGGGGCTTCGCCGTGTTCAACGACAAGGAAAAGCTGGCCTTCCTCCGCCGCCTGGCGGAGAAGCAGGGGCTCATCATCCTGACGGACAGCGACGGGGCGGGCTTCGTGCTGCGGAACTACCTGAAAGGGGCTCTGCCCAAGGACCGGGTGAAGCAGGCCTATATCCCCGACGTGAAGGGCAAGGAGCGCCGCAAGCGCAAGGGCGGCAAGGAGGGCAAGCTGGGCGTGGAGGGCATGTCCCCCGCCGTGCTTTTGGAGGCTCTGCGCAGGGCGGGGGCCACCTTTGAGGACGAGGCCCCGCCGGAGCGGGGGGAGGCCATCACCAAGGCGGACCTCTTTGCCCTGGGCCTCAGCGGAGGGGAGGGCAGCGCGGAGAAGCGCCGTCTTCTGTTAAAGCGCCTGGACCTGCCCGAGCACCTCACCGCCAACGGCATGCTGGAGGCGCTGAACCTCCTGTTCAGCCGGGAGGAGCTGGAGGCGCTGCTGGCGGAAGCGTAGGCTTTCGACAGAATTCGACATGGTTCATAGGACAGCTGTGCTATGCTGGAAGCAGAAAACACCCACCGTTTCCGGGAGAAAGGGGCGGGTCCAGTAAGGAGGAGGCGGAATGCGCAAGCTGTTCGTGGGAGAGGCCCGGTGCCGGGCGCTGCCGGCACGGTATTACCTGCTGGAGGAGGACGCAGAGGACTGCGGGGCCTATGGCGTTCAAGTCGAGCTGGCGGGAGAGGAGGCGTCGGTGAGAGACCTGAGCCCCTCCCGTCAGAGGGTTCTGGAGCTGGCGGAGGCGATGGCCCGGGGAGCCGTGACGCCGGCGGCCCTCCGGGACGTGGTGGACGACTGGCTGCTGGAATAAGGAAAATTTTCCAGACTTTGGCGGTTCCGTCAACATTTACAAATTCTTCATAACTTTTGAGAAAAATCCCCTTTACAAATGGGGGCGGCTGTACTATGATAATCACTGTTAGCACTCTTGGTATTTGAGTGCTAACAGTGATTACGTTTTTTCGAATTTTTATATTTTAAGGAGGAACCCGATATGAAACTCACCCCGCTTGCAGACCGCGTGATCCTGAAGATGGTGGAAACCGAGGAGACCACCAAGGGCGGCATCATCCTCACCGGCAGCGCCAAGGAGAAGCCCTCCGTGGCCGAAGTCATTTCCGTGGGCCCCGGCGGCACCGTGGACGGCAAGGAAGTCACCATGACCGTGAAGCCCGGAGACAAGGTGATCACCAGCCAGTACGCCGGCACCAAGGTCACCCTGGAGGAAGTCGAGTACGTGGTCGTCCGGCAGAACGACATTCTGGCGATCGTCGACTGACTTCAAGGGGGAGCAGGCTCCCCCTTGAGAATCCCCCACCTCCAGTCTGCCGACTGGAGCCGCCGCCTTGGGCAGCCGTTGGCGGCTTTGCCGCCTTACGGATGCCGCATACCCCTTGCGGGTGCGAGGCGGCTGGGGCCGGGGAATTTTCGTGACGCGCGTGTCGTCGCGAAAATGATTGAAATTTCTTTCTCCGCAGGGCGGAGAAACCAAGGGGAGGCCCCCTGGACCCCCGGCGAACCAAACGGCGCTTTGCTGGTTTGGTTTGCGGGTTTACCGTAAACTTTCTTTAAAATAGGAGGAACTGCTATTATGTCTAAGCTCATCAAGCGCGGCGAGGACGCCCGCAAGGCGCTGGAAACCGGCGTCAACACCCTGGCCGATACCGTCAAGATCACCCTGGGCCCCAAGGGCCGGAACGTGGTTCTGGACAAGAAATACGGCGCTCCCCTCATCACCAACGACGGCGTGACCATCGCCAAGGAAATCGAGCTGGACGATCCCTTTGAGAACATGGGCGCGCAGCTGGTGAAGGAAGTCTCCACCAAGACCAACGACGTGGCCGGCGACGGCACCACCACCGCCACCCTGCTGGCCCAGGCCATCGTGGGCGAGGGCCTGAAGAACCTGGCCGCCGGGGCCAACCCCATCGTGATGAAGAAGGGCATGGCCAAGGCCGTGGAGGCCGCTGTGGCCGAGGTCAAGGCCCAGGCCAAGACCGTGGACGGCTCCAAGGACATTGCCCGGGTCGGCGCGGTTTCCTCCGGCGACGAGGAAATCGGCAAGCTGATTGCCGACGCCATGGAAAAGGTCTCCGCCGACGGCGTCATTACCATTGAGGAATCCAAGACCGCCGAGACCTACAGCGAGGTGGTCGAGGGCATGCAGTTCGACCGGGGCTATATCACGCCCTACATGGCTACCGATATGGAGAAAATGGAAGCCATTGTCGACGACGCCTATATCCTCATTACCGATAAGAAAATCTCCGTTATCTCCGACATCCTGCCCCTGCTGGAGCAGCTGGTGCAGTCCGGCAAGAAGCTGCTGATCATCGCCGAGGACGTGGAGGGCGAGGCCCTGAGCACCCTGATCGTCAACCGCCTCCGGGGCACCCTCAATGTGGTCTGCGTCAAGGCCCCCGGCTTCGGCGACCGCCGCAAGGAGATGCTTCAGGATATCGCCGTCCTCACCGGAGGCACCGTGGTCAGCGAGGAGGTCGGCCTGGAGCTCAAGACCGCCGACATCTCCCTGCTGGGCCGCGCCCGCCAGGTGAAGGTCACCAAGGAAAACACCACCATCGTGGACGGCGCGGGCGATTCCCAGGCCATCAAGGACCGGGTCGCGCAGATCCGCTCTCAGATTGCCAACACCACCAGCGACTATGACAAGGAGAAGCTCCAGGAGCGCCTGGCCAAGCTGGCCGGCGGCGTGGCCGTCATCAAGGTCGGCGCGGCCACCGAGACCGAGATGAAGGAAAAGAAGCTCCGCATCGAGGACGCCCTGAACGCCACCCGCGCCGCTGTGGAAGAGGGCGTGGTAGCCGGCGGCGGCACCATCTTTGTCAACGTGATTCCCGCCGTGGAGGCCCTGGTGGGCACCGTGGAGGGCGACGAGAAGACCGGCGTGCGCATTGTGGCCAAGGCCCTGGAGGCCCCCATCCGCCAGATTGCCGCCAACGCGGGCCTGGACGGCTCCGTCATCCTGGAGAAGGTCCGCTCCGGCGAGAAGGGCTTCGGCTTCGACGCCTACAAGGAGGAGTACTGCGACATGGTGGCCTCCGGCATCATCGACCCTGCCAAGGTGACCCGCAGCGCCCTGGAGAACGCCGCGTCTGTGGCGGGCATGGTGCTGACCACCGAGTCCCTGGTGGCCGACAAGCCCGAGCCCCCCGCTCCCGCCCCCGCCGCGCCTGACATGGGCGGCATGTACTAAGCCGTCGAAACACGAGAAATAAGGTAAGAACAGCGGCGCCCGCTATAAGCGGGCGCCGCTGCTGGTTTGCGCAGGACCGGCGCAGGTCAATTCAATTCGGCCAGATATCCGTTCACCTTGTCGATGCGGGCCTGGGCGTTTTCGGGGGAAATGACCTCGATGCCGGGGTCGATCACCGCGTCGACGTCCTTGCCCTGGAGCTTGTCATAGGCGGTCTGGCAGGCCAGGTAGCCCATCTCATAGGGCTGCTGGGCCACTGACATGGTCAGAAGTCCGTCCAGGATGGCCTGGCACGCGCCGGTGGAGCCGTCGAAGCCCAGGAAGATGGTGTTGGCAAAGCTGGGATTGCCCTCCGCAGCCCGGACGGTGCCAACGGCCATGTCGTCATTGTTGGCGCAGACGATGGCGATTCCGTCCGGATGGGTCTGGATGATGGCCTCCATGCAGGTGACGGCCTGGTCCGCCACGGCGTTGGCGTATTGAATTTCGTCGGTCAGGAAGGCGCCGCCGTTTTCATTGACTCCGGCGGTATAGCCGTTCATCCGGGCGGTATTGGTCGCGTCTCCCTTGACACCGGCGATTTCGATGCACTCGATGGTTTCCCAGCCCGCGGCCTTCGCGGCCTCGACGGCCTCCGTGGCGCCCAGCTTGGCGGCGGCCTCGTTTCCGGTGCCGATGAAGGAGACGATCTCCGGCGCTTCGATGTTGGTGTCCAGGGCGAAGACCGGACGGGTTTCTCCGGCAATGAGGGTGGCGGCGGTCTCCGACTGGAGGGGTGCGATGATGATGGCGTCCACTTCGCTGTTGTTCAGGGTAGTTTCGATCATATTTTGCTGGTCGTCATAGGAGGTTTCGTTGGCCGGGCCGGTGATGTCGATGACCACGTCCGGGTGCTCGGATTCGAATTTCCGGCATCCGGCCATAATGAGCTGCCAGTGCTCGGAGGCGGTGGTCTTTAGAATGACGTTGATTTTGTACGCCCCCTCCGTGTCCCCGGAGGAGCCGCCCTGAGCGGAATCGTCTGCCCCATTGCCGCAGGCGGTGAGGGAGAGGAGCATCAAACCGACCAGGAGCAGAGAGATCATGCGCTTTTTCATATCAAAATACCTCTTTCCTTCATTCTCTTATTTGTGGCGGGAAACCTCGGGGAAAGAGATTATTCCGTGATTTCGCTGAGTTTGACGGGCCGGCCCTCCTTGAGGGACTTTGTGGCGGCGGCGGCGATGAGGATGGGGGCGAGTCCGTCCTCGCCGGTGACCTGGGTTTCCGTATCGTTGATGACCGCCTCGGCGAAGGCCTTCTGCTCGGCGGCAAAGGCCATGGTGTAGCGGTCCCACATGATTTTATAGCAGGCGCCGGAGACGGTGCCGTCCGCTCCGTAGTAGGTGGCGTTGTTGGGGGTGTCGTTTTCGTCCATCACCGCGCCCTCGGACCCGAAGACCTCCACCCGCTGGTCGTAGCCGTAGACGGCTTTGCGGCTGTTGTCAATCACACCCATGGCCCCGTTGGCGAATTTCAGGGACACCACGGCGGTGTCCACGTCTCCCGCCTCGCCGATGGCCGGGTCCACCAGCACGCCGCCGTAGGCGAAGACCTCCGTGACCTCGGAGCCCGCCAGGAACCGGGCCATGTCGAAGTCGTGGACCATCATGTCATAGAAGATGCCGCCGGAGACCTTCACATAGTCGATGGTGGGAGGCTCGGGGTCCCGGGAGCTGATCTTGATAAGGTTCACCTTGCCGACTTTCCCGGCCCGGACGGCCTCGTAGACGGCCCGGTGGTTGTGGTCGAAGCGGCGGTTGAAGCCCACCTGGAGCTTGACCCCGGCCTTCTTCGCGGCGGCGATGACCTCCCGCACCCGCTCGATCCGGTAGTCCACCGGCTTCTCCACAAACACGTCCTTCCCGGCCTCGGCCACCTTGATGGCGTACTCCGCATGGAGGTCCGTGGGGGAGCAGACGACTACCGCCCTGATCTCGGGGTCCTTCAGGATGACGTCGGCGTCCTTGACAATGTTGGGGATGCGCAGGCGCTGGAGGAACTCCACGGTTTCCTCGCTCATGTAGGGGTCGGCAATGGTCTTGGTTTCCATCTCGGGGACGAATTTCGCGATGTTCTCCGCGTGGACCCGGCCGATCCGGCCCGCTCCGATGATGCCGATTTTAATGGTTTTCATATGCGTCTCTCCTTAATTTAAATTATTTAATCAAAACTTCCGGATGGCTTTCACCGCCTCGGCGGTGGTGGTTTTCGGAATCAGCTCGAAGCCCACCAGCCCGGCGTATCCGGTCTCCTCCAGGCAGGCGAATACGTTGGCGTAGTTGATTTCGCCGGTGCCGGGCTCGTGGCGGCCGGGAGCGTCTGCTACATGGATGTGGCCGAACTGGTCCCCATAGGCCCGGATGTTGTCGCAGATACTGCCCTCGTTCAGCTGCATGTGATACACGTCGTAGAGCACCTTGAGCCGGGGGCACCCGATGAGCCGGGTCATCTCCGCGGCCATCCGGGTGGTTTGGAGGAAGTTCCCCACATGGTCCGTGGTGATGTTCAGGGGCTCCAGGTTCATGGAGACGCCGGACGCTTCGGCGATTTCCGCGCACGCTTTCAGGGTGTCGAACATGGCGCAGAGCTTCACGGCGCCGCTGAGCTCGTCATAGTGGTTGATGACCACGCCGCCCTCTCCCAGGCCGTTGGAGTGGATGGTCACGGACCGGGCCCCCACCTTCTTCGCCGCCTCCACGGACCGGCGGAGAAAGGCCAGGTACGCCTCCTTCTGGCTGGGGTCGATGAGGGAGAGCTCCGCGTCCCCGTTGAAGCCGGAGATGCCGATGCCGGCGCTCTCCGCCGCAGCCTTTACCGCGTCCAGATCCTTGTCCGTCCAGCCCCAGAACTCCACGAAGTCAAAGCCGTCGTGTTTAGCCGCCTGGAAACGCTCCAGGAAGGGAAGCTCGCCGTACATCGGTTCGATGCAGGCTGATGTTTGAAAGACCATGTGTTGGATTCCTCCTGTTCTGTGCTATGCACAATTTGAAGTTAAGCACATAATAGCACATCCGAAGGAATTGTCAATGGGGAACCGGGCAACTTCCCAAAAACCAGCGGAGCGCACAAAAAAGGAGCCGCTTTTTTTGCGGATTGACAAAGAATGTGTTTCCGTATATGATATAGTGAGCAAAGTTAAAAATGTGCAAATTGCACATTTTCAACCATCGGGCCATTGGCCCGATGGCGTGTGAAACACGCTTTGTTCTCTATGAAGTCCAAACCACGGCCGTAAATGCGGCCATCTGCGGCGATTTTTTCGCCGCAGAGTTGAAAAGAATCTGTTGGTTCTTTTCAACTTGTTTGACTATAAAAGAAACGTTGTGCAAACACACAATTGGAGGCGATGAAAATGGGAAGCAGGCCGACGATCCAAATGGTGGCGGAGCTGGCGGGCGTCTCCCGGGGGACGGTGGACCGGGTTTTAAACGACCGGCCCCACGTAAATGAGGAGGTCCGGCGGCGGGTGCAGGAGGCCATGCGGGAGCTGGGATATGTTTCCCCCCGGGAGGCCTACCGGCGGCAGGCGGACACCTCCCTCCGCCCCCTGACCCTGGGGGTCCTGCTGCCCAATTGGGAGGGGCAGTTCCGAACGGAGGTGACGGAGGGCGTCCGTGCGGCTTGCGAAGAGCTGGAGGAATCCAGGGTGCAGGTGCTGGTCCGCCGCTGTGAGACGGACCTGCCCCAGGAGGCGGTGGAGCTGCTGGAGGCCATGCGGACCGAGGGCGCGGAGGGCTTTGCCATCTGCGCCGTCAACGACCCGGCCATTCAAGGCTGGATCGCCGCCAGAAGTGCGGAGGGCGTCCCGTGCGTCACCTTTAACTCCGACCTGCCCGACAGCGGCCGGCTGTGCTTCATGGGGCAGAGCATCCGCCAGGCGGGCCGGGTGGCCGCCGGGCTGCTGTACAAGTGCGTATCCGGTCAGGGCCCCATCCTGGCCACGGCGGGAAACCTCAAGTTTGACGGCCACCGCCAGCGGCTGGACGGCTTCCGGGAGCGGCTGGAGGAGCTGGGCTTTCCGGCGGAACAGCTCCTCGTCCGGGAGACCTTCAACGACTATGGGGCCACCCTCCGGGTGGTGGAGGAGACCCTGGCGCAATGGCCGGGGCTGCGGGGGGTCTACATGGCGAACTTCAGCGTCTCCGGCTGCTGCGCCGCCATTGAGCGGACCGGAAAAACAGGACAGGTCCACGTGGTCTGCCACGATATCAACGAGAGCATCCGCCAGCTCGTCCGCTCCGGCGCGGTGGACTTCACCATTCCCCAGGACCTGAAGCGGCAGGGATACGCCCCCCTGCTGCTGCTGCGGGATCAGCTGCGAAAAAAGAAGCCCCTGGAATCTCAGCAGTTCCAGGGCCGGATCGACATTCTCTGCGCGGAGAATTTATGAAGCGCTTCAAAACCCGCCGCGCTTCGGCGGCGAAAAAAGGGCCTGGAGGCACAGCCTCCAGGCCCTTTTTCGAAGCTCCTTATTTCTTCCCGCCGAAGAAGCCCTTGAGGAAGCCGCCCTTTTCCGGCTTCCGGTCCTTTTTCTCCGGCGCTTTCTTCTCTCCTGCCTTGGCGGGGTCCTTCAGGCGCTCCAACGCCTCCACGGCATGCTTGTAATCCTGCCGGGCGGACGCCTCGTAGAGCTCCCGGGCCCGTTTCGTGCTGGCGGCCACGCCCTTGCCGTGCTCGTAGCACCAGCCCAGGAGGTACTGCCCCCGGGCCTGGCCCAGCTCCGCCGCCTGGCGGTAGCAGCTTACGGCCTTGTCCCAGCTCTGTTCCACGCCCTCGCCGGTCTCGTAGAGATAGCCCAGGTTGCACGCGCCGGTGGCGTCCCCGGCCTCGGCGGCCCGCCGGTACCACTCCGCCGCCTCGGCGGCGTCTTTTTCCGCGACGCCCTGGCCCGATTCACAGCAGTAGCCGTAGTTGGTCATAGCCCGGGGATAGCCCGCTTCCGCCGACAGCTTGTAAAGCCGCGCGGCCTCAAGGGCGCTTTGCTCCACGCCCCGGCCGGATTCATACATGTAGCCCAGGTTGCACTGGCCCGCCGGGTCTCCCTTCTCCGCCGCCTGGCGGTAGAGGTCCACAGCCCGTTCCAGGCTCTGCTCCACGCCCTCGCCGAACTCATAGCACACGCCCAGGCTGCACAGCGCCCGGGTGTAGCCCGCCTCCGCCGCCTTTCTGTACCACTTGGCGGCCTCGGCGTCGTCCTGGTCCAGGCCTTTGCCGTGCTTATAGCACAGCCCCAGGCAGAACATGCCCCTGGCGTCGTCCTGATCGGCGGCCTTGCGGTACCAGTGGACGGCCCGGGTCAGGTTCTGCTCCACGCCGTTTCCCGTCTCATAGCACCAGGCCAGGTTGCACATGGCCCGGGGGAAGCCCTGCTGGGCGGCGGCGCTGTACCACTTGACGGCCTCCTCCCAGCTCTGCTCCACGCCCCGGCCGGATTCGTACATGAACCCCAGATTGCACTGGCCCGGGGCGTTGCCCATCTCGGCGGCCTTTCGGTACAGCTCCACCGCCTTCTCAAAGCTCTGGGGCACGCCCTCTCCCCGCTCATAGCACACGCCCAGGTCGCAGGTGGCGGGGGCGGACCCGGCGTCGGCGGCCTTTTGATACCACTGGGCGGCCAGGTTCATGTCCTGAGCCGCGCCGATGCCGTAGTCATAGGCCCGGGCCACGCTGAACAATCCCCGGGGGTCCCCCTGCCCGGCGGCCTTGCTGTACCAGACGAAGGATTCCTCCAGATTCTTTTCCACGCCCTTGCCGTGCTCATAGCACCAGGCCAGGTTGCACATGCCCCGGGACAGCCCGCCGTCGGCGGCCTTGCGGTACCACTCCGCAGCGGTCTCCCAGCT
>ERZ779626.829-NODE-829-length-16112-cov-5.554898_pt1 | contig 16112 bp, 16 predicted proteins | sample MGYA00514209_ERZ779626 | MGnify/ENA primary metagenome ERZ779626 (study PRJEB29562, sample SAMEA4376713) | mouse gut metagenome | isolation source: Cecum | study: EMG produced TPA metagenomics assembly of the A DSS colitis mouse model was used to assess the...
GAGGTAGGCATCATCCAAATACTTATCCAGTGCCGCAATGGCCTCGTCCACCGTTTTTCCCAGGAGGTTGATTTCGGGGGAAATAGTGTAGGATTTAGACATTTTCATGCTGCCTGTACCGGAGCGGGCAGAAAATGACGTTTTTGTCACCGGTTCGTCGTCGATGAGGACGATATCGTTAATATTGGTCTGGGAACGGATAATGCCGCATTGGACGAACAGGTTCCCTTTGTGGTCCGGCAGGGAACTTACGGTGCCCTTCAGTCCCATGGAAAGGATCTTAACGCTGTCTCCCAGTTTCAACTGTTTGGGAGAGAGCTGCTTTTTCGGGGGTTGTTTAGCTTTTAAGGAAAGCTTGCTGTTTTTATCCGAAATTTTTTCCCGTACCTGTTCTCTCGTTTTTTCCAGATCTTTCATGGAAGCTCCGGGGCCGGCTTTTTGGAAAATCCGTATGGTTTCGTCAGCCACGTCTTTTGCTTCCTGCAGGATATCCCTTGCCTTTTCATTGGCTTCTTTTAAAATCCGGTCTTTTGTTTCCTGAATCTTATCTTCTTTTTGCCGGAGTTTTTCCCTGAGCTGTTTGACCTCGTTTTTATAGGATGCGATCTCCAGACGTTCGTTTTCTATGGTGATCCGCTTATGTTCCAGGTCGGCGAGCAGGTCTTCAAAACTGGTATTTTCCTGATTGATCTGCGCTTTTGCCGATTGAATGATGTGATCCGGCAGTCCCAGTTTGGAGGATATGGCAAAAGCGTTGCTTTTACCGGGAATACCGATCAAAAGCCGGTAAGTGGGCTGCAAAGTATCCACGTCGAATTCACAACAGGCATTTTCCACCTGGGGAGTGGAAAGGGCATATACTTTTAACTCGCTGTAGTGGGTGGTGGCCATGGTGCGGATGCCTCTTTTGTGCAGATAATCGAGAACGGCAATCGCCAGGGCCGCGCCTTCGGTGGGATCCGTTCCCGCGCCGAGTTCATCGAATAAGCAAAGGGAGCCGCCGTCCGCATGTTCCAGAATGGAGACAATGCGCGTCATATGGGAAGAAAAGGTGCTGAGGCTTTGTTCGATGCTTTGCTCGTCGCCGATATCCGCATATACTTCCGTAAAAACCGACAGTTCGGATCGATCCAGGGCAGGAATATGGAGGCCGGACTGCCCCATGAGGGAAAACAGACCGACTGTTTTTAAGGAAACTGTCTTACCACCGGTATTGGGGCCGGTGATGATGAGCAGATCAAAATCTTTGCCCAGATAAACATCGATCGGGACGGCCTTTTTTTTATCCAGAAGCGGATGTCGGCCTTTCCGTATATTGACATAACCGTCAGTATTGAAAACAGGAGCGGTAGCATTTTGCTCCATGGCAAGGGATGCCTTGGCAAAAATAAAATCCAGCTTTGTCATAATTTTCTGGTTTTGGGAAATTGCGTCAATATACCCGGCCGCCTGTGCGCTCAGACCGGTCAGTATTTGCCGGATTTCCTCCTGTTCCTTGAGGGCAAGCTCCTTGATCTGGTTGTTCAGGGACACGACGGCCGCCGGTTCGATAAATAAGGTGGAGCCGGTGGAAGACTGGTCGTGGATCATGCCGGGAACCTGATTCTTGTACTCCGCTTTTACGGGAATACAATACCGGTCATTGCGCATGGTAATGACGGCGTCCTGGAGATAGGTGCGGCAGGAGCCTCCCAGCATGCCCGTAAGCTGGGAATGGATTTTCTCATTGGCAAGCCTCATGCTCCGGCGGATATGCTTCAATGCAGGGCTGGCATCGTCGCTGATCTCGTCCTCCGATAAAATGCAGCGGCGGATCTCCTGGGAAAGCGGGGCCAGCGGTTCCAGAAGTTCGAAGAGATCATCCAGAGAGTCCTTTTCTTCCTCTTCCCGTTCGCGCTTTCCATAAGTCTTAATCCGGCTCACATTTTCCAAAAGCCCGGCGATGCCGAGCAGTTCCGTAACCGATAAAACGCCCCCGACCTCCAGGGATTTCAGCGCATAACCAAGATCCTTATTGCCGCCGAAGGAGGTAGATCCTTTTTTAAACAGACGGGAAAGCGCGTCAGAAGTCTGTGTCTGGGCTTCATTTATGACATTGATGTCATTGTAGGGCTTCAAACCCCGGCACAATTTCCGTCCCGGATCCGAATCGGCTTTTTCCGTAAGCATGTCAATGATTTTATTATATTCTAAGGTTTGCAATACTTTTTCGTTCATATTATTTTTCCCTGATATATGATTCATAATGTAATTGGGTGACATAGGTATGGCAGGTTGTGGGAATCTTTCATCGATACCATTGATGCAGATCCAAATATAGAGGATCTTATGCCAGTATGGTTCATTATAGCATATGGAAGGAAAAAATACTATGGAGGATTGGATGGGGGACGCGGAAATCCATTTTGATAAGTGCCATGGCGGAGAAAAGCCAAACGGGTTTGAAGCGGTGGGGAAAGGGGCTGACAGCGGGGTGTTTTTTGCTGGAGCTTCCAATCAGATTTCACTAATGAAATAGCTGATTGTACGCAACAGCAAACACACACTTCCCTGCCAGCCCCTTTTCACCTCGTTTGCGTTTCTCTGTCATAAGGAACACATACTTATTTTATAATGGCGACATCTTCGCCCTCTTCAACTATTACGTCCGATTTTAACAATTCAGGAACTAACCCATTGGATATAATGACAACTGTTGTCGGATCATACCCTTTTTCCTCTATATGTTTAAAATCCACTTCTGCAAGCAAATCCCCTTTTTTTACGGTTTCTCCCTGTTTTACAAAACTATGGAAGCCTTCGCCGTCGAGTTGGACGGTGTCGATGCCTATATGGACAATGATTTCCACTTTGTCATTTTCTATCCCATAGGCATGACCGGAGGGAAATACCACCGTAACGGTGCCGTCGATCGGCGATACAATCCTTGGAGAGTCAGGATAGACCGCAAATCCGTCCGTACTTTTTGTCAAGAATTTTTATTAAATTTGTGAAGGAATCCATTTTACCCGGCTGGGAGGGGCGGAAAAGGAGCGGCGGACGGCGGGCAGGGGGAAACGGCAGGAAAGGAACCGCGGAGGGAACGGGGTGGGAATGGCTTCCCGTGTCGGATTCGTGAAATGGATTCCTTTGCCGAACTTGCTATTGGCATTATATTTTATATCGCCATTTACATTCCCCGTAAAACAGGCTATACTAATAAAGCTAAGCATACGCTTCACTTAAACCCTGTAAATATAAGGAAGACCGGTGTTTTTATGAATAGTGGGAAGCAAAAAAAGGATATTGATCAGGAGATAAAAATACAGAAACAGGATTCGGATTTTATAACGGAAACGATCAGGCAGCGCCCGATTAATAAAAAGAAACTGCTCAGACGCACTTTGATTACGGCGGCAATGGCGGTAGTTTTTTCCCTGGTGGCGTGTCTGACCTTTCTTCTGCTGGAGCCGGTGATCAGTAACTGGCTATATCCGGAGGAAGAGCCGGAACCCATCGAGTTCCCGGAAGAAACGGAGGAGATTCTGCCGGAGGATATGATTGCGGACGATTCGGAAATGGAGCCGGAACCGGAGCCGCCGGCGGAGACCGTGATCCAGGATGAGCAGATTGAGAGAATATTGAACGGAATACAATTAGATATGGAAGACTATGCCAAGATGTACGGATCGTTGTCCGGGATTGCTGCGGAGGCAGGGAAGGCGGTAGTTACAGTGACAGGTTCCGTGTCGAATGTGGACTGGTTTAACAATCCGTATGAAAGTAAGGGGCAGACTTCGGGAGTGATTGTGGCAAAACTGCCGAAGGAAATATTGATTCTTGTGAATTATGAGAAGGTAATTGATGCGGAAAGCATCGTGGTAACATTTTGCGATGGAACACAGGGGAAAGCGCAGATACAGGAAAGAGACGTGAATACAAAACTGGCGGTTATTTCCGTTCAGCTGGAGGAAGTGGCAAAAGGAACTGCGGAACTGGTGAAGGCTGCGGATTTGACAGCCAGTTCCAGCAATAGTGCGATCGTCGGCAATCCAGTGATTGCTCTCGGCAGTCCTTTGGGAAACGGGAATTCGGTCTGCTATGGAATGGTGACCTCCAATAATATGAGCATAAATATGACGGATTCTTATTATAAGCTGATCACCACGGATATTTACGGAAGCCAGAAAGCGTCGGGGATTCTGGTTAATCTGAAAGGGCAGATGCTTGGCATCATTGACGGCTCCCATAACAGCGACGATATGAAAAATCTTGTATCGGCGATAGGGATTACGGAACTGCGGAGGGTGATCGAGCGAATGAGCAACGGCAGAAAACAGGCTTATCTTGGAACGCATGGAATTGATGTGACGCCGGAGGCAAACGAGAGCCTCGGAGTGCCGTATGGAGCTTATATTACGGAAATAGAGATGGATTCGCCCGCTATGGAGGCCGGGATCCAGAGCGGCGATGTGATTGTGGGAATCAGGGAAAAGGAAATTCACACTTATGGGGACTTGGTAAATGCTTTGACAGAGAGACAGCCAAATGAGACTGCGGCTATTGTTCTGATGCGTCAGGGGCCGGAAGAGTATGTGCGGATGGAAGTGGATGTGACATTGGGAAATTTGGAATGACAGAAATGATTTTGCCGGTAAGATATGAAGGCGGGCAAAGAAAGGGAATAAAAGATTGAAAATTGAAAATTTTCAATCCCAAGTTTGTGTCTGCGCGGCATCCACAAACTTGATATGCGCAAAAAGCCGCGCAGAAATGGAGTAAAAGATGAAGTATATTAAGGACTATAAAGAAGGCGACAGAATATTTGATATTTATTTATGCAAGCATAAGCAGTCTGCGGTAACAAAGAACGGGAAGGCTTATGATAATGTGATCTTACAGGATAAGACAGGCACGCTGGATGCAAAAGTGTGGGATCCCCATAATCCGGGGATCGGAGAGTTTGATTCGCTGGACTATATAGAAGTGTACGGCGATGTGACATGTTTTCAAAATGCTCTTCAGGTCAATGTGAAACGTATACGGAAATGCCAGGAAGGGGAATATGTTCCTGCGGATTATCTTCCAGTCAGTGGGAAGGATATCGGGGAAATGTACGAAGAGCTGCTGGGTTACATAAAAGGAGTGGAAAATCCGTATTTGAGGGCGCTGCTGGAAGCTTTTTTTGTAAAAGATGAAAATTTTGCCAAAACATTTAAACAATCTTCGGCTGCGAAGACGGTACATCATGGTTTTGTGGGCGGATTGCTGGAGCATACGTTGAGCGTGACGAAGTTATGCGAATATTATTGCAAGGCGTATCCGCTGTTGAAAAAAGATTTGCTGATCAGTGCGGCGATCTGCCATGATATCGGAAAGGTAAAGGAGTTGTCTCTGTTTCCCGAAAACGATTATACGGATGACGGACAGCTTTTGGTCCATATTGTGATGGGAACGGAAATGGTTGGGGAAAAGATCAGGGAGATCAAAGGGTTTCCGACCGTACTTGCCGGGGAATTGAAACATTGCATCCTGGCCCATCATGGGGAATATGAATTCGGCTCCCCGAAAAAGCCGGCGATCATGGAGGCGATGGCGCTTAATTTTGCGGACAATACGGACGCTAAAATGCAGACTTTTACGGAAATCCTGAATCATGCAAAGGAAACGGGCTGGCTGGGATTCAACCGTTTGTTTGAATCTAATTTAAGGGCAACGAGGATGGAATAGAGATGGGGCATGAAAAAAATGACATTCTTTATAAGAAGAATGATGTTTTTACAGTAAAAATTGAAGATATCGGAAACGGCGGAGAGGGTATAGGCAGAGCGGGCGGCTATACCCTTTTTGTAAAAGATGCCGTAATTGGCGATGTGGTGCGATGCAAGGTCATGAAGGCAAAAAAGAAGTATGCCTATGCGAAGCTGGAAGAAATTGTAGTTCCGTCGGATGTGCGGGTGGAGCCTGTATGCAAATACCACAGGCAGTGCGGAGGCTGCCAGATACAGGCGATGGATTATCGGGCGCAGCTGGCCTATAAGGAGAAAAAAGTAAAAAATGATCTGGTGAGGATCGGAGGCTTTGCCGAAGAACTTGTGGAGCAGGTGACGGAGCCGGTCATCGGAATGGAGAATGCATACCGCTATCGGAATAAGGCGCAGTTTCCGGTGGGAACGGATAAAGAGGGCAATTTAATCGCCGGTTTTTATGCGGGCAGAACACATGATATTATTGCCAATACGGACTGCGCCCTGGGTGCAGAGGAGAATCAGGAGATATTGGAAATTATTCTTGCCCATATGCGGAAATATCATATTCCGGCATACGATGAAAAGACGGGATCGGGGCTGGTAAGGCATATTTTAATACGCAAGGGGTTTACCAGCAGGGAAATTATGGTATGCATGGTGATAAATTACAGGGAAGAAGATGGGAAAAAGGGGAAGGTTGGAAGAAAAGGGAAATTTGGGAAACGGGCAGCGGCTGGGGAAGGGAGGGAATTTCTCCCTTTTCAGAAGGAACTGATCGGAGAGTTAATAAAAATACAGGGAATGACAAGCGTGTCAGTATGCATCAATAGGGATAGAACGAATGTGATCATGGGCGAAGAGGTGCATACGATATGGGGAAAGGATAAGATATGTGATACTATCCACAGGAGAAATATAAAAGACTTTTCCCGCACGGATCAGGGAATTGTTTTTCATATATCGCCGCTTTCTTTTTATCAGGTGAATCCGGTGCAGATGGAAAGGCTTTATAGCCTGGCATTGGAATACGCAGGGCTGACCGGCAGGGAAACGGTGTGGGATCTGTATTGCGGGATCGGAACGATTTCTCTTTTTCTTGCAGGGGAGGCAAAGAAAGTTTATGGTGTTGAGGCAGTTTCACAGGCGATTGAGGATGCCAGGGAGAATGCGGCATATAATGGGATAGAAAATGCGGAGTTTTTTACGGGGAGAGCGGAAGAAATTCTGCCGGAGAAGTATGAAAAGGAAGGAATCCGGGCGGATGTTATCGTGGTGGACCCGCCCCGGAAGGGGTGCGACGAGGCGTGCCTGGAAACAATGCTGAAGATGCGGCCGGAAAGGATTGTATATGTGAGCTGCGATCCGGCGACGCTGGCGAGAGACCTCAGGGTGTTGTGCGACGGGGGGTATGAGTTGAAGCGGGCGAGGGCTGTTGATCAGTTTGGGGGGACGGTGCACGTTGAGGTAGTAATAATGATGCAGTATTGTGGAAAAAAGAAGAATTAGGGGGGCTAAACCACAAGATGTTGTGGTTTGAGGGCAAAAATTGGAGCGAAAATCGACCAGTTTTTGCCCTATTTTTTTGCCCGTTTTTATAGATGCATAGTGCTTGCCCAAAGGCATGCACGATCCAAAATCGGTTTTGGGGACGATTTAGGGATATTTTTAGGAATGGAAGGAGGTAAAGGGTACGGGAAGAGATTCCCAGTGAAGAGCCAGAGGAAGGAATGCAGAAAACATGTAAGGCGGTGCCTATTTGAAAATAAATAGGTACCGTCTTTTTAACAGAACAGGAGGCAGGAATGGAAAACGCAGGAAAAGAAAACTTTGAATTGGCCATGCTGGATGACTATATGGTGCTTTACACCGGCAGCAGGATAGACAGGAACACCGTGCCTGAAAATTTGTTCTGCTATGATGTGCGGCATGATGATGACTGTCAGGGGATTGCCTGTGAGGTAAAGCCGCATGTGCTGGTCAACCATTGGGGAACGATCCTGTCAAAGACAGAAATCCCGATGACGGAGGGCGGCAGTTATTATCCAAGAGAAGATATGAATTATCTTGGGGAGACACTCACTGTGGAAGAGTATATGCGGCTTGACATGCGGCAGGACGGAGTACAGGAGGAAAACGGGCAGGACAGGATGCAGATGGAGCTGTAAAGGCTGCTGCTTTAGCAGCATAGCCGGACGCGTCACGATGAATGACGAAGAGAAAGAGGAGGACCATACCAATAAAAAGTGGAACAGAAGTAACCTATGCTGGCAGGAAATATATTTCCCTTCGGGAACTCTGCAGGGATTTAAACCTTCCGTATTTCAGGTCATGCATAAGTATTACCGGACCAAGAGCATTGAGGAGTCAGTTGAATGGGCAAAAAGAGTGCAGGCAAGGAAAGCGGGATTTGTCCTGTGGGGGCGGCAGTATGATACGCTGAATGATATCGCTAAGGCATTCGGGCTGAATACGGGCTCCCTGCGCGTGCGGGTTGCCGGAGGAAAAGCACTGGCGGCAACTGTTTCGGAAATGCTTGAAAAAGATACCATCCTGTTCCGCGGCAGGGAATATGCCGGAATAGCTTCCCTCGCGGCGGCGTATGGACATGACAGCGCCTTAATAAGTGACAGGCTGATATATGGGATGACGCTGGAGCGGGCATTGTCCCAGCCTATCCGCCGGATAGACAGGCCGGAATTGCAATCGAATACGATGGGAAGATGTATGCAAGCAAGCGGCAGCTGTCCCGCGAGATCGGGATCAGTACGGGCTGCATCCATGAGATGATGGTCAATAATGACCTTGATTTCGAGACGGCAGTGGATATCCTTCTGGAAACAAAAGACCGGATAGGAATCCCCAGAGAAAAAATGATATCCGGGCTTCCGGTCTGCATCATTGACGGAAGGACATACAGGACGGTACAGGAGGTGGCATGTGAATTCCACCTGTCGACTAACGCGATCGCAAGCTATAAGAATAAGAACGGATATACGGGAATGCTGGAAACACTCTGTGCGATGCAGAAAGAGACAAAAGAGTGCTATGTGGTGGACGGGGAGGCAAAGACCTGCAATGAACTGCTGAAGATGGGCTATACTTCCAGCAGTTACAGACAGGTGCCAAAGAAAAGAATACCGCGCTATCCACAGTTAGCCGGGAAGGATTTTGTAAATAACTGCGTGGATGCCATGAAAATATACCGCGAGGTAAAAGAAGAAAGAATGGAGCAGGAACAGGGAATACAGCCAATGATGTAAAGGCGGCGCTTACTTTGGGAATAGTGAAAACCAATAAATTTATACATAAATAATGGGTTGAGCATACGAATATCGGTAAAGTAATAAAGCGTACATGGGTAATTGCATAGATGAAAGTTTATGCATATAACTATGGAATGGTAAAAAACTGTAATAAAGCGTTTGGCGAATAGTTTGAAACTGACAGATAGCTGAAGATGAATATGTCAAAGACATGTATTAATATTGCATAAAATTATTTAAGAAATAATTTATTGAAAAGCGTTAAAACTTAAAGTATGATAGAAGAAAAGAGGAGGAGGGATTGAATGACACGAATCAAGGAGAAGGCAGTAGAAATGATTCAACGTATGCCAGATGATGATATGTTTTATGTAATCAATATCCTTCAGAATTTGGAAGAAATGACAGCAAGGAAAGATACTGAAAGAGAACAGGCTATGGCAGCATTTCAGGATATACTGAAGTATAGAGGAAGACTGCCGGAAGACTTCGATGCGGATAGGGAACTGGCAGAGGCAAGGGAGGAGAAGTATGGTAATCTTTGTTGATACAAATATTCTTATGGATGTTATTGCCAATCGAGAGCCGTATGCTGAGTATGGAAAGAGAATATTGGAAAAATGTGCCAAAAAGGAAGTGACAGGCATTATGGCGGCTCATAGTATTCCAAATTTGTTCTATATCCTTAGAAAAGATTTCAGTCAGGAAGAAAGGCGAGCTTTGTTAAAGGATTTATGTTCCATATTCCGCATCTCCGACCTGAATACGAAGAAGATAATGGCTGCATTGGATAATGATAAGTTTATTGATTTTGAAGATTGTTTGCAGGAGCAGTGTGCGGTAGAAGAGGTAGCAGATTACATTGTGACTAGAAATCCAGATGATTTTATAGAATCAAGGGTAAAAGTTATTCAGCCAGATGAATTGGTGAGTCTTTTTTAGGTTTAGCCATAATGGTATAAAGTATGATAAGTGGATGGAATCGGAAACTTTATAATGGGTTCATATGAGTACAGGTGATAACAAAGTAGCAGCAGGTCCACGGACCTGCTTTTTGCCATTAAGTATGACGAGAAACAGTTGTATATAACAAAATAAACCATTTAAAACTATGGAGTACATCGAATGGATTATGAAATTGAGTTTAAAATGATAGAAATAAAAGACATATCTAAAATACAGAAAAGAGAACGAGTAAAAGATAGTGCGTTAGGAACAGAAACGACACAAATAAGTAATATTACAGATGAATATTGCAAGCTGGTTATGAATCAGGTTGGATTGTTGATGGATTTAGAGCATCAAATAAAGTATATTGGTTGTATAGACAGAATTGGAAATTTCGAGTTTAGTATAGCCCATGACACAATTGAATATGTGGTAATATTTCAGCAAGATACTTATGAATGGAATACACAATTGACGATAAAAATTGGCTATGCGCAAAGCCGAAATGGTCTGCCAGCAGAATCTATGAAAGAAAAACTGGATGGATATGACTATTTTTTGGAAAGAATAAAATTGAGCATTAAAAATGTAGTAATTAGGGATTGGTATAAATGCGTATGGATCAGTGACATGCAATCACTAATGTTATCAAGAGAAGTATATGCTGAAATATATATGGCTGAAAATGAACTTCGTGCATTTATAAGTAAAGTGATGATAGAGCATTTTGGAATTGACTGGAATGATAGACCGGAATTTTACAAGTTGAATGCAAGTATCAAGGAAAATAGTGCAAATATAAGAAGAAACGTTCCAAGTTTCGATAATATAGATATTAATCTTTATACAGTAACATTAGAAATACTTATGGAAACGGTAAAAGCAGATATTTATTCAGATACTCTGCCAGAGGCATCAGAGATTCAGAGGACAATTAAGGAGAAAGTTTTTGCCACGACACATTTAGATAAAATGCAGTCAGCATTGGCTTATTTAAAAAATAGGTATGTGAAAAAGTATAATATATGGGAAAAATATTTCTTGCCATTGGTTTCGGAACCTGAGATATGGGAAAAGTCGATTACCAGTTTTATTGAGAATAGAAATCATGTTGCACATAATAAGCTGCTTGATTATGCAGCCAAAGTGATTATGTTAGATGATACAAGGAACTTTCGCAGGTATATTCAGGAGGCCGTTACAAAATTTGATAAAGAGATTGTTTCAGAAGAAGTGGAAGAGACGATACAAGCGATTATAGACCAAAGAGAATATGAGAGAGAATCACTATTAGAAATTATCGAGTCAGAAACTGGCGTTAAAATACGAAATAAAAGTGAAATAGTAAATATGTTTCAAAATACGATTGACGATATTTATTCGGATATGGTCAACCGATTGTATTTTAGTGATAAATATGAGACTGGAGAAGAAAATAATTTGCAGATTGTTTCAGGTGATCAATTGCTGTTTGTAATAAACAGCAAAGGAACAAGAAAATTAGAGATTTATGGAATTATTGAAGTAGATGATTCGGAGGGGGCTAGTAGCACTCTGCAAATCAAAGTGTTTGGTTTGGACAAGATGATTGCGAATGAGCAAATTGATTATGTGAATGGAGCGGCAGAATATGATACTGAGCAGGCAAACTATATGCCTGTAATTAAAGATGAATATAATGACAAGAATATGAAAGCGATTAAAAAGGCTATTGAAAACTTTTTAACGGATGGAAGTGAAGATGAAGAAATTCAAAGATACAATATGAAAAGAAAGTGCGAAGAGGACTGGAAGGCAGATGTAGCAGATATGCTGGAAGGCAAGTAATTGGTCTTGGGATATATCTAAAAATTTAGTTGATGATAATGTATTGTTGAATTATGGTGTTGCTTTATAAAAAGTAAAGTTAGTGGGGATAAAAATGAATATATTGGTGATAGGAAATGGATTTGATTTGGCACATGGATTGCCGACAACATATAAAGACTTTTTAAGATTTACAGCCGAATTTGATAAATATAGACAGGCAAAAAAAGAAGGGAGTGAACTGACATGGGGAGATAATAGTGAGGGCGGTTATTACAGATATTTCTGGAAATTATATAATAAAAGAAATAGTGATGTAAACGTAAATAAGCTACTTTCAGAGATGGAGAGTCTTACAAATAATAATATCTGGTTGAAATATTTTCAGGAGGTTTGTGAAGGCAGAAAAGAATCGGGTAAAGATGGATGGATTGACTTTGAAAGTGAAATATCCAGAGTAGTACAAACACTGGATGACGCAAGACATACGATTGCTGAGCAGATAAATCGTGGAGAGAAGAAAGGTAAGATGACGCAACAGCAGTTTGACATACTTAGACCGCTGTTTAGGAAAGATTGGTCTAAAAATTTTGAAGAAACTTTGTTTGAAGCCAAGGCAATAAATTACAGAAAGGAACTGTTGTTAAAAGATTTAAAGAGACTTGTCAGGTGTCTAGAAATTTATTTGAGTGATTATATTTTTAATTTGGAAGTTTCTCGATTACTTCCAGATATTGAATCTCTTCCCATCATAAATAAAGTGTTATCGTTTAATTACACGGGTACATATGAGAATAATTATAATAAGAATCCGTATCTTGAAGTTGATTATATACACGGTAGGGCTGATATAGACAATACGATAGATACAAATAACCTGGTTCTTGGAATTGATGAATACTTAAAAGGAGAGGCAAGGAATGAAGATATAGAGTTCATTGAATTTAAAAAATTTTTTCAAAGAATTCATAAAGAAACCAGCTGTTTGTATAAATCGTGACTGGCAAAGATGGAAGAGCAGAAAGAAATTAAGGAAATTACTTCAATACATAAAAATGAAGATGGAACGATAAGTCATACGGAGGAGTATGTTAGGTATCACAAATTATTCTTTTTTGGGCATTCCCTCGATATTACGGATAAGGATATTATTCGGGATTTAATTTTGGCAGATAGAATGCAGACAACTATTTTTTACATGGATAAAATAGATTTTGGAAGAAAGATAGCTAATTTAGTCAGAGTTATAGGGCAGGATGAAGTAATTGAACGAACAGGAGGTAAAACAAAGACGATTGTTTTCAAACAAATAACGAAGTAAATATATTGCACTGATAGATAAAGGAATTTAAACTGGTTAGTAGATATAGGATCACTGTGGTTATTATGGCGTGAGGTTTTGAATGAAAGATTATGAAAAAATAGGAGATCATACAATTAAAAAGTTTGAGCTTGTCAGTGAATATGCAAAAGGTTGGGCGCATAAAATATTAGGTTATAGTCAATCAGCGGGTTTAATATACATTGACTGTATGTGTAATTGTGGGCAGTATTATGACAATAACAGAAATATTGTATAAGGTACAGCGATAAGAGTTGCGCGGGCAATAAATCAAATAAATGCATCACACCAAAAAGAAGCTATATTGCATTTTAATGACTTAGACAAAGGCAAAATATTTCATTTGAAGTCTGTAATAGACATGATGGATTTACAGCATGTAAAAATCTACTATCATAGTACAGACGCAAATGAATTATTGCGTCTGCTTGCCAAGTCGGATTTTGAGAAACACAATACGCTTCTATTTTATGATCCTTATCAAGCAGATATTGACTGGAACGCATTAGAACCATTTTTCAATACATGGGGTGAAGTCATTATTAATCATATGGTTTCTGATGTTATCCGGGGCGCCAAGAATGTCAATAAACCAGAAAAAATTGCAAAATACGAAAAGACATATCACAAGAGTATCGATGAAATAATTAAAACCAGTAATGCTCCAAACAATAGAGAGGAATTTGAAAAAATAGCAAATTCTATTATTGAGTCGTGTATATATCCAAACAGCAAAAAATATTATATTGCATCATTTCCTTTTTATATTAAAACGAATCAATTGATTTATAATTTGATATATTTTAGCTGGAACGTTAAAGGAATGATATTATTTAAAAAAATAGCGTGGGATATATTTGGCGGACAGTCTTCAATAAAACATACTGTAGCGTCTGAAATGCCGGGACAAATGTGTCTTGATTTTGATACAGGAAATATTAAGAAGGATGTTCGACCGGGAATTTATACGGTATACGATATAGCAAAATACATATATAGTAAGTATAAAGACAAGGGAGAGGTTACATGGGAGGAAATATATTCCGATCTTGAAAAACATCCAATATTTCCATGTGATGGATATAAACCAAAGATAAAGATGATGTTAAAAGACTCTTTTGGAACCGTTAATAAAAGGGATAGCGTGATTTTTGAGAATAGAGGGATTTATGAATAAGACAAAAATACAGTGGACAGAAATGACATGGAATCCAATTACAGGGTGTACTAAAATTTCTGATGGGTGCGTAAATTGCTATGCAGCAAGAATGGCAAAACGTTTAAAGGCAATGGGAAATCCTAGATATACTAATGAATTTGCAGTTACAGCGCATGAAGATTTATTGGAAGTACCATTAAGAATTAAGCAACCTAAGATGATATTTGTAAATTCTATGTCAGATTTATTTCATGAGGATGTTTCGGATGACATTATTATAAAAGTATTCGAAACAATGAATAAAGCTCATTGGCATACATTTCAGGTTCTTACTAAACGACCGAAAAGATTGCATGCAATGGATGATTTGGGACTTTTACGTTGGAGTTCGAATATATGGATGGGAGTTACTGTTGAAAGTGATAAATATATTGATCGAATTAATGAGTTACGAAATACAAAAGCAAATATTAAATTTTTGTCCTGCGAACCATTATTAGGAAGTTTAAAAAGTATTGATATAGAAAACATCGATTGGGTAATTGTTGGCGGAGAATCAGGTCCAAAGTCGCGGGAGATGAAAAAAGAATGGGTTATTGAAATTAAAGAACTATGTGAAAAAAACGAAGTAGCTTTCTTTTTTAAACAATGGGGAGGAACTAATAAGAAAAAAAGTGGAAGATTACTTGATGGACAAACATACGATTATTATCCAACACAATAATGCGTGGGGTAGGATACTAATGTAAAGGGAGGTAAACGGATAAATGCCACTATTTGCTAAAGGCTGCTATTTTAACAGCAGCGAGGATTACCCGTATGAAGTAGAAACAACATATCAGTTAAAATATTATATAACATCAGCATTGATTTCGATTGAATGTATACTGGAACCGATTGATGTAATGGCTAGTAAATTTGAAAATATAGTTCAGTATTACCGTTATTATGTGGACAGCCTGTTTTACTTTTTGGGATTAATAAATGATAGATTTATATATAAATATAATAAAACCGATGAGGATTTAAGGAATAAGAAAGAAGAGCATATTAAGTTAAATAGGAATAATTATCAATTTCAAGATGAAGAATTTATTATTATATGTAATAAGATGCCAAGAAATATTATAGAGCATTTAGATGAACGAAATGTAAAGACAATGCTGGAGAGTAGCGGTGTCGGGGGGTTTAATGTGGTTTTTGAAGACAGAGATTCTAATATGGTGGCTGTTATAAAATCCAACAGAAAATTGTATCCATATAACCTTGATTTGAAGAATAAAAAAGTTCTGTTTTACAATATACAGGCAAGATTGGAGGAAGAGAAAGAAATAGATATTGATATATTTAAGTTGCAGGGGGAATTGAAGAAATTAGAAAAGAATGTAAATGACTTTGCTGTTTTTTTAAAGAGGTAAGGATATTAATAGAAATGCATATATTTGAAATGTATTTGCTTTTATAATGACCAAAATAAAGCCTTTAACTCTAGACAAGACTTGGAGGTTTTATTCTGCTCATTTCATTTTGCGAGAACCTACCCGAAAACAGTAAACTATGGTAAAATTGCAGTTAGTAGCAAATGCCATAGCAAAGAACGGATCACAAATCAAGCCGCAGCCAGTCAAAGGCTCGTCTATAAAAACAATTCTTATCTTTTCTATGGCAAATGCACTAGGGTGCAGTAGCCATATTGTTGGTTTCAAGCGAAGCCAGAGCATCATAAAAAATCCAAGACTTAACGAATAAGTCACGGGGCGGTGCATCTTTATCGCACACTCGTGGCATGTGGAAAGTATCGCCTTGCTTTCCAAACTTAAATCAAATAAGTTGAAGCATATCAATGTGGAATTAGAGATGGATGA